>Ga0222712_10004242_pt1 | contig 15123 bp, 32 predicted proteins | sample C33_657DmetaG_FD_165043 | JGI IMG/M metagenome (GOLD analysis project Ga0222712, IMG submission 165043) | Estuarine water microbial communities from San Francisco Bay, California, United States - C33_657D | ecosystem: Environmental > Aquatic > Marine > Unclassified | place: USA: California... | reverse complement strand
CGACAACCCGAACAAAAAACTCCTCAAACAAAAGCCGCGCATCTACAAAGGCAAAGCGTGGTACCTGAAAAAAGGTATGGCACCAATGGCGGTCCCAGGGACTTCCAACCATAACCTCGGTATCGCCATCGACATTGCCAACGCCAGCGGTGCACGCTTAGCGTGGCTGCTCAAACACGCTCAGCGTTTCGGATTCTCATGGGAACTACAATCCGAGCCGTGGCACCTGCGCTATGTAGTCGGTGATGCCACCCCAGAGGCCGTCAAATCGTGGCTCGCCACCCGACCAACACCCGACGCATAATGGACGGGAACTGGGCGCTTGTAGTCGCAGCCGTCGTCACAGCGGTAGGTGGCATACTCGTCGCAGTCCTTCAACAGTTCAAAAAAGAGAACGCCGTAGACCATCAAGTAGTCATCGGACTACTTCACGTGCTACGCAAATCCCAAATCCGTGTCGAAGACAAAGTGGACAGGGTTGACGAACGGCTCACCGACCACCTAGAGTCTCACCTCTCAGGAGGGATGCTTGACAATGGGCGACCAGTACACCAAGATGGAGTTGAGGGAACTGGCAAAGTTTCTTCGTAAGGTATACCCAGGGGTTGCGGACCAAGACAGCCTGTGGGCGTTGATAGAAAAAACTGAACAACTCGTCAAGGGGAAACCAGATGCACGACCCAGCCGCAGGCGCGGAGATACTTCTCCAAGCCCATGAACTGATTACACGCGACAGACAAAACGCATACTCGCATCCGTTGGACGACTACTCTCGAACAGTTTCCATATACAACGCACTCAAAGGTGAAGATGTGATGACCGCAGAAGACGGCATCCTGTTCATGATTTGCGTGAAACTTTCCCGCTTGATGCACGAACTCGACAACGGCTTGGACATCCCCGACAACCTCGTGGATGCAGCAGGATACATAGGCTGTTTACAGATGGTGCGAGAAGCGACACGTTCCACCAGCAGCGAACTGGCACGCATGTTCAAAACAGGTGAAACGTACGCCCAATGAAAAATAGTGACTGGGACATCAAATCAAACTCATTCAACTTCGCAGAAGATTTGAAGTACGGTCAGATGGGCGAGAAACGAATCCGCAAAATGCTGGAATCGTTAGTCGAAGGCTCGTTCGAAGTGAAGTCGGACCGCTACCGCAACGGCAACATGGCGATAGAGATGCGCCAGAACCCACGCAAATGCGGCAAATGGATACCGTCAGGGTTGCAGGTAACGAAAGCGCAATGGTGGGTGTACATCTTTTCTATGGATGGCGGCTTCATCATCGTTGCCGTAGACAGATTGAAACGTTTCATCGAAGCAAACAAGAACACGTTGCAGACACGGGACTTTGCTCGCCGTTCAGACAACCCAGCATGGGGTTACCTGCTCCTACCCGAAGACGTATGCGCCCTACTGTACGACTCACGGTACGACGCATGACACCGTGCCCCTGGTCTTTGGTAGCAATCCATTGGATAGATGCGTTCGATTCCAGCAACGGTTGGATATCCACCAGAGACTATAAAGCGAAACCTCAACATGTGGTATCCGTCGGCTGGCTATGGCCCGACCTGCTCGAAGGTTACCTGTCGGTAACATGCTCATGGTGCCCCGAAGAAGAACCAGAAATGGAAACCGTCGGCATGGTCACCCACATCCCCCTTGGCATGGTACAAAAAGTGGTGATGCTCGGCACCCCACAATTTGATACTTGACTTTGTAACACCCCTCCTGTACGGTGAACAGGAGAACATCAAAACCTAGAGAAAGGCCCAATAATGTTTACACAAATACCGAAACCTGCGCACGGTTCACAAGAATGGTTGAACGCCCGTTGGAAAACAAGCAACGGCGAAGCACGCATCGCAGCCTCCGCATGTGCAGCAGTCCACGGGCAACACCCGTTCGTCAGCGTCGCAGACCTCGCCACCGAACTGCTCGCATTGACACCACCACAACCGAAAGCACCGAACTCTGCGATGCTTCGAGGCACCACCCTGGAAGCCCCCATCCGAGACTGGGCGGCCCAACTCCTCGGACACCCACTCCACGAACCCGACATGCTGTTCGCATACGACGAACCAGGCGTACGACTCATCGCCACCATCGACTCCATGAGTCAAGACGGCAGGGTGTTTGAACAGAAAACGATGAACAAGATTTGGCGTGGACAACTCCCCCACTACTGGTATTGGCAAGGAGTACAACAAGCCATCTGCACCAACGTCTCGGAGATTACGTGGATAGTGTTCGACTCCACCCTCGACCTCCACTTCCACATCCAGCCCGTCTCATCGGATGAGAAACGAAACCACATTGAGGCGTGCCGACGGTTCCTTGCCGCAATCGACATGGGCATCATGCCCGACGGTGCAGTACTCGAATACCGTCACGTCACCGAACGATTCCCCGAAGGCCAAGGCGGAGCCGAAAGCGCTATCAACCTCCCCGAAGGTGCGCTCGCATTGGTGGAACGGTACCTGTTAGCCAAAGACCAGAAAGCCCAAGCCGAACAGATGGAAGACCTCGTGAAAGCACAACTGTGTGAGATGCTCGGCACCTCAGAGTACGGGTTGATGCAAGACCAGTTGCTCCTCACCTGGAAAACTGCTACACGTACATCGTTCGACACGAAAAAGTTTGAGCAGGAACACCCTGCTCTCGCATCTAAATATAAGAAACAATCAACATACCGCACGTTCCGTGTGGTCGGAAAGGAAAAATAGTGGCTAAAAAAACCAGGAGTTTCGGCATGATGCCAAAGCCCCGTAACCGTTTCGGTCAGTTGCTCCAAGTCCCCAGACCAACACATGCGAAGTCATCACATAAACAAAACAAACGAAAGGAAATGCAATGAGATTCGACCTATCACAATATGAGACAGTAGAGACACGGTTAGCGAAGTTCTGGGCACAGTACCCGAACGGACAAGTATTCACCGCCATCCACCATTACGACGACAACAAGGTGGTGTTCCGAGCAGAAATCTACAAGGACATCTCCGACGCACGCCCTGTCGCAACAGGGTACGCCGAAGAAGTTCGTGACCTGTCACCCGTGAACAAAACATCTCACGTCGAAAACGCTGAGACGTCCGCAATCGGGAGGGCGTTAGCCAACTTCGTGTTCCAATCAAAGACTGCGCCACGTCCAAGCCGAGAAGAAATGGTGAAGGTCGCAAGACAGGAAACACCAAAGAAGGCACCAGCCCCAGCAGTGGACATGCTCACAAAGTTCCGTGAAGCGTGCACCAAACACGGGTTAGACCCACAAAAGATTGCCACGGAAGCGAACGTCGATTTGAACAACATCAAAGACACCGACATGCCAAGGTTGCGTGACACGTTCAATTTGTTGAAGCAGGCACCAACACCAACAGAAATCGTTGAAGCCGAAAACTTTATTGAGCAAGTGAAGCAGGCGTTCCCTTCGGCGGAACAAACTTCGGTACCGAAAATCAAAGACCCTGACGCACCAGCAACCCCAGCACAAATCGGGAAGATTCGTGCCATGCTCTCAGGCAAAGGACTTGGTTCCTACATGGACAAGTTGGAGAAGGTGCGCGAGTTCCTCAACAACCCGAACCTGAACAAGATTGAACACATCACGAAGGGAGATGCGAACAAGGTCATCTTCATGATTGAGGAAATGAAGTGACCGATGACCGCAAAGGATATTGTCAGGGCAATCAAGAGAAATGTTCCGTGGCAGGATGTCCTCTGTTTGGTACTTTGGGTAGAGCCGACAGACAAGGCAAACGAAGAATCCGAGGATGTGGTGACCCCTCTGCTAGGGGTCGTCGCAATAGAACGAAAGGCGATTCGAAGGCTCGTCGCGCCCGTAAGAAACTGGGGTTGGGTGGTCACCTTACCCGCCATGAGGAAAACTGGGGTGGCTATTTTCGTACCGAGGTCAAGGCAGGCATACAAGTCGGGCCGATTGCTACACGTTTCCAACTGGCAAAGGGACAATCTGACGCTGCGAAAGCGTTGGGTGACATACGCCCGTTCATAATGGTGGCTATGCCCGACGGCACGACTGATGGGATAGTGTTGATGTCACTGTCCGAGTTCAGCGAATTAGTGACGCTGCTTACCACCCCCCAATGAAAGGTGATGCTCATGGAATGGATAACCAGGCTCCTTGCCGTAACCTCAACCGCCCTCGCTGTACTCGCGTTCCAAGGGGCAGGAAATCAGACCCCTCCTACCCCTACCCCCACCCCTGTAACGACGCTCTACGAGGCTCCTATCGTGCCTGAGAGCACCACAACCCTGCCCACACCACCTGCTGATGCCTTATGTCCGCAATGGTGGGGCATGGCACGGGACGCTGGCTGGACGGATGACCTTCTCCCCACCCTCGACTACGTGATGTGGCGCGAGAGCCGATGCCAACCAGAGGCACACAACACCACCCTCAACCGTGACGGCTCAGCCGATGTCGGTCTCACCCAAATCAACGACCGCTCATGGTGCCTCGGCACACGCTGGTATCCAAAGGGATACTTGCAAACCATCGGCGTATTACCTACTGTTGGATGCGAACAACTGTTCGACCCACACCTCAACCTCCTCTCCGCGAAAGCCATCTACGACTATGCCAAACGAACCAACGGCAACGGCTGGCAACCGTGGAAACTCTAAATACACGTACATGCAACTACTCAGCGAATGGAAACTCAATGACCAAGAACAGGAATGGAAAAATGATGCAGCCTGCAAAGGCGTGGAGCGAGATGTATTTTTCCCAACTATCGGATACAACCAACACAGCAAACATGCAATCAAAATCTGTAAAACGTGCCCCGTCAAAAAACGGTGCGCCGAGTTCGCAATCAACAACAACATCTCGAACGGAATCTGGGGCGGACTCAACCCGAACCAGAGACAACAACTCAAAAGGAGCAAACTCTAAATGAGCGACAACCAATCCATCTTCTACGACGCATGGATAAGCGACCTGCAACGCGACCTTGATGCGTTACGGGAAGACAAAAGAGAACTGCTACGAAAAGTTGCACAACTGGAACATCTCGTGGCAGAATACGGCAATAAAATAAACAACCTAATACACAACAGAGGAGACGAATAATGTCAGCAACATGGTACAAACTGAAAGACGAAACGTGGGGCGTAAAAATACGTCACGACGGCAAAGCAGGTGAACAAGTAGAAGTCACCAACAAGAAAGGCGAAACGAAAACCGTGTTCCTCGGCAACCGAGTAGCAAAGTTTGATGACGCACAACTCTGGTCAGTCAGCGACGAACAACCACAAACGTTTACCCGTCCACCAACATTGGACGAAGAACCGTTCTAATGTTCGTCAAACAGCAACGGCTCGACGTACAAAAGTTGTTCCGTTTCACAGGTGCGGTCAGCCAAACCCAACTCGGTGAAAGGGTAGGTGTTCCCGAACGGAGCGTCGCCAACTGGGTGAAACATGGTGGCGTACCCGACATCACCGCCGACACCATCGCAATCCGATTAGGCGTTCACCCCTCAGCGATTTGGGGTGACGCCTGGTTTGCGTTAGCGGAGCAACCCGTTGCCGTGTGACCACTGTGGCACCGTAGAACGTGCACTAAAAAAGTGGGCGCAAGAAATCCACGACACCTGCGAATGTTTATGCCACGCCTACCGTATGGGCAAACTCACAGCAGGTGACACAGGTTGGAAGAAAAAGAAACCCAAAGACAAACAATGAAACGCATCTACCGATGCCCCGAATGTGGGAAACAAATCATCCTGCACATCACACCATCGACGGAACCTGTTTGCTCCAACCCGCAAGAACACAGTTCACGCCACATACAAATGAAACAGGTAGTCTCGGCACATGACCGAAGATGAATCCCGTGACCCGATAACTTTCCGCCTCCTACAAGAAGCACTCGTCGCATTAGAACAAGAAGGAATCATAGAAGTCGTCGGCATCAGCGAAGACGGCGAAGAAACATACCAAATCACCGAGAAAGGGATGAGTTACTACATGAGCAAACAAATGGACTTCGATACATGGGCACGCATCGGCTACGAATCAGGCTGGTGCTCACCGCCCATGTGCTACATACATGACGGTCTACCAGCAACCGCAACAGAAGACGAAGAACTCTGCGAAGGCAACGACCCGTGCATCCACATCGTACGCCTCTACGAAACTTTAGACCAGAAGAAAGGATGCGAGGCTAACAACCCTGCTGCCGTGTGGCGTGCCACGAACCTTGGTTGGGATGACCAACAGAGTTCCCCACCCCTCGGAGAAAGGTAAACAAGGGGCAGGGACACTCCGTCACTTAGCGACAGCGATAGTGGTTGTACCGCTTTTTCTGTGGTCGCCTCGCAAACTGTTCATAGTCTACCTCAACAGGGACAACACCTTCCCATCCGCCCCACAGGAGAACGGACTCTACCTGTTCCCGTCTTGCCCACAGGTACGCCATGCGGGGGTCTGAGGTGAAGGTGCGTCCGTACCATTTCCATTCGCCTGCCCAGTAGAGTCCGTCTTTTTCACGGACTGCCACCCAAACGGTGCGGGGTTTCTCGTGGCGTTTGGTGAATAGTTTATGTGCTAGATGACGCATCAAGGGCACTCAGAATCGTAGCGATGCGCTGAGTATCAAACCCTGCGACCAAACCTTCACGGCACACAGCGACCAGTTCATCCAGTTGCGTACGCCTTTGTCCTGCCTTCGTGGTCTTGGGTGAGTCATGCACCTCGGCATCCGAATAGAACGCACGGTATCTCGTGTGGACGTACGGGTGGCTTCGGTTGTGTCGCTTCCTGAGCATGAACACTGCGCCTGCTTGATGCAGGTTGGAGAGCGCACCCGAAACTTGTCCGTGATGCAGACTGAGTGCCTGTCCTACGGTGACCCATGTTGCGCCTGACGCCCCAACCCCTTCCAGATAGTTGAGGATGATGGCTTGTCGGTCTGCGAGTGTGCCGTCTACGGCTTCCTGTTCGGCTCGGAGTTGGCTTGCTTCGCTACCTGCGTAGCCTCCCGTGTCGTTGTATGGGGCGAATGGAAGTTCAGGAGTCATACGGTCACCACCTTCACTTCGTATTCGTCTATTGAGACAACACGGAAGTCGTGACCGCCCTCAGTCACAAGCAACGGCAAGTCCTCTGGTGTCGTATAAAAGAACACGAGTTCATCCAAGAATCCGAACGAGTCATGCGTCTCGTTGATGTGATAGTCGTACTCCCCGAACGAGAACAACACTCGACCTAACGGTTGGTCTTCGTCGTAGTATTGGATGGTGCACCACGCACCCTTAGCGTTCGCTGGTATCGGCATCATGCTTTCACCGCCTCACGCTGAGCAATCCATTCGCTCGGCTTCATGCCGTCATGTTCTTCGCTGAACTTCACGAGCATGAGGTCTGTCCATGTGGACATCTCTTCGTATTCGGCTACTTCCCATGTTTCGTCGTTGATTAGTACGAGTTCGTCGGCTGACCCCCACGACCCGTTGATGTCTATGTAAATACTCATTACCTTTCTCCTTTGTTTGTTGGTTGTTCTTCTTCCATGCTGAGTAGGACTTCCAAAATCTCCCACCCAACCTCAATACTGCGGTCGGACAAGGCACGCCCAACCTTTTCCAATACCGCTTCGCAGTCGTCTAGCGACCAGTCGGGACGCAAGTGTTGTATGTCCTCGGCTAGCCACCTGATTACTACCTCTGTCCTAGTCATTGCTTTTCTCCTTTGTTTGGTTGTTTGATTACTCGGTATTCGACCTGCTCGCCCATGCCCTCGCCTGCCCACTCGTCGTAACATCCGACAAGTTCAGACACGAAGTCTCGGGTATCCCATTCATTCGGGATTGTGAACTCAATAGTGACCTTGCTCGTCTTCACGCGCCAAGCCCCTCAGATTCAAGGGCACGACGCAAGGCGCACAACGCCCCTATCGCTTCCAAGCACTCCGAGTCTGTCGCTTCTTCGCCGTCCGTGTCATGGATGACATTGACCCATTCCATGAGCCGACCATCGGCGTAGTCGTCTAGGTTCTCGTCGTTGTGTGCTTTGCCAGCGACGATGCCCCACCCGATGTCCAAGTATTCTTGTAGCCCTTTCATTACCTTTCTCCTTTGTTTGGTTGTGTTTCGGACTTGCGTCCTTGCGGATGGGCAGGACTCGCACCTGCCTGTCTGCTAGTCACCCCGCCTTACTTACATGTCGTATTGCAATGCGCAGCGAGAGTACGAGTCTCCCAGTACCGCCACTAAGTTTTTGCAGATTCTTTCTCTCATTTCCCTTAGTTTCCTGTCATACTCCGTATTGCTGTGCTTTACTTCTTCCATCGCTCGGAGTATGTCTTGGTAGTAACGGAATACCGCCATCATCACTTCATCTTTCGTTTCTCGTGATATGGTGATGTTCAGAGTTACCTGCTCATCTCTTTGTAGAGTGTCCACTTTGTTCACCCCCTTTCCTTTCTCTCGTGTCGGGCGACCAGCCCAACAAAACAAGTATAGCCGAGTTTCGGCAGTTTGTCAAGTGTGACTCTTGTCACAGTACGAAATGGCGTGGACATTAGAACCACCCCCGAACACCTGTTCGCTTGCAACAGTTAGCACCCCGCTTACTTCTGCAAGCGTTCCACGCTTTGACCGCCAGATGAGCGAACGGATACACCGCCACCCCGACACCGAACATCAACGGCACCGAACCCGACACCGCACCCACCACCATCATCGCCACCCAAGTCGGCAACACGGCACGCCCCACAATCGGCTTACCCACGACGCACCTTGTACTTCCTCGGCGTACCATGCCCCCGTCGTCGGGGATGTTTCCCTCTCGGCTGATGCCAAATGAGATACCGCACCCAACAGTAGAGGGTTATGAGGAACAGCCAAGCGGAACATGCCACCCCGATTAGTTCGGCGCTCATGCTTTGCCCCCTTTGGATAGTTGCTCGGTGCCGACATACCAGACACCGCCACCACCTAACTTGTAGACATACGCCCCCGTCTGGTCGTCGTCGGCGTACCCATAGAACTCTACGGGCAGGGAGCCGTCAAGGGTGAGCCTGTCGCCCACTTTGTAGCCTCGTTGCTTGTTCACTTGTAGACCTCGCTTTCTCGGATAAGTTCGTCGGACATCTCACGAAGCCGTCGGAACACTGCCTGCCCGTCCTTGTTCAGGATGTCTACCGCCAACCCATCCAACCAATCGTTAGATAGGTATTCCCATAGTTCGGCGTTCATGTCTACACCCCTTCGCAAGCCATGAGAGCGTCAATCCACTCGGTTACTTCTCGGGGGCTGTTGGCGTACTCGGTGAGAGCATCGGCAAGGTAGCCAAGTTCCATATATCCCAAGTAGCCAAGGTCACGGATAACTAAGTCCGAACCGTAGTTTTCTTTACTCCACCCGATAAGGTCTAGGTAGACCGTGAACGGGTTAGCGTCACGGTTACAGTTCAGTCCCCACGAGTAGAGGGCTTGCGCTTCGGGTGCTTTCGGGTTCGGGCGTTCTAAGAACTCCCAAACGTCGGCAGTGTTTTCGGTTTTCATTGTGTTTCGCTTTCTCTGTTGTTATTCGGTGCGGGTGACCACCACCCGCTAACCTTGTACCCTAGTCGCTCAGTGAGAGCGAGTCAAGTCTGAACTTGGCTAGGGTCGTATCCTTATTGGTAGGACGGATACCGCCTAATAGGTGCGTCCCCGTTGTAAAGTTTCCCCGTCGCTATCGGTGCACCGTCTATGTCGTAATGCTTTATGAATAGGGTAGCGTCACAGTCGCATTCTAGGTAGGCGACACTGCCCGACGGCGAACGGTAAGAGAACGCTGAGATTCCCTCTACTTGTTTCGCTAGTTTCATTGGGACGACGAGCCACGCATGGCTACTGTCTCCTATCCACCTTAGTTTGCTTGTATCCATTGCTAGTTGCCTTTCTCTCGTTTCGGTCGGTAGGCACCACGCCTACCGCTACCTTGTACCCTAGTCGCCTATCGCTGGCGAGTCAAGTCTTTTACTTGCCTAGGGTCGTATCCTCTACTTGCCGAAAGTGTTCACTATCTGACGGCGCATATCTTCGGGGCTCTCACCCTCTACCGCTTTCGCATGGCACGGTAGGCAACGGTTCTTCGGGAATCGTTCTAGCCAGTGAACCATTGCGCCACACTCGGCGCATGGGGTTTCTTCTGGTTCGTGGTTCCTCATGACGCCAACCCCGCTAGGAATCCGTCCGAATACTGTTGCTCGTAATCTTCGGCTACTGTTTCGTCGTACTGTTCGCCGATGTCTAGCCCGAACAGTTCGGGGATGCTTTCCCCCGCCCATTCGCCCGATAGCGGGGACGGAATGAAGAAGACATGGGTGCCAGTGTTTTTGGCGTCCGTGCCCGCATAGTATCCCCGAGCGTATGCCTCGCCCATGAGCGTATCGTAATCTTTCATTCTGTCTCTCTTTCTCTTATTCGGTCAAGGTTCACCACGAACCTTGCAACCTTGTGGACGGTCAAGGCTACGAACCCTGACCGCCCCGTATAACCTACTTTCTGGCGATACTTGCCAGACTTCGGAATTCGTGCATTTTCGCCATGTAAAAACGGTAAAAAGTGTCTCGGTCAAACCTCGGATTATCTTCGGTGAGAACCTTGGCAATTTCCGCTACCCCTTCCGCTATGGCTTGCCCATGCTGGTCACTTCGTGCACCAACTCGGGCAAGCGCCGTGGCTAACGCCTTGTAGTCTTTCCTAGTCACTGTCTTTCCTTTCTCTAAGGGTTCTCACCACGAGAACCCGATAAAGCAAGCATAGCCAACCCGTCGCCACTTGTCAAGTCTTTTCTATGTGACTCTTGCCACACACAAGAAAGGCAACCCTAACACTGTAAGGCACACCTAACAAACAAGGCGGACTCGTCGCTAAGTTACCGACGGGTAACTTGGGGGGTGGGGGCGAACAAGTGTTTGGGGGGTAGGGGGGTGTGTTGTGGTCAGACGGTCACGGAGAGTGAGACGAACAAGTGTTCGTATGGGCAAACGGGTGTTCGCACGGTGGGCGACGGGCGACGGGGGGTCTGCCGAGCCACCCCCCTCTCTGTATATGTATAAGGGTCTTCCTGTGTGTTCATTTTTGTTGGTGGCGGGTTTGTGACCCTGGGAGGGGGGCGGGGTGGGGTGGGGGGCTTCTGTGCCTTTGGTCTCCGAGGTTGAGGGGGTTGTGTGTTTACTCATTCCCCTTTCCTTCGGTGGCTTCGATGCTCGGAGGGAGCGTTTAGCGGTTTGCGTTGGGCTACAGGTTTTTAGCCCCCCAAGTTCTCTTTTACGCCTGAACCCGTCTGTTCTGTATACCGAAAGAAGGCGACCACCTTCGGTCCCCTTTTCAGGCCATGTGTCCGTGCGGTCTTGCCATGCTGCCCCAGCCGATGATTGTGGTTGGGAGGAATGTAACCGTTTAGGGTCCGTATTTGTTGTGTTGTTGTGCGTCTCTCGACGTGACGGTTTGAGTGTAGCAGATGTTTGCGTATCTGCAACATGCTACAGTTGTTGTTCATGGCGCGTAAACCGAAGAAAGACATTGGTGACATCTTGGGCGCTGTAGCGAAGGCTGCTGCACAGAATCCGATTGTTGCTCAGAATGTGAAGTATGCGAAGGCTGTGGCTGCGGGTCCGACTGCGGTTGCTAAAACTGCGGCTATGGATTTGGCTACTGGTGCCGTATCTGCTGGGGTTGGGCGGGTGGCTGGTGCCATAGTTTCAAAAGTGGGTAGTTCGGTTGCTAAGGGTGCTGGTACGTATGTTGCCGATAAGTCGTTTGATGTGTTGACGGCTCCTTTGCAGAAATCTTCTGCTGGTGGGAAGTTGTTCAATGTTCAGACTGCGTTTGGTAAAACGTTGGGTTCTACGAAAATTATGAATCCTGCTCAACGGCAGGCTGCGATTGGTGGTTTGGCTACTGCTGCTGGGAATCGTGCGACGGAGATTGGTTCTGGTGTTGCAGCGGATTTGACTGCGGCTGCGCGTGCTGCGGCTGCTGGTGTGCGTAAGGCTTCTGTGCCTGTGGGTGTTTCTTTGTCGAATAAGAAGAAGGCTCGCGGAGGCGGGAAGAACAAGAAGTAATGGCTCGCCGTCCGAAGAATCCGATAAACGACATCATCAACACGACGTCTGCGTGGCTTGGTGGTAATCGGGGTACGATGCCGTCGCAAACCCGTAAGGGTATTGACACCATCAAGGGTGTGGGGAAGGTGTTGGATTCGGCTACTGGCGGGTTTGGTCAGGCTGTGGTGTCGGATGCGCAACGGATGGCTCAGTCTGGGTCGTCTACGCCGTCGGCTTTGTATAAGACGGCTGCGGTGAATCTGGCTGCTGCTGCTACTGGTGCTGCCGCTGCAAGGGTGGCAGGGAAGGTTGTGCAGTCTGCTCGTGTGCCGCGTTTTGACTGGGACCCGAAACCGTATCGGGATATTCCCTCACAGTCGAGGGCAAACATTTATTGGAAACCCGAAACTGACGTCGTGAATCCGCAGCGCGCTGACATCAACTACAGTGTTGTGGTTCGCCCCAGCAATCCGAAGGCTACCGTTTATGCGCCTCGCGCACAAGACAAAGGATACAAGGTTGAGGTAACTCGCATAGATGCCGAGAAAATGAATAAAACTTTTGATAGTGCCGAAGAATACCGTCAAATAACTGGGGTTCGAAAAGGTGATTTGCGTGGCGCCACAAACGTTCCGACCACCAACCAGTTTATGAGCGACCTCACCAACAAGAAGACGTATAAGGATTTACAAAAAGCGCAGCGGGCCGCTGAACGTATGGTGAAACGGGACATCAAGAAACGCTAATGCCTGCTGGTCGTTCGGGGAGACGGCAAATCCCACCACAAGACGTAGCCCGCTACTGGCAATCCAGAGCAGCAGGCATGTCCATACAGGATGCGGCGGGTATCGCAGGTATCCATGTGAATACGGCGTCGAAGTGGGAGGCGAAACGTAAGAAGGCTTCCGCCGAAATCAAACTTGCTGAGGTTGAGGTTGGTCAGGTTCGTAAGAAGCAGGGTGGTGTGCAGGCGGAGCAGTGGAAACATGCGATGGATGTCGCAGATTTGCCGCCTGTTATCCCGTATGACCGTCTGTCGCCTGAGGCGCAGAGGGGTTGGGATGATTTCGACTACTTCAGACGCCGATACCTAGGCCGAGTACCTAGTCCGTGGCAGGTGGATGCCGCATACAAGATTGTCAAGATGCTGGAATCCCCTGAAAAGGAGTTCATTCTCATCAACTGCCCGCCTGGTGCAGGTAAGTCTACGTTGTTTCACGACTTTGCGTGTTGGATGATTGTGCGCAACCGCAAGATTCGTGTACTTATCGGCTCCGCTACACAAACCCTAGCCAAAATGTATAGCCGCCGTATCCGCGAGACGTTGGAACGTCCGTTTCCGTTGAGTCCTGACCCGATACTCATTGAGAAAGGGTTAGCAGTCAACGCTGAAGGCTGCCTCTCTATCGACTATGGCAGGTTCAAACCGTCATCTTCTGGTGCTTTGTGGCGTGCCGAGGAGTTCATCGTCGAACAAGAAGACCTATCAGGCTTAGACAACAAGGAACCTACGGTGTCTTCGTACGGTATCGACTCAGAGTTCATCGGACACCGCGCCGACCTCTGCTTGTTTGACGACGTAGCAACCCCTGAGAACGCTAAAGAGTCCGTAGCCCGCGACAAACTCCTAGAACGATGGGACACGGTAGCCGAAGCACGTGTAGACCCAGGCGGTTTGCTTGCAGTCATCGGACAAAGGCTAAGCCCAGGTGACCTCTACGCACATTGTTTATCAAAAGTGACGTATGAGGAAGACCCTGACGCATACGACGGTGCCGATGTTACGGATATTTCGGAAGATAAGGAACCTGAAAAGAAATCAAAGTACACCCACTTCGTTTATAAAGCGTATTACGAAGAATTGGACACAGGGCGTGATTCCCGTAAGACGACGGCACCTCCTTGGCCTAACGGGCCACTACTTGACCCATACCGCTTGTCATGGAAAGACTTGTCGTACCTAAAACACTCCACCCCAGCAAAGTTTCAAGTCATCTACCAGCAGCAAGACATGGCACAAGGCAACTACCTCATTGAGAGGGTGTGGGCGACAGGCGGCATGGGACCCGACGGCGTGCTCTACCCAGGGTGCATCGACAACGACCGCAGACCTGGATACATCCCATCGAATCTTGAGCCGCCAATCATCTCAGTTGCATCCGTGGACCCAAGCCCAACAAACTTTTGGGCTATCCAATGGTGGCTCTACCAACCCAAAACCAACCTGCGCTATTTGATTGACTGCGAACGAACCAAATTGACTGCCGAGGAACTACTTGGTTACGATACGAGCAGCCGTAACTATGGCGGCATAATGGAGATTTGGCAAAACAGGTCGTTCGACATGGGCTACCCGATATCCCACTGGATAGTTGAAGTCAACGCCGCTCAACGGTTCCTGTTGGCTCACGATTTCGTCCGCAAGTGGCAGGCCCTCCACGGAGTCAACGTCATTCCTCATACAACCTCCAGAAACAAACTAGACGAAAACCTGGGTGTTGAGGCTTTGTTGCCGAACCTGTTTAGAACAGGCCAGATTCGGATGCCAACCATGAGAGAAAACTGGAAGACTCTCGCCTTCGTCGAGGAACTGTCGTCGTGGACACCGAACAAAAAGAATGGCACCGACTTGGTGATGGCAGCCTGGTTTGCCATGCTCCACCTCCCAGAACTCGGACCATTGAAAGCCCCACCTCGCCTATGGCGCCCTTCTTGGATATGATGTGCTATCCTGAAACACACTATGGGTAAGAAACGTGCAGCCAAAACCAAAAGCAATATGGGCGGTTCCGACGACGGTGCCGACCAATATTTCCTTCGTGGTGGAAAAGCGTACGTTCGAAGTGGCTCATCGGGCGACATCGTTGCTGGCCCATTTGAAAAAGGTACCGCCGCTTATAGCAAGGCAGCAAAAGATGTTTTGTCTGGTCGCACCGCAGAGTTCGGTACCCGTTCCGTATTAGAAGGTATGCGAAGTTTCATGCGTGGCGGTGGCGGTAGTCGTCTTACTGGGCGATAAGGAGTTGACCATTGAGGTCGCTTGACGAAAT
>Ga0222712_10004239_pt1 | contig 15129 bp, 13 predicted proteins | sample C33_657DmetaG_FD_165043 | JGI IMG/M metagenome (GOLD analysis project Ga0222712, IMG submission 165043) | Estuarine water microbial communities from San Francisco Bay, California, United States - C33_657D | ecosystem: Environmental > Aquatic > Marine > Unclassified | place: USA: California... | reverse complement strand
ATAGCTACTTCTTAAACGTAAGCTGCTAAATACTTTGTCTAACTTGATGTTCTGAATGAATTTTTCAGATAACACATCCCAGCTTGCAGACACACCCCAAAAAATACCATACTTACTATTCACACCTAATTGAGATGCTCCATCTCTACGTACGTTAGCCGTTAAGAAATATTTTCTTTTAAAATTATATTGTCCACGAGCAAACTCTGAGTACAAATAGTTTTCTCCAATACCTAGTCCAGAAGTGTTAGGTGTAACCCATCCACCCTGAATGTTAGTAAATGCAGGATCCGCAACAGTTACGCGGTTTAAACCATAACTGTTTTGGTCAGATTTTTGTTGCTCAATACCAGCAAGCACACTTACAGTATGGTCTTGTGCAAACACTTTATCAAATTGAGCAGTGGTTGTCCAAACCCAACGTTTGTTTTTGTTAAAAATAGCAGAAACAGAACCTGTAGTTGAAAAACCTTCTCCAGATAATGGATGAGAAAATATATCATTGTCAACCATTAAATAATCAAGACCATATTGTGTTCTTACAGCTAACCAATTTACAGGTTTGAACTGTGCGTATAAGTTGCTAACTAAGTGTTCGCCATAGCTATTAGATCTATTTAAATCCATCGTAATTTGTGGATTGTAAAAACCTACTTGACCTAATTTATTGCCCATAACTCCAATCAATCCATTTGCCTGGTTATAAGAACCATCAGCTAAAAAAGGACCAACGTTAGGTGCAGTAATTAAAGCCACACGACCTAAACCAGCTGTTGCAAATGCATCACCCAATGATCCAGAACTTGTTGCAGCTGTGTTTTTATCGCTTGTGTATTGGATTTTACCACCCATGCTAAAAAACTTACCTGCTTTATGGTCTACGTTCATTAATAATGTTAAACGCTTAAAATCATTTCTATTGATGATACCTTCTTGCTCTGTGTAACCAGTAGAAAAATAATAGCTAGTAGATTCATTCGCACCAGATAAACTAATGGTGTTGCTATGTTGTAAACCTTGGCGGTAAACTAAATCAGCCCAATTGGTATTAATGATTTTACCATCGGCACCAACAGTTGTTGCAAAAGCATTTGTTGCTGCATTAAATGTTCCAGCATTTCTTAACGCTTCATTTTTATAATCAGTGTATTGTTGTGCGTCCAATACTTGTTGTAAACGTTGCGGATTACTAAATCCAATCCAGCTATCTAATGTTACTTTAGAACGGCCAGGCTTACCTTTTTTAGTGGTAATAAATAACACACCATTTGCAGCACGGCTACCATAAATAGCAGTTGCAGCAGCGTCTTTAGCAACGTCAACACTTTCAATATCATTTGGATTGATAGAAGATAAAACGTTTCCTGCAGCACTTGTAGAACTACCATCACCTGTAAATACAGGCACACCATCAACTACAATAAGCGGATAAGATGATAATGAAATAGAGTTTGCACCTCTAATTCTTAAAACAGGCGGCGCATTTAATACACCACTGGGAATTACTACTTGTACACCAGCAGCCCTACCACCCAAAGCTTGTTCAAAACTTTGTGTAGGCTTGTTTGCTAAAGCTTCACCTTTAACACTAGCGATACTTCCTGTGATATCTCTTTTCTTTTGCGTACCATATCCTACTACTACTACTTCATTTAAGGCTTTATCTTCTGGAGATAAAGAAACCGTAACAGTTGATACACCTGAAATACTTACTTCTTTAGAATCAAATCCTACATAAGTAATTTTTAAACTTTTTACTTTTTCAGAAACTTGGATTGAAAATGTTCCATTGTTTTCTGAAAGTGCATTTTTGTTCATTCCAACAGCACTAATTGTAACACCGCTAAGTGGTGTTCCTTTGTCATCGGTTACCTTTCCGGTAACTGTTCGAGGGGATTGAGCGTATGCTTCAGCTATTAGTAGCAAAGCAAACGTCAAAAAAACAGTTAGTTTTTTCATCGTTTATAATTTTGGTTATTTAGAGATTAAATTTAGTTAAATTATTTTTACGTTAATTCTTTTATTTTAGAGAAATTTATTCATTAAACTTCCTTTTATTTATTAATATATTGTAAATCAATCTATTATAAAAAAACAAATTGAATAAATAATATATTCAAAAAATTAAGCTACATTTAATTTAATTTGAACCATGAAAATTAAAGAGATAATCGGTAGAAATATACGCAGGCACAGAGAGGCTTTGGGCATTAGGCAAGGGGCTCTCGCGCAACAATTATCTATCACACCAAGTGCACTCAGTCAAATTGAAACCGGTAAAACAGATATTTCCGTAGATCGTATCGATCAAATTGCAGGAGCACTTAAATTAAGTTTTTATGAACTTATGACAACACCTAACCATGTAGGCGGCATTAAAGCAGGATTAGAAGTAGAAGAAGTAACAAATAATACCATTCACTTACTCATCGATAAAATTGATACACTGTTACAATCGGGTGCTAAAAAAGAAGGATAATGGCTATATTTATTGCATGATATTTAGCAGTTTAAATAAAAATGTAGCCTTATTAAATAAATTAGAAGGCTATGTTGAAGGGTATCAGAAGCTAAACGATTCCGTTTCCACTGAAAATATTGGTTGGCATATTGCCCATAGTTGCCAGGTAATCAACACAATAACAAATGCTATTGTCCATTCGGATGCCTCAAAAGCTAAACCAAAATTTAGCGGCCTTTATTACTTGATTATGTTAACTAACCGTATTCCAAGAGGTAAAGTAAAGGCCCCAAATATTGTAATTCCTAAAAAATCAATTTCGAAAGAAGAGATTATTGATGAAATTAAACTTGCAAAGGCCAATTTGCAAACACTAACTACTACCGGGCAAAATAAATATTTCACCCACCCAATTTTTGGTGATTTGAATGTGCCTAAAACGCTTCGATTTTTTGCCGTACATACCTGCCATCACTTAAAAATCATTAGAGATATCTAATTTAAATAATGAAAAACAAAGCACCAGAATTAACTTTTAAATATATAAAAGAAGACCTGCCTGCGGGTCTTGTTGTGTTTTTAGTTGCTTTACCACTTTGCCTTGGTATTGCATTAGCATCGGGAGCACCCTTATTTTCAGGTATCATTGCAGGTATTGTTGGCGGCATTGTTGTTGCAATCGCTAGTGGCTCAAACGTAAGCGTAACAGGGCCTGCAGCGGGCTTAACTGTAATTGTATTAAACGGAATTAATGACCTTGGTCATTATAATTTTTTCTTGTTAGCAGTTGTACTTGCTGGGATTCTTCAAATAGCACTCGGGTATTTAAAAGCTGGTGTTATTGGTTACTATTTTCCATCAAGTGTGATTAAAGGAATGCTTGCCGCAATTGGCATCATTTTAATTTTAAAACAAGCTCCCATTGCCGTAGGGTATGTAAAAGGTTTAGCAACGCCTTATCATATTATGTCAATTATAATCTCAAGTATTTCTATTGCGATCATTTTAATTTGGGACCTACCATTTATTAAAAAGTTTGTTATCAGTAAATGGGTACCTGGTGCATTAATTGCTGTTGTTGTTGGAACGGCTATCAACGAATTGATGGGCGTGTACAATCCAGCCTTGCAATTAGTAGATAAACAACTAGTAAAACTCCCTGTAGCTAATTCGATTGGAGCGTTTGCACAGCAATTTACGTTTCCTGACATAGCTGGATTTTTACAACCCAAAGTTTATATACTAGCTGTTACCATAGCAATTATTGCTAGTCTCGAAAGTTTATTAAGTACCGAAGCCGGAGATAAATTAGACCCGCAAAAAAGAATTACACCCACTAATCGTGAACTAAAAGCACAAGGTTTAGGTAATGTTATTTCAGGACTTATAGGAGGATTACCCGTTACAGCTGTTATTGTAAGAACCTCTGCTAACGTACATGCAGGTGCTAAAACAAAATTATCGGCTGTTATTCATGGGGTGTTTTTATTGTTAAGCGTTATTTTACTAGCCTCCATTTTAAATAAAATCCCATTGGCCTGTTTAGCTGCCGTATTACTTGTGGTAGGGTATAAACTAGCTAAAGTTTCACTATTCAAACAAATGTATAAGCTTGGTTGGGAGCAGTTCATACCGTTTATTATTACTGTAGTAGCTATACAATTTTCCGATTTACTAAAAGGGATTGCACTAGGAATGATTGTGGCTATCTTCTATATTTTACGCGCCAATTTTAGAAGAGATTATTTAATTCACCACGACAAGCAAAAAGAAGGCGGCGCTATCACCATTCAGTTAACAGAGCATGTGACATTCTTAAATAAAGGTAGCTTGGCTGTTAAACTATTTGAAATTGAAAACGGAACGCATGTTGTTATTGATGGTACAAATGCGCATTACATAGATTTAGATATTTTAGAAATTATCTACAATTTTAAAAATACAGCTTCCGAAAAAAATATAACACTAGAACTTGTAAATGTTCCTGCATTTAAAGGAAGCTTTGGTCACTAAAAGTATACTAGCGACTTATTGTTCTAACAATATATTCTAAACATCTTGCGCCTAATCTAGACGTAGCATTGTCGGGATCAAATGTTGGATTTAATTCTACCATATCAACACTTACTAATTTGTTTGATTGTATAATTACATCTAGTGTCTTCCATACTATTTCCGGCGTAAATCCAAGTGGCGAAGGGGCAGAAACACCAGGCGCATACGCCGATGAAAATCCATCTAAATCGATACTTACATAAACTTTATCAACAGATCCAATAAAATCAGTAATGCTATTTTTTACAAGATCCCAGTGTGCTATATTAAACTGCTCTATTTCCAAAAAATTACAATGAAGAGAAGAAGCAGTTTCAAATAAAGTTTTTGGATTAGATGCTTTTTGAATACCTAGAATCAAATAATGAAATGAGTCTGAAAATTGATTGGCGATTTGAAAAAATGGAGACCCTGAATGGCCTTTTCCGTCTATTAATGGACGAAGATCAAAGTGAGCATCAAAGTTAATAATACCAACTGTTTGGCCAGTAGTTTCTAGGTATTTTTGAATGCCTAAATAATGCGGATAAGCTGCGTCGTGACCACCGCCTAAAATAATAGGCAAATGATTTTCTTGTAAACAAGCATAAATGGTATCGCGCATCAATAATTGAGCAGCATCTATATCGTCATCTTCGACAACTATATTTCCATAATCATAAACTGATACTGCATCATTTAAATGATTGGCCAGCGGCCCTAACATTTTTCGAATGCGATCAGGCCCATCTTTTGCGCCGCTTCTGCCACCATTTCGTAGAACACCCGCTTCAACAGCGTATCCCAACAATGCAACTTTAGGATCCTGTCCTTCTTTAATTTGCATATCAGCAACTAATTGCACAAGTTCATGCCAGTACAATTGACTATCTGAATGTCTGCCCAACCAATTCGTAGAAGAAGGATTTAGATGATGCTTCATAAAAATTATTGAATTTGCTGTAACAATTTTTCATTGACCAAATTAGGCATGGTTACGGTTAAGTTGGGACTTCTTTTCATTTCACGTTCAATAGCTTCGAGTGAACCACTATTTCTAGCCCATGCCCTGCGTGCAATACCATTGTTGACATCATAAAACAACATATTTTCTAATTTCGTTTTTGATGCATCCGTTCCATCTAATACAAGTCCAAATCCTCCATTGCTTACTTCGCCCCAACCTACCCCACCACCATTATGAATAGACACCCAAGTGGCCCCTCTAAAACTATCGCCAATTACATTATGAATAGACATGTCTGCGGTAAACTTACTGCCATCATAAATATTACTGGTTTCTCGGTACGGCGAATCGGTTCCACTTACATCATGATGGTCTCTGCCAATAACAATAGGCGCCGAAATGGTTCCATTGCCAATCGCTTCATTAAATGCAGCTGCAATTTTTGCTCTGCCTTCTGCGTCGGCGTATAAAATTCTTGCTTTAGAACCTACCACCAATTTATTTTTTTCGGCTTCTTTAATCCATGTAATATTATCTTGCAACTGCTGTGCAATAGACGCTGGAGCATCAGCTAGCATTGACTCTAACACAGTTGCAGCAATATGATCTGTTAACTTTAAATCGGCGTCGGTGCCAGATGTACAAACCCATCTAAATGGTCCAAAGCCATAATCAAAACACATGGGTCCTAAAATATCTTGCACATAACTTGGATATTTAAAATCGATATGATTGTCGTGCATTACATCTGCATTAGCTCTGGACGCTTCTAATAAAAATGCATTTCCATAATCAAAAAAGTAAGTCCCTTTTGCGGTATGTTTATTAATTGCATCTGCATGACGACGCAGTGAGGCTTGAACAACCTCTTTAAATTGTTCTGGATGATTGGCCATCATATCATTGGCCGCTTCAAAAGAAGCTCCTACAGGATAATAACCACCAGCCCATGGATTATGAAGTGAGGTTTGATCAGATCCTAAATCAACACTAATATTTTCAGTATCAAAACGTTCCCATACATCAATAACGTTTCCAACATAAGCAATAGATACCACTTCTTTATTTGATACGGCTTCTTTTACAATGTCAATTAATTCATCGAGGTTATGGGTAAGCTTATCAACCCATCCTTGTTCAAATCTTTTTATTGCAGCACTCGCATTCACCTCTGCACACACTGTAATACAACCTGCAATATTCCCAGCCTTGGGTTGCGCGCCACTCATACCGCCTAAGCCAGCTGTTAAAAATATTTTTCCATTAGGGCTTATGCCAGCACCTAATTTTTTTCTAAAGGCATTCATCACCGTAATGGTAGTACCATGCACAATTCCTTGCGGTCCAATATACATATATGAACCAGCAGTCATTTGCCCGTATTGTGTAACACCCATTGCATTATAACGTTCCCAATCTTCCGGTTTAGAATAATTAGGAATCATCATACCATTGGTGACAACTACACGTGGGGCATCAATAGAGGACGGAAAAATTCCCATGGGATGCCCAGAGTACATGTGTAAAGTTTGCGTGTCTGTTATTTGGGCCAGGTATTTCATGGTGATGAGATATTGAGCCCAGTTTTGAAAAACAGCACCATTACCACCATAGGTAATTAATTCCTGCGGATGTTGCGCTACTGCTGGATCTAAATTATTTTGAATCATAAGCATGATAGCTGCAGCCTGCTTAGACTGTGCAGGATATTCATGTATAGGCCTTGCGTACATTTCATAATCTGGCATAAAACGGTACATGTAAATTCTGCCATACAGTTTTAATTCTTCTACAAATTCAAGTATCAATTCAGCATGCCAAGATGCTGGAAAATAACGCAGTGCATTTGCGATTGCTAATTTTTTTTCGGTGGGCGTAAGAATATCTTTTCGCTTAGGCGCATGAGAATATTTATCGTCTCTTGATTTTTTATTGGGCAGTTGATCTGGTATGCCCTGCAAAATCATTTCTTTAAAAGTCATGGTTTGTATCATTTTAAAAATGAAATAAATTAAGCACTAACTAATTTTCCTGATTTCCAAACTTGAGATGGACGTAATGAACCTTGATAATAAAGTATGTCTCTATAATCGGTAGAGGAATACAAAACAAAATCTGCTTTATTACCTGCAATGAGTCTTCCTCGATCAAATAGGTTAAGTGCGGCTGCTGCTCTAAACGTAATACCAGCGAATACTTCGGCGCTTGTAAGTTTTTCAAATGTAGCAAGTATGGAAGCCTGACATACCAAATCTCCCATTGGTGCCGATCCAGGATTCCAATCAGATGCAATCGCTAGTGCACCTCCTTTATCTAATATTTTTCTTGCTGGTGCAAAAGCACACCCAAGTCCTACACTTGCGCCAGGTAGTGCAACTGCTATGGTTTTTGATTGAGCAAGTAAGTCAATTTCTTTATCCCCTGATGCTTCTAAATGGTCTGCAGAAAGGGCTCCATATTGTACGGCAATCTTCGAACCACTTGTGGTAAATTGATCTGCATGAATAGTAATATCAAAACCAAGTTCCTTTGCGGCTTGCAAATAAGGTGCGATTTCTGATGCAGAAAAAGCAGATGTTTCTATAAATGCATCAATACGCTTTGTAAGATTTTCGGATTGTAAAACTGGAAATAAATTTGTAACCAAATGATCTAAGTAAGCCTCATTTGTATCACTAAAATCTTTGGGTTTAAGATGTGCAGCTAAACAAGTAGCCACAAGGTCTGCGGCCGTTTCCTTGTTACCATTATGTATAGCACGTAGCATTTTTATTTCTTCCTCAACCGAAAGTCCATATCCACTTTTAACCTCAATTGTTGTTGCCCCCGATTGTACATGTTTGTTCGCGTTTTTAATTACAATTTGCGTTAGCTCAAGTTCTGTGCATTTTCTTGTTTGGGTTACCGTATCCCAAATACCACCGCCCGACTGTGCAATTTCTAAATAAGAAACGCCAGCATTACGGAGTGCAAAATCGCGTGCTCTATTGCCACCAAAGCAAAGGTGGGTATGACAATCAATATAACCTGGAACCGCAACATAAGATCCATTAAGTTCAGTAATAATTGCAGTTGGATAAGCAGCTAATAATGCATCCCATGCATCAACTGCCTCAATGGTACCATTTTCAATAGCAATACCTGCATTTGAAATTGTATGTAGGGCACTATCATTGATGGGGCCTTTAAGTGACAAATCCCGTAAACTCACTAATTGACTAATGGGTCCAATTAATTCCATATTGTATGATTATTACACAATGTAAGAATTATTCGAAAAAGCAGGTAGAAATCGGTGGTAAAGAGTCGTTATAATTAGCCTCTTTTTTTATTGCGAATAAGTTTAGGGCCATACCAAAGCCAAAAGCCTGTAGTGCAAAATAAAAATAAAGCAGTACCCATAATGAGTGTGTAAGCAAGCTTTATGGGTTCTCCTTTAGTATTAAAATAAGTATCTAAGTAGGAAGCATCATGTATATCTTCTATAAAATCTGACTTGCGCAGGTTAACTTGTAACACATTACCCGTGGCTCCATCAAGTTGAACCTCCCAATAATGTTTAGCATACACAAACTTAACAATACCCTTATCTTTTCGAATATCGATACGGTCTAAATCAGTGGCTAACGAATTATCAAAACGTGCTAGCAAAACACTATCAGCGATTGTATGTAATGTTGCAATTGGTTTCCAAACTGCAAGGTTGGTAGAAGTTCCTTTGGAAGTTGCGGGCAAAAGCCATCCGTTTGTATTTTTCTTCCACCCTAGTAAAACACCAGTTATTGCAACAACAAAAAAGAAGATAAATAAAACAGCCCCCATTAAACGGTGTACTTTTCTAAAAATTCTTAAAACAGCTACTTGCATCTTTCAAAGTTAAATAAATATGCAAGACGATTATCACAATTAATTTATTTAGCAACCTCAACATTTTGAGTACATTTATATCCTTAAATTCAATACATGAAAACAACAAAAATAATCTATTGGGTAAGCACCAGTATTATTTGCCTGTTTGCCTTAAGCGCAGTGCAAATGAATTCAGAAATGGCTATAGAAGGTTCAAAGCATGTACTTATTCCACGCTATCTTTCCCTAGAAATAAGTATTGGCCAGCTCATTGGACTGGTATTACTTATTGTACCTGCCATTCCTAAACGCTTTAAAGAATGGGCGTATGTAGGTTTTGGAATTATGTATATTTCTGCGCTGGTGGCTCATATTGCAGTGGGTGATCCATTTGTACCTTATGGTTTAATGGCAGTATTATTTTTTGGACTATTATTAGCCTCATATATCAGTTTCCATAAATTACAAGAAGCAAAAAAGTAAAATTTAATTTTAAGCTTGCCGTAAAATTTTATGCATTTTTTTGCCCTTTGCAAGCTCGTCTACTAGCTTATCCAGATACCTTACTTTTTTAGTAAGCGGGTCTTCTATTTCCTCTATTCGGTAGCCGCAAATTACACCAGTAATGAGTGGAGCATTGGCATGAAGTGTAGCCGCTGATCTAGCTCCTCTTTTGTACGACCTTTTTTCTCAACTTTTGCTAAATACAAAGGATAGACAGAACAAAAAACATCTTTTTTATACGTTCAATTGTTGCACTATTATTCATTGCGTATAAATTAAGGAAATTCAAAAATAAAGTTTATTTTCAATGGAATTTAATATCCATGGAAGTACATCATCACTCACACAAACCAAAAAACTGGAAAGAGTATATTACAGAATTTATTATGCTCTTTGCAGCAGTTACCCTTGGTTTTTTTGCAGAAAATTTAAGAGAGCATAGTATTATTGAACACCGCATCGAACAAAATAAAATTGCTATTTTGAAAGATTTAGAAGCAGATGCAGTTGCCATAGATAGTATTTTAGTAACTGAGCAGGCATCCATTAATACATTTGATAGAATCATGAATCTGTTATATCTATCAAAAAATAAGAGTATTAATGAGTCGCAATTAATGGATTCCATTAAATCTATTCCAGATATTATTGCTACCACATTTACACTTTATGTAAACAATAGTTCTTTTAAAAATATGCAGTCTAGTGGCTTGCTTAGTTATGTTAAAGAAGAGGAGTTAAAAACTAGTTTATCCTATTACTATGAAGTTATTTTTAAAAGAATAGAAAGTAATAATAATTTTTTTGATCAGGTTGGCACTGAACTCAATGGAATTTTACCAATTGGAATTGGATCATTAATTAGAAAAGTTAGGACTGACTCAACAAACTATGATTTAAATAAACCAAGCAATTATTTAAATTTTATGCTAAGCTTACAAGAAACAAAAAATCTTTTACAATCAGAAAAATTCATTTACGATATACAAAGATATTATAATCAAATATTTGTATATCAACTAGCCCTCAAATTGGCTAAAGAAGAAAATAGCAAACTAATTAAATTATTAAAATCAGAACATTCATAAAATGGAAGTACACCGCCCTAAATTTTTAAAAGGATTTGTAGAAGAAGTTTTTGTTATTCTGCTAAGTATATCATTAGCCGTTGCCGCCGAAAGAATGGTAGAGCATTATGTTCATACCAAACAAGGAGAAGCAGCACTAGTAAGACTTGCAGCAGAAATGAAAAGAGACGTAGTAGATTTTAAATTTAATGTAAACATTCATAAAAATTCAGTTTTAGCGATAGATCAAATTACAGCCTGGTCTGCTGGAGATATTGAAATTAGTGACGATTCACTTTCTATTTACCTTTCTAATGCGCTTGATTATACATTTTTTGCTAGCAACACTTCAGAGTATGAATCTTTAAAAGCAACAAGCAAGCTAGCTTATATCGAGAATCATGAATTGCTATCAAAAATCATTGTTAGTTATAACCGTTACGAAGATTTTAAAATTTCTACCAATGTTGGCACCGATCTAGTTCAAAAGATATTTGCAAATCTTAGAAATAAAGTAAAATACAAATTTAGATCTATTGAAGAGCAGCCGCATTACATTTTTGATGGCACAAGCATCAGACAACATTTGAAGGGGAATCAAGAACTACTAAATTTATTACAAGAGAAAAAACTCGCTGATACCTTAGCTTTTATCTGGAATCAAAGAGGACTAGAAAGAACAAACGAATTAATTAAACAAATAGAAGAAGAAACAAAATAAATGGAAGTACATCATCACCCACATATTCCTACACACGCAAAGCCATGGAAAGAATATTTATTAGAAGGCTTAATGATTTTTGTTGCGGTAACACTTGGTTATGGAGCCGAAAATGTTAGAGAGCATTATGTAGAAACAAAAAAAGCACTTATCAGTGCCAAAAATTTATATGTAGACGTTACATACGATTCTATTGGCTATGCAGGAATAAAAAGAAACAGAGATAGGCAAGACAGTTGTTTCGAAATCATCAATGCCTATTATAATAACAATAAGCTAGACAAAGAAATACCAGCCGTTTATGCCGCACATGGGTATATGTCATTAAGAATGTTACACCAAATGAATACGCTTGCATTAGATGAGGTGAAAAGTTCTGGTACTTTAAAATTTTTAGAATCCGACGAATTAAAAGCTGCTATCCAGCGTTATGCTAGTTTAGGCGCTGGTCTTAAATTAAGAGAACAACGTGAGTTTGGTTATATAGATAGAATGTTAGACCCTATATCAACTAAAAATTTTGAATTTAATTTTCATAGAGCTGCCGGAGACAACTTTAAAATCGATAGCAATAAAATTGTTGTTACAGTGCCAATTCCTTCCAATCTAAAAATCATGAAAAAAGATCAATTAGATTGGGATAATTATATTTCAATTTTAGGCATGCTCCAAACAATTAGACAATCGACCAATAAAGATTATATAGAGCCTACACAAGCTCAGTGTCACGAACTATTAACCTTACTCAGAAACTACCTTATAAAGCACGATGCTTTAGAAAACAACAATCATTAAAAATGGAAGTACATCACGCACACCATCCAAATCACAAGAAAAAGATTTCAGAATATTTACTGGAGTTTTTTATGCTATTTTTTGCAGTGACACTTGGTTTCTTTGCTGAAAACTATAGAGAACATAGTATTATAGAACACCGCATGCAAGAAAACTATGCTGCCATTATTGTTGATTTAGAACAGGATAACTTAAAAATAGATAGCATTTTTACAGAGGCAAAAAACGGCATTAACTTAATTACTTTATCGCATGTGTTGTATAAGTACAAGACTGGGGGCTTTACTGAAAAGGAGCTTATGGACAGTATCTACAATATTAAAACGATCCCAAGCTATACGACGCTATTTGTTAACAATACGACGTTTAAAAATATGCAGTCCAGTGGTTTACTTAGCTATGTTACCGATAAAGATATAAAAACCGGTTTATCTTATTATTACGAAGTATTATTTAAGAAATTAAATGACAATAATAAACTTTTTGATGATGTAGGAAATAATTATTTAGATAAATACTTAATTTTTAATCAAGGGGCAGGTCCAAGAAAATTTTTTCCTGAAATGTATAAAGATATTAGTCCTGAAAATGGATTTGCAGATCCAAAAGAATATCGAAAGTTTTTAATGAGTCTCAAATCTACACAATCTATTATCATGTCAGACGATTTTGTGTCTGCCACGAATGTATACATATCTAGATACTTTGGCTATCAACGCATACTTAACACAGTAAAAGCAAACAACAATAAATTAATCCAGCAATTAAAAGCGCAACTAGAACACTAATCAACATTTAAATGGAAGTACATCACGCACACCACCCGGCACACAAGAAAAAATGGTCAGAATATTTACTAGAATTTTTCATGTTGTTTTTTGCGGTAACGCTAGGTTTTTTTGCTGAAAATGTAAGAGAACACCAGATTGTCATTGAAAGAAAAAATCAGAATTTACAAGCCATGGTGCAGGATTTAAAAAGAGATTCTGCTCAATTAGAACATAGAATTGTAGAGTACACTAAAGCAATTAGAACATTTGAAAATTTAAAGTACGCATCTTATCAGTACCACAATCAATTAATGAATGAACCCGACTTTATTAATTATGTAACCAATCAATACGATTCATCAAATATTGGTGATAGCTTTTTCTCAAACAATTCGGCTTATAAAAACACCATTGCTACAGGTAGTTTAAGTGTAATTGAGTCTTTGCCTGTCAAACAATTGATTGCAGAATATTATGAAGAGCTGAGTGTAAAACTTTCAGATAACAATAGAAATTTAGATGATGAACTCAATGAATACATTCGTACCGATATGCAAATTGGGAATTCTATCAATTCTGAAGTGACTAAAAGTTTATCTAAACTAACACACCAACAAGTACTAGAAGATCATAAAAAAAATCCGGCTTTTAAAGCCGCCATATTAAGCCCAACCTTTACCATCCACACCAACAAATTTGAAATGAGGTGCGATTACTACTTATACCTGCTAAAGCGGTTCTTACAAGTAAACAAAGCACTTTTGCATGAGTTAGAATTTGAAAAGGAATAGAAGTGATTTTTTAAAGGATTAGCTTATATTTAAGTATTCATTAATATTTAATTATAAGCCATGAAAAAATTACTTTTTTTATTGCTATCACTTACTGCTGCTTCAAGTTTTAAATCCATAGCACAGGCTCCTTCAAGTATTAAAGTATCTCAACAGTCTTTTGTCACGTATCCTTTTTCGGATCCGGATCCAATTGCGTCACAGACATCTATTTATCCATATTATAGGTTTGATGGTTTTACCAATAAGCCCGTTAACAAAAAATGGACAGTTGTAGAACTCGAAAACGATTATATCAAAGTTCTAATCCTTCCAGAAATTGGCGGAAAAATTTGGACCGCTATTGATAAAACAACGGGTAAAGAATTTTTATACAACAACAAAGTTGTCAAGTTTAGGGATATTGCGATGCGCGGCCCATGGACAAGTGGCGGACTAGAAGCCAATTATGGAATTATAGGTCATACACCCAATTGCGCTACACCAGTAGATTACAGCACTAAAAATAATATAGATGGTAGCGTTAGTTGCTTTATTGGAGTGCTAGATTTATTAACCAGAACCAATTGGCAAATTGAAATTAACCTGCCAAAAGACAAAGCATACTTTACCACAAATTCAATATGGAATAATAATACAAGTATTGGTCAACCCTACTATCATTGGATGAACGCCGGTATCAAAACAAAAGGGAATCTCGAATTTATTTATCCGGGTACAAATTATATTGGGCATGGCGGCGAGTATGCGTCATGGCCAATCAACGAAGACAATGGCAAGCGTATCAATTTTTACGAAGAAAATAATTTTGGCACCTACAAATCATACCATGTAATTGGCAAACAAACCGATTTTTTTGGCGCTTACTGGCATGACGATAATTACGGTATGGTACGCTATGCTCCATATGACAATAAAGCAGGAAAAAAGATTTGGATTTGGGGACTATCACGTCAGGGCATGATTTGGGAAAAAATATTAACCGACACCGATGGTCAGTACGCTGAAATACAGTCTGGTAGGCTCTTTAACCAAAATGCTTCTAACAGTAGTTTCACACCATTTAAGCATATAGAATTTGCGCCGCACGCTACGGATATTTGGAAAGAATACTGGTACCCAGTGAATAAAACAAAAGGCATTGTTGTAGCGGGCGAATCTGCTGCACTT
>Ga0222712_10004236_pt1 | contig 15134 bp, 15 predicted proteins | sample C33_657DmetaG_FD_165043 | JGI IMG/M metagenome (GOLD analysis project Ga0222712, IMG submission 165043) | Estuarine water microbial communities from San Francisco Bay, California, United States - C33_657D | ecosystem: Environmental > Aquatic > Marine > Unclassified | place: USA: California... | reverse complement strand
GAGACAATTATTAGAAAAGCAAGAGATGAGAATCGTAAAAAACATAAAGGCGGAGTGTACTATGAGTGGCATCATGTTATTCCTGTCTTTATGTTTTTAATTCGAAAAAAATCCAGAAAAGGTCCACCGGGACATTTGTTGGGAAATCACGATGATGCTGAAAATCTTGTTTTATTAACACCACGAGAACATTTCATATGTCACATTTTACTAAAAAACATGTTTAAAGACACAAAATACGCGATACAAGCAACATCGGCTCTTGGTTTTTTTACATCAAAAGTCATAAAAAAACACCCAAGATATAAGTTTTTTGAAAAATCCAATTCTAGCTTGTATGAAAGAGCCAGAATCGAAGGTTTGGCTGCAATTAGCAAATGCAGAAAAGGAAAATTTCCAATGCGAGATGTTTCAACGGGTAATATTGTTGGTTCATACGAGGCAACACATCCAAAATATCTTTCTGGCGAATGGGTTCATCATAGCAAGGGAAGGAAGTGGACCAAAAATGAAAGAATAAATCACGGAGAACAATCACGTGGTGAAACAAACAACAACTATAGAGATGAAGCGCTGTATTCAAAGCATTATCTTTCTGCGGCGCTAGAGGCAAAAAATGAATTTGGAATTGTTCTTCTAAAAAATTTCTTATTTCACATGAATAAAATTGCTGCCTCAAACAATTTGAAGAAAATAAGTTCTCAATTTGTTAAAAGAAAATTCCAAAATTTTGAAAATCTCATAACAACAATTAACACAAAAAATGGGACAAATTTTGGAATAGCGAAACAAGCAAAAGTAAAAGGAAGAAATAAAATATGATTCAAGTAAGAAAGATTTCAGTAACAGAACAGCCGGTATTTGACATTACTGTTGAAAATACACATAATTTTTTCGCAAATGGAATTGTTGTACATAATTGCACAGAGATTTTTCTTCCAACATCGGACGAAAGAACAGCAGTTTGTTGTTTGTCAAGCTTGAACATTGAATATTACGATCAATGGAAAAATGATCCATTGTTCATTGGAGATGTTGTAGAAATGTTAGACAACAGTCTGCAATATTTTATTGATAATGCGCCAGATGAAATCTCAAAAGCGGCGTTTAGTGCAATGAGAGAGCGTTCGGTGGGTATGGGATATCTTGGATTTCATTCGTATTTTCAGTCTCATGATATTCCATTGGAATCTGCAATTGCAAAATCTTTAAACAAGAAGATTTCAAAGCATGTTTGGGAAAAAGCTCTCGAAAAAGATGCTGAATTGTGTGCTTCAAGAGGTCCGTGCCCAGATGCTGCAGATAGTGGAGTGAATCGCAGATTCAGTCATTTGATTGCGATTGCTCCAAATGCATCATCTTCAATTATTGTTGATACTTCTCCATCTATTGAGCCGTATGCTTCTAATATTTTCAAGCACGATACATTGTCTGGTTCGTTTATTACAAAAAACAAGCATCTCGTGAAAAAGCTCAAAGAGCTTGGTATGGACAATCAAAAAACTTGGTCAAGCATTAATGCGGCCGAAGGCTCTGTTCAGCATTTGGATTTGCCAGATGATGTTAAGGCAGTTTTCAAGACGGCGCGTGAAATTGATCAAATGGCGTTGATTCAACTTGCTGCAGATCGTGGTGAATATGTTGACCAAGGCCAGTCTTTGAATTTGTTTTTCAAATCTTCTACACAAATAAAATATTTCCATAGTCTTCATTTTGCGGCTTGGAAATTGGGTCTAAAGAGTCTTTATTACGTCAGAAGTGAAAAAATAAAAGGCGAATATAAAGTTGGGAAAAAGATAAAGAGAAAAAAGATTGAAGACGAACCTGAAGTAAATCTTTTGGCAATTGCAGATGGCGAAGGATGTGTTGCCTGCGAAGGGTGATATAAATTATGAGTAAGAAAAAAGACATTACAGCATCACGTTTAACTTTTCGTCCATTTGAATATGAATGGGCATATGACAAGTGGCTCGCACACGAACAGGCTCACTGGAGTCATCTAGAAGTTCCAATGCATGAAGATATTAAGGATTTTCAACAAAAGCTTTCAACAGATGAAAGAGAGTTTTTGACAAAAATTCTTAGATTTTTTGTTCAAGGGGATATTGATATTGGTGGTTCTTATTTGGATTATTATATTCCAAATTTCCGCCAACCAGAAGTAAGAATGATGATGTCTGGATTTGCCGCAAGAGAAAGTCTTCATGTCGCCGCATATGCGCATCTTATTGAGACTTTATCTCTTCCAGAAAGCATTTACAACGAATTTCTTCAATACAAGGAAATGGTTGAAAAGCATGAATATTTGGAAAAAGTAAAAGATATGGGCATGCTTGAAAAAATAGCTTGTATTTCGGCTTTTGGTGAAGGAATGCAACTTTTTTCAAGTTTTGTTATGCTTTTAAATTTCGCAAGACATGGAAAAATGAAGGGTCTTGGACAGATTATTTCTTGGAGTATTCAAGATGAAAACTTGCATGCCGAAGGAATGATTGAAGTTTTCCGCGAATACGCAAAACAAAACAGAAAAACTCTTTGGAATGACGAAACGAAATCTAGAATTTACAATATTGCAAAAGAAATGGTTGATCTTGAAGATAAATTTCTTGATCTAGCATTTGGAATGCTAAAAGTAGAAGGTCTCACGAAAGAAGAAGTTAAAGAATACATCCGTTATATTGCAGATGGAAGATTGATTTCTCTTGGTCTAAAGCCAATTTACGGCATTGAAGAAAATCCATTGTTTTGGGTTGAAACTATGCTGGGCGCATCACACACAAACTTCTTTGAACAACAAGTAACAGATTATGCCAAGGGAACATTGACGGGTTCTTGGGCTGATGTCTGGGGACAAGCCAAGTAAAAAGAGCAAAAAGCAAAATGAAAAACCAGGGTCTTTGTTGACTCTGGTTTCTTTTTTTGCTACATTTGAGATATGCAAAATGATCTTATGAAAGAATACGATAATGCTCTAAGAAACGCTTTGGAAAATGGTGAAGACCGTCCTGATAGAACAGGAGTTGGTACACGAAGTGTTTTTGGCGAGAGGATGGTTTTTGACCTTGAACAGGGATTTCCGGCTATTACCACAAAAAAGCTTGCGTGGAAGGCAGTAGTCAGTGAGCTTCTTTGGTTTTTGGAGGGTTCAACTTCAGAACGTCGTTTGGCACAAATTCTTTATGGCACCAGTGAGGTTGATGGAAAAAAAACAATTTGGACGGCGAATCAATCAGATTTTGCAAAAAGATCGTATGAAGCTCTAACGGGAGACGAAGTTGGTTGGGTTGGTCAAGCATACGGACATCAATTTCGAAATTTTGGAATAGAGTGTACCCATGATTCAAAAGAGCCTTATGGTCATAGGGGAGTGGATCAGATTGAAAATTTGCTTGATGGATTAAAAAAAGATCCTCATGGTCGTAGACATCTTGTTTCTCTTTGGAATCCGGGACAAACAAGCCCAACTCAAGTAGCACTCCCACCCTGCCATGTGCTTTCTCAATTTTATGTTTCAAAAGGAAACAAGTTAAATTGTCAGTACTACATGCGCTCAAATGATCTTTTTTTGGGAGCACCATTTAATATTGCCAGCTACGCTCTATTGACACATATGATTGCTTTTGCTTTGGATATGGAGGTTGGCAAACTTATACACATCAATGGTGATTCGCATATTTATTCAAATCACATTGAACAAGTAAAATTGCAATTGAGTAGAGAACATTATCCAGCACCAAAGCTAAAGATTGATTGCAATAAGGAAGAATTAAATTATTTTCTGAAGTATGGAGGAGAAGTAGAAAGTCCAAAACTTTCATGTTTTACACTTGAAGGTTATCAGTCACATCCTACAATTGCGGCAGAAATGGCTGTTTGAAAGGAAATTATGATAGGAATTGTAGCAATTGATGAAAAATTTGGAATAGGAAAAAACAATTCTATTCCTTGGAAAATATCTGCTGATCTTAAATATTTTAAGCAGTTTACCATGGGAAAATACATCATCATGGGAAGAAAGACGTTTGAGAGTATGGGAAGCAAGCCTTTGCCGGGCAGAACAAATATTGTAATTTCAACCACAATGAAACAGCCGCAAAATGGCTTGTATGAGGTTTTCCCTTCTCTGGATGATGTTGTGGAGGCTTTTGGAGACAGCGATGACTTGGTTGTTGTTGGTGGGGCTCAACTCTTTAGCGAGGCATTCAAGAAGAAGTATATTAAAAAACTTTCGATTTCAAAAATACCAGGAGACTATGATTGTGATGTTTTTTTTGAATGTCCTTATCTCGTGAGGGAGAAAGATATTACTTTTCTGCCAGATGTTACTTGCGAAAAATCTGGCATTACTTTTAAGATAGAAATTGTGAATCTTGATTTTCTGTCTAATGCTTCTGCTATTTATGAAAGATGAATCAAGTAGAAGTTTTTCTAAAATCTATTACTGAAGGTGAAGAAAAAATACTTTCGTTATTATCAAAAAGATTATCAGAGACAGTTTTTGATCAGTATTTGAAAACTTGTAAACAGCTTTTTTTAACATTTGGAACAACGACTGCTTCATACAATGCTGACAAAATTTCAAAAAGCTTTAATCAGTACATAAAGTTTTTAAATCAATCAAGGCTGACATTTTTGTCAAATCTTGAAATGATTAGAGAAATAAAAAATGAAGAATTAAAATCTTTTTTGATGGAAAGATATACTAAAAAAAGTCTAAAAGATTTTTTGGACTCTGATTTTGTTTATGGTTTTAACCAAAACGATGTAGAGGATTCACAAAAAATGTTTGATTTTTTAGTTTCAGACGGAAAGTCTCCAGAAGAAGCTTTTGAAGAATGTACGTCAACATATGATTTTTACTCTCAAGAAAAATATGTTGAAAACATTTCAAATGTTGGTATAGAAAAAATTATTGAATCAATGAAGTTTTCTTTGGAAAAAACAAAAGAAGGAAATAACGAAAATGAATTTGAGATTATGGGGATTAAAGTTGTTATTTTGGGTATTCAAACAAAAAGGTCTGAAGAAAAATCAAACATAATTGAATCTTTGAGACTTTCCTATCAACTTCTTAAAAAGAAAAATTTATTAAAAGTTTGGTATGGAAAAATGTTTTTTTGTGGCATAATAGCAAAAGATATTTGGGGCTCTTATTTGATAAGAAAAGACGACATAGAAATAAATGTTGCCCATTCCATTCCAGAAATGACAAAGGTCATCATTCACGAGCTTGGTCATCGTTTGTGGTTTCGCGGCATGTCTCAATCTCAAAGAATGAAGTTCAACACGCTTGTTAGAGTAAAAAATACAGAAAAGCTTGGATACAATGCGGATGTAGCAGAGGTTGAACCCGTAACCGAATATGGTAAAACAAATATTGACGAAGCTTTTGCGGAGGTGTTTGCAAAATATGTTTTGGATGAAGAGATGAGTACGGAACAAATTGAAAGTTTTAAAGAGAGTTTGAAAGAGACGATAATTAAGAAAGACATGAACATTTCTGAAGCAAAAGACCAAGTGAATGATACTATTTTGGACAGACTTGTTGATGCAGTATCGGCTGGTTGTTTAGATCCAAAATTAGCAATCGAGTTTGGATTTGCAATTTCCTCTGGAAATATTTCTATGGCAGAAGCGCACAAGGTTTTGGATGTTGCTGCTGAGCGCTCTTGGCGTCTTCGTGAAGAAGATGATATGAGAGAAAAATGTCTCTCGAAAGGCTTAAATGAGTCAGAAGCAGAAGAAATGGTTAAGACTTACTCTAAAAAGAATGCAAATAAAAAAGTAAACAAAAGAGAGTTTACTAAATTTAATTCTTCTTGGGAAACTAAAGAAAGAAAAATGAAGAATCCAAATAGATTCATAAAGAATGCAATTACTCGTTGGAAAACTCGTTCTTAAATTGTAACAGAAACTTTAAGGAGAAACTTTAAATATTCTTCTTTTGACATAAAAGTTGGAGAAAATTCAGAAATTAAATCATAATCCTTGAGCCACAAAAGTTCTCTAACTTTTTTGTGGCTCTCTGTGTTTTTTACGATAGTGTTTCTATAAACAGATATTTTTGGATATCTTTTGTATATTGTTTTTTTTGGATAGTTTTTTTCCAAAACATCTTCATTCGCAAACAAATCAACCTCAAAATCAATTGTTTCTTTTTTTTTGTCTAGAAAATTATATATTTCCCAAATTGCGTTTTCGCAAAAAATAAATTCGCATTTTAGATTGTTTGAAATTTGAAAAAAATTTTCTTTGTATTCATTTTCGAGTATTTTCGCTTCTTTGCCACCACCTTTAGAATTGCTTGATACAAAGACTTTTAAATTTTCGTTTTTTATTGAACTTATGTTTTTTTCATGTTCGATGGTAAATGGCTTGCCGATAAGTGGATAAAGTGCTAATCTGGTTGTCATGACTGTAAAAATAATTATAGACGGTGCTGATGGAAGCGGCAAAACAACACAAGTTGAATTGTTGAAAAAAGATCTTGAAAAAGCGGGCTATACCTGCGAGGCGAAAAAATTGCCAAATGTCAAGGGCAAAATTGGAAGCATGATATATTCCATGCTGAAAACAGGTTCCGCCGTTACGCATCCGAATTTTTTTCATTTTTTGCATATTATTGAGAAAGTAATTTTTCAGAGAGAGAATTTTATTCATAAACCCGGAATTGATTTTCTAATCTTAGACCGTTGGAAGACTTCAGGATTGATTTATGCAAAGTGTGGCAAGGTTCATCCTTTTATTTTAAAATTGGCTGATATGTTAATTCAGCCAGGCGATATCGAAATTATATTGCACTCTGAAAAAAGTCTAAGAGATGAATCAAGGGACTTTTTTGAAAAAGAAGAATTTCAAAATAAGATTAGAAAAGAATATGTCTCTTTAAAACACAAAGACGATATTTCTTTTATAGATGTCACAAATAAGACCAGGGAAGAAGTTTTGGTGCTGATTGTTAATGAAATATTTCTTCTTAGCGAAGAAAAAGAATTAATCCTATACTAAGATGAAATCATGACACATTTAAAGTTTGGTTCAGACGTAGCGCAGCATCTTTTGGTTTCTATGCAAGAAGCTCTTTTTCTTGGGGTCGATATTACAGATCTCATTATGAATTTTCGCATGGAGGCAGGCGAGGATGGAGTTTTGCACTTGACAGAAGAGTACGTGGGAGTTACAAGAGAATATTACGAAAAGCGCATGCAGGAACTACAAGAGCTGCAGGGGCTTGTAAAACAGGAAGAGTAGAATAACGGCAGGAAGGCTTTTCCCGCAGGAAATAATATCATGAGTGAAAAAGTACTTCTTATCAATAGCGCATATGAGCCAGTCGATTTTGTTGGACAAAGAAAAGCAACGTCTTTGATTTTTCGTTCGGCTGTTGAAGTTGTTGAAAATTGGGATTTTGAATTCATTCCAGGTACTTTGGCTCCTGCAGTCTTGAAACTAAAGCGTTATACAAATTTGTCAAAAATCTTTTCGAGAAATAAAGCGCCATCTTTTAGTAGGAATGTTGTTTTTTGGAGAGATAAATTTGAATGTGCTTATTGTGGTCAAAAAGTTGTTTACAAAGACGCAACGATTGACCACGTTTTGCCAAGAAAATTGGGCGGCAAGACATCTTGGCTAAATTGTGTAACTGCCTGCTTTGCTTGTAATTCTAGCAAGGGTGATAAGCTTTTAGAAAAATCTGGATTGAAAATGAGAATTATTACAAAATTCCCCAGTCCAAAAGATTTTATCAATTCTAAGGTGCATTACGCGGCTCCTGATAGGGAATTTTGGCATTCTTCTTGGGCACAGTTTTTTGAAGGCGTTTGAGAAATTCGCATATTTAAAGGATAGATGAAAACACTCAAACAAATCCTTTTGCCAGAAGCAATTGAGCCCAAAGACCTAGACAAAAATTTTGCCAAAAAGAAAATTGAAATGATGGCAAAAAATATTGTTGATCGAGAATTGAACGATAAACATGAACAGCCTGATCTTGATTGGGCAAAGCTTGTTAAGCATCATATTTCCGGTATGGAAAAAAATCTTCATAGAACAATCACCTTTGAAGATTTGTATGATGCTGTAATGACAAAAGTAAATAAACATTACGAAGAACTACAAGCTTCTCAAATGGTTCAAAGGGGTGGCTGATGTTTGAAAACATCAAAGTGCCTTCGGGATTAAAAAATCCCGAAATTTTTAAAGCAGTTTCTGCTACATTGTCTCTTTCCATTTTGATACAGACTTGTCATTGGAATGTTAAGCATGGACAATACGCAGAACATTTGCTTTTTCAAAGGCTCTATGAGGGTACCGCTGGTCACCTTGATAGTTTGGCTGAAAAGCTTTTGGGATTAGAGAACGATGGCAGAATTGAGTATCATCTTTTGATGGAGAGTGCTCTGAGTTGTGGAAAACCTTCAGAAGAAAGTGATGTTGACAATTGTCTTTTGGCAGAACAAGAATATATCAATCTTTTGACTGATATTCTTTTGGACCTAGAATCAAAAGAAGAATTTTCAAAAGGTGTTGATAATCTTTTTGCAGGAATCATTGATGATCACGAAGAGCACATCTATCTCTTAAAAATCGCTAAGAAATAAAAAAAGGAGCCGAAAAGCTCCTTTTTTTATGTACAAATAGGGTGTTTATACGTTTGCTGCAAGAGATGCAATTTCTTTTGCACCTTTAGCAAGTTCGATTCCCTTAATGGTTGTTGCGGTTCCTTCAACAAATCCTAAAATACTCACGCCAGCTTTTACTGCGGAAACAAGGCCATTGACAGCAAAATAAATCAAAAGAGCTTTGTAAATAAGATTCTTTGTTGTTGCCATCGCTGGATCTTTTTTGAATTGTTCAAATTCCAAAAGTTGATCAGATATTTTTATTTTTGAATTGAAAGCTGCTTTGTAAATTGCGTATGCGAGTTTGTCTGGCATTACCATGTCAATCACTTTTTGTTCAAAAGCGTGACAAACATGTTCACAATGTTCCATGATGTGGGCAGTTTTTTCCATCTTAAGGAATTTAGCAATTTTTGTGAGTCCTTTGAAAAGAAGAGGTAGGCCGCCCATAACCGCAAGGCCAATACCAAGAACCCCAGTAATTGTAAGAGATTCTTTTAAATATCTTTTTTGTTGAAGTCTCATTCTGTATTCAGATTCAGAAAGAATAGAATAAACAGGACCAAGAAAAAGACTTTCTTGTTGTGGAGAATTTGCCACTTGTTGCGCCGGCGCTTGAGGAGTTGGACTTGATTTTCCGAAAGTTTGTGCAAATTGCTTAACAGGTCCTTCAAGATCTGTTTCGACAGCAGCCGTTGCATTACCTACTTCAGCTTCCAGTCCTTTTGCTTTTTTTAGAGTTGGTCCAAGATCAATTTTTTCGCCAGTTTCCTGCATTCCTTGTTGCAACAATTTAATGAAAGGAATTGCTTCTTGTTTGGCTTTTGGAAGTTGATCAATGTTCTTTTCAATGTTTTGTTTGAAACTTGTAATAACATTGCCAACTTTGCCTTTTACATAAGTTTGAAGCTTTTTTGCTCCGTCTTTAACATCGTCCCAAACGCCTTCTTGCAAGAGCTTTTCAAAATCTTTATCTAGGCTTTCTTCAATCAATAAAACTTTAAGCTTCATGGAGATAAATACCTCTTGACAACAAAACTCACTTGACTTTCGGTGTTTTTTTGCTATTGTGGCGCGATGACAAAACCGTCAAAATTTGTAAATCTTCATTCTCACACGAACAAGTCGATGCTTGATGCCCTTGGAGAACCAAAGGAACACTTGGGATTTGCTGTTGAGAATGGGATGGATGCCATGGCAATTACTGACCATGGCAACATGAATTCTTTTCCACATTGTCAAGAGTTTCAGGACAAGCATAAGGGAAGTTTCAAACATATTGCGGGAGTAGAAGCATACTACATTCCAAGCCTTGCCGATTGGGAAGTTCATAAAAAACAAGACGAAGAAAGAAAAGCACAAGAGAAACTTGATAAAAAGAAGGTAAAAAAAGAGTCCAAAGACGATTCTAACCAAGAAGAGTCGGATGCAACCGAAAACGAAGAAGACAGCAAAGATCTTACAAAGTGGTTTGATCCCATTAAACGTCGTCATCATTTGGTTCTTTTGGCAAAATCTTCCGTTGGACTAAAAAATCTTTTTAACGTAGTCTCTCGATCTGCCATTGATGGTTTTTATAGATTTCCCAGAGTGGATGCAAAGTCTCTAAAAGAAAACAGAGAAGGAATTGTTGCGTCAACTGCTTGTATTGCTGGACCACTTAGTTGGGAGCTTGCAAAAGAATTTTCTTCTGAATTCAGAGGAGATGATCTAAATGCTTCTATTCTTGACGACCCATATAAAATGGAGCGCGCAGTCAAGGTTGTATCAAATGGTTTGGAACCACTTATTGATGCCTTGGGCATGGAAAATGTATTTACTGAATTGCAGTTTAATTCTTTACCTATGCAACATTTGACCAATAGAGCTTTGTTGGAAGTATCAAAGCGAAATGGTCTTACGGCGATTGTAACTTCAGACAGCCATTATCCGAGGCCAGAGCTTTGGCTTGAACGCGAAATGTACAAAATGATGGGTTATATGGGGAAAAAGGAATTTGACCCCGAGCTTTTGCCAAAAGACAAAACGCAATTAAAATGCGAACTTTTTCCAAAAAATGCAGATCAAGTCTGGGATGCATACAAGTTTTATGGTTCAAAGTTTGATTTTTATGATGATGAATTTGTCTCAAAAGCAATTCAAAATACTTGGCATATTGCTCATGACATTGTTGGGGATGTTAAGGCCGACAGAGCTTTGAAGCTTCCAAAATTTATTGTTAAAGATCCAGAGCACATGATGAATCATCTTATTCAATTGTGCATTGATGGTCTTAGAATGAAGGGTCTTAACAAAAACAAAGTTTACATTGAAAGAATGAAATATGAGTTCGGGGTCATAAAAGCATTAGGAGTTGCTTCCTATTTCATTACCGACAAAGCAATTATGGATATTGCTGGTCAAAACATGCTTCTTGGAGTTGCACGTGGTTCTGGTGGAGCAAGTCTTGTTTGTTATGTTTTGGGAATTACTCAACTCGATCCCATCAAATACAATCTTGATTTTGACAGATTTATTTCTCTAGCTAGAAAGGGACTTCCCGATATTGATTGTTTGGATGAAAATCATATTGTAGTTTGTAAAGGCGAAAACAAAAAACTTTCCGATATTAGGGTTGGGGATCTTGTTTTATCTGAAGGGAGCTATGAAAAGGTGACTTTTGTCAGAAAGAGACACAACAAACAGGATGAAGTAATTTATGATATTTTTATAAGACTTGGAGATTTTGTTGGTTCATATACTTGTTCTGCAGAACATAATTTCTTCATAGATGGAAAAAAGATAAAAGCTAAAAATTTAAGGATTGGTAATAAAATAAAGTTGTCAAATGGAGGATTTGCAAAAATAACAAAAATTTCAAAGTCGATACGTTGTGTGAGTCTTGTGGACATTTCTGTTGAAAATAAACATGTTTTTTATACATTTCCTTTTGATTGTAAAATGAAAAGAAATAAGATTGAGAGCACGTATGGATATTGAAAAAAAGAAATATCTCATTCAAAAATCAAAAGATGGAAATTTCATACTTCTTCATGATGAATGTGAAGAAATCGAAGAATGGAATTGTATTAAAAACAATTATAAACTGAATCAACAAGAATTGTTTTTTAGCTATAAAAACTTTAACTTGTTTGACACTTTCTCTTTTGTAAAATTTGATGAAATGTTCAAAACGTCCGAATTGAAATACGAAATTTTGGAAAAACCCATTTTCACATTTAGAAATAGAAAATACAACGTTTCCAATCTCATATTTTATAGAAATTGTCAAAAGTGCAAAAATGGAATAAAATGGGAAGGAAATCCGTCGAGAAACAAGCGTCTGAACTTATTGTGCGAAAAGTGTCACAAGTCTGAATTTTATGAAACAAGCATTTATCAAGAAAAATATAAAAAAACAATGGTTGAAAACCATGGAGTCGAAAGACCGTTGCAATGTGAAAAAATACACGAAAGTTTTTATAAAACTATGCAATTAAAATATGGTCAAAGACATTCAATATTGAATATTGATTCAAACTCTAAAAGAAAAAAAACAAATGAGAAAAAATATGGTTATTCAAATTATTTTCATTTGATAAACAAGAATCTAAAGAAATTCAAAACTTTCGGTCCTTCAAAGGCAGAATTAAATTTTTGCAACATTGTTACAAATCATTTTAAGGAACATTTTTTTGAAGTTCAGAAAAGTCTTAAAATTCCACAACAAAACTCAAACAATACAGATAGAATATATTTTGTTGATTTGTTTAATGAAAAAAACAATTTGTGCATAGAGTTCTATGGGGATTATTGGCACGCTAATCCGAAAAAATACAAAGAAGATGACGCTGTCTATTCATCATTGCATGCAAAAGACATTTGGAAAAAAGACAAAGAAAGACATGATGCTATCATTAAAACCCACGGATGTTTCATTTTTTACGTTTGGGAATCAGACTTTGAAAAAAATCCAAGTGAGTGTTTGAGACTATTGGGAGAATATCTAAAATGAAGTCATTTTACAAAAATAATATTAGTGGCCTTTTGCACAATTGCGACGTGGAAGATCGCGAATTGCTTATAGAGAAGCTTGAAGAAGCTTTTGGGCAAGAAAACGTTGTTCCTATCAGCAATTTCAACACCATGCAATTGAAAAGCTTGGTCAAGGATATGTCTAAGTTTTATGGTGTTCCGTTTGAAGAATCAAATGCATGTACAAAGAAAATGGATTTTGAGATCTTGCCAGAACTTAAAAAACAAGATCGAGCTGTTTCTGATATGAGATACGAAGATGCGATTGCATTTTCTCCAACATTTAGAGAATATATGCGAAAGTATCCTTTGATTGACGAAAAGATTAAAATTCTTTTTCGTCAACCAAAGGCAATTGGAAAGCATGCTGGTGGAGTTATTGTAACTGAAAATCCTGGCATTGGTATGCCGCTGATTAAGGTTCGCGGTAAAATACAATCACCTTGGTCTGAAGGATTGCGAGAAAAATATCTTGAACCTTATGGTTTGATTAAGTTTGATCTTTTGGGTCTAAAAACCCTAAGAATTATTACTCGTTGTGCAAGACTTATTTTGCAAAGACACGTGGGAGAAAAAACTCAAATCTGTCTTTCAAAGGCGGGAAGAGTCATTGAGAAGTTCTCTGATGAAATGTGTGAATCTAAAACCTATGGTGAAATGTCTGATCAAGAATTGAAAGATCATTTCAAATTTAGTGATGCAATTGTGTATCGCTATAGTGGAAAAGACATGTCGTGGCCAAATGTAAAAAAGTGGATTGAAAGTCATTTGCATCCTGATTCTATTAATGACATGGATGAACACGTCTACAAACATGTTTTTGACGAAGGGCGATTTCCTGGAATCTTTCAGTTTACAGAAGGTGGTGCACAGTCATTTATTAAAAAATTCAAACCACGAAATATCATCGATATAGCAATGGCTACTGCCATTTATCGTCCTGGTCCTCTTAAGGCAAAGGTTGATCAATTGTTTCTTGATGCCAGAAGTGGCGGTGAAACAGGAATCATGGATCATCCTGCTCTTGAAAAAGTATTTGGGGAAACTTTCGGATATTGTATTTTTCAGGAACAAATTCAACATGTTGCAAAGGAGTTTGCAGGATTTGATCCCATCGATGCATTCAAATTATTAAAAGCGATTGTTAAAAAAGTAACTTCAAAAGCTGGTGAGCAAAAAACGGAAACAGAAATATTGCAAGAAAAGTTTATCAATGGTGCAATCGAAAATGGATATGATAAAGATAAAGCCGAACTATTGTATGAAAAATTAAAGTTCTTCGCTCAGTATGGTTTTAACAAATGTGTACAATTTGATGAGATCGTACTAGTTAATGATAATATGCAGAAAAAAATCATTGATGTTGTACCTGGGGACATGATTCGTTCTCGTGACGAAAAAACTGGACAGGACATTCAAGTTCGCGTTAAGGCTGTACACAAAAATGGTGTCAAGAAGCTCGTCAAGGTGACACTGACGACTGGTGAAGTTGTCAGGTGCACGCTTGATCATAAGTTTAGAGTGGTAGAAACATCTGAAATGTTGCCTCTTTATGAAATTCTTGAAAAGAAATACAGTATCGAGGTTAAAAAATGAAAAATAGAGAACAGGTTTTGTGTTTATCTTGTGAAAAAAGAATCACTATTTATGAAAATTTTTCTGAGATGATTGAACATCAGCAAACGTGTTTTATAAGTGAGTTAAAAGAAGGATATGATTACGTCATTTGTAAATTGTGTGGATATGCTGGCAAGAAGTTGACGCAACATATAAAAAATAAACATGGCGTATTGAAAGAAGATTATGTTGGAGAATTGGTTTGTGAAAAATCAAAGAATACATATTCTGTTCAAAATGCTAAAAATGGCGACTGGATTTCTGAAAAAATTGCAAGTGGAGCTGATTTGAAAGAATATTTCAAAGAAATGGGAAAGTCGATCAGCAAAGCAATTATGGATAATCCCAAAGAAAGAGAACGAAGAAGTGAATTGCGGGGCAAAATAAACAGATCTGATTTTATGAGACAAAAAGCCTCCGAAGCAGCTAAAAAAACTTCAAGCAGGCGAGATGTTCAGCTTAAACGAGCATCAGTCTTAAAAAAATGGAGAGAAGAAAATCCAGAAAAGTTTAGAAAAATTTTTCTCAAGATGACATCTTACACGACTAGTAAACAAGAAATCGCTCTTAGAATTTTTTTGCAAGAAAAATTCCCAAATGTTTTTCTGAACAATCAAAGACCTTATTCTGAAAAACATTTTTCGATGAATAAAAGTAAAAGAAAACAGGTAGATTTTATGAGTAGAGATCATCAAACAATAATAGAGTTTGATGGCGTACTTCATTTTAAGAATGTTAAAAAGTGGAATCAACTTGAAGATGTTCAAAACAGAGATGCTGCTTTGGAAAATTATTGCATTGAAAATAACAAAAAACTTGTAAGAATTTCTTGGGATCAGTGGAATATCAATAAAAAATCCTTTGATCCAGAAGTTTTGGAAA
>Ga0222712_10004233_pt1 | contig 15149 bp, 18 predicted proteins | sample C33_657DmetaG_FD_165043 | JGI IMG/M metagenome (GOLD analysis project Ga0222712, IMG submission 165043) | Estuarine water microbial communities from San Francisco Bay, California, United States - C33_657D | ecosystem: Environmental > Aquatic > Marine > Unclassified | place: USA: California... | reverse complement strand
AGCAATCACACACCCGGAAGGTTGTTACATGGAATTACCTAAATTTGGCCGTGTTCCTTTTGCTCCCGGTAAATTATTTTTAGTAAACATTACTAATGATCATATGGTCGTTAATTCTAGTAATGAAAGACGATTACACATGATCGGACATGGCTACGTTGGTAATCGTAAACGCGAATTCTGCGATTTAATTGCAAGGAGTTATAAATGAAATTCGTAGGTAATTATGCAGATTGGGTAGATCCTAGCTGGATAGAATTCGTCATGACTAATAAGGGATATGGGCGTCCGTCTGAAGGCCCACAACCCAATAGCCCAGAAATGGAAGCAGAGTACGCAAGAGTCCGTGCCGCAGGATACAAAGATGATAGTATCATGTTTTGGATGTTTGATAAGAATAATTGCGATCTCGACATTATCCCTCCATTCGTCCAAGGATCGTTCCATTGGTGGATAACTAAAATGCTCCCAGGCAACTTCATGCCCATGCATGTAGATCCGCATACCCAGTATGAAAAGAATAGTCTACGCTATTGGATACCATTAACTGACTGGGCGCCAGGGCATATCTTTATGTACGAAAACCAAGTGATTACTGACTACAAGCTAGGTGATGTTTGGAAATATACTGAATCTGGTGCACTGCACGGTGCGGCAAATATTGGATTTTTGCCTAGAATAGTTTTACAAATAAGCACCTATGAATGAGTCTGCATTTATTCTCGGACTGGTTTGCCGATCAACATATACCTAGTATACAAAGATAATTCTAATTCACCACTCCACATTAATTCTATATTGCTCTGAGATATAAATTCTTCTAGGCTATTAGCGGTACGGACATGCTCTTCTATAGAATAATTATTACTCTGTAGTACAATCAGGCTGTTTTGGCTCTGATTTGCTAACCAATGATCATATTGGGACTGTGATATATGCTCGCAACTGGTATTAATAATTACGTCATAATCACTGGCGATATCACACATATTTGCTAATAAAGCAATGAATTTACCACTAATTTCTTCACCTTTATTCATCATATTTGCAGTACTCTGAACTTTGTTATCTATGTCAATACTACGTATTTTTGTGATAGGTAACCCGCTTTGGAACAGCATACTAGCCAGTACCCCGACCCATCCGCCATGGATGTCTACACTAACTTCTTTAGTGATGTATGGATATAGATTATCAATCAGCCATTCTTTGCTTTTAATCTGCCCGCTCCAAAATGCATCTAGCACCCGATGCGGATCATCGCTGTTTCTTATAGCTTGCATCCAATAATGCAGATGTTCAGTATCAATTTTCAACAAACTGCTCCTTGAGTTTATCAAATTTACCGCATTGTTTCGCACATTCCATTAACGGTTTAACTGCCCAGGTATCCTCAATTTTATGGAAATATCCACCATCAAAAATTTCTTGTATAGACTGCTTGTTTAAATTAGGAAATATTCCTATCATATCCATATAGTCAATGCGGTTTTCTTGTTTAGGAAGTACCCAACTAAAATCTAACCAGCAACAAGGACTAACAGTTCCGTCAGCTGAGATGTATAATTGTTTAAATTGTTTCGCCTTGCAACGAATACTCTTGGGGGTTGTATCGGCTATTGCAGAATTAACTTTTGAAATTATCTGCATACTACGTTCTGTAGGTTCAAGTAAATGCGTAGTTCTGCCCGCATCATCTAATACATGAAACTTATTATCTGTGAATCTACTTGTATGTTTAACTTGAAAATTTTTAAATCCAAGATCGTTTGCTAATTTGCGACAGTCTTCGATCTGATGTTCATTATGTTTGAATACCAGCATGTGCCACTCAGCATGCCCACCGGTTTGGATAAATGTAGTTGCATTTTCTATTATCTTATCAAAATCTGTGCCTACACGATATATTGCATGAGTGTCAGTTAATCCATCTATTCCAAATGTAACACTAACGTTTGTGCGGGCTAGAGACTGCCAAAACTCTTTTGTTCTGGCACTGCCGTTGGTATGCATATCTAAAATCATAGTCGGATTAAATTCGCGTAGATATTCAAAAATCGCCAGACAGTCTTGGGCTATGATAGGGTCACCAAGATTGCCACACATAAACAATCTATCAAGTTGTTGAATCAACGTTGGATCAACCCATTTTTTAAAAGTATGCAGATCTATTTCAGTTAGATTAAACAATGGGTTTAACATGCCACCATTGATCCTACGAGGACACATAGGACAACGTGCTTGACACTTGCTAGTAACTTCTAAATGGATTTCTCTAATATCTTCTAATTTATACATTTCGGTATTTTGCTGTCTGCCGAACTAACACAAGTGGGGGTAGTACACACCTGTGGTTCTTTAAATAGTTCAAATCCTTCTGTTAGTGTACCCAATGGAGCGTCGTGGCAACTATATCCACGTTTAACTTCGTTACCTCTTATTATAACACTTTGATAGCCACTATTGCAACGCCAATCTTTAAATCGATTAAATCCAAAACTATTAAATCTCTCTGCTTGATCTAAATAATAGTTACTCTTGCCATCTGTTAATTTAATCTGATATAACTCTTTCCCCTGTACGTGCTGAGGAAATCCTAATTGCATCTTAACTAACATAGCTTCATCATATCCTTCTACCACGTGACTAGCAGTAGGATCACTCTGTGGTTTTAGTGTTACATTAATTTTCCGACTAGCAAAGCGTAGACAACGCTCATAGGTTTCCCAAAACACCTCAGGAACCATTACCTGATTGATCGTCACAAATACTCCGCGATCCATGAGCATTAATATCTTATCACCAAACTCTTGTTCGTTGGCAAATTCTGCGTGATAGCTAGCTGTGATACTTTTACGATGTATGTGTGTTGTAATAGTTAACCACTTGTTCCACCAGTCAATTCCTGGACTAAGATTAGTAGTCATGTGTATACTTTGATAAGAGCTATATCCAAGATTTAGATAAGACGTTAGTTCTAATAGATGTTTATAAGCAGTAGGTTCTCCGCCACTAAAACTCCAATGAAACTTTTCAAACCCATTAGAATTAGCTTGTTCTTTTATATTAAAAATAGTGTCTCTGTATATGTTTAGGTCTTGGTAATCAGGCTTGTCTGTACGAGCATATGGCCAACAGTAACTACATTTATAATTACAGAAACGGCCTAGTATCCAACTAATGTTAAAGAGATCGGTCTCTAACATTGATTGTTGCCCAAAACGAATTATATTATTCCAAGGTATATCTGACATACATACTATTTAAGTGTATTTAAATATTCAATATTATTCTTAATAAATATAAATAATAGTATGGACAAAAAAAACTTAGTTATCAGAGCAGAATCTTGGACATTAGAAAAAGCTCAAGAATTTTTAAATTATATACCAGTAATTCAAAATCCCGAATTAGCAAATAAATTTTGGCAATCTGAAGAGGATGGTGGTATCACACTGATTTCCAATCAATCAGTACACTATTTTCACGATGATGGTACTATTAAAATTATCGACAGAGATCGAGACAACCTCGACTATTCAAATTATTCAAATGATTTTGAAGTTTTAAAAAATTTATATGCAGCTAGTGTAGAACAAAATAATCCGCTTATAGCAGAATGCAAAGAGATAGACTATGTGATGATCAATGGAGAATTACATAAATTTACTCATTGGCAATCACCATCCAACGAACTAGGCATTCCGCTAATTGCTAATCTTTGGAAAAATTCAGATACTATATTAAAAAACACAGATATGTATAAAATCTGGGTTGATCACATCAGTTGGCTCATCCATGCCTTAGATAATACGGGTGCAAAATATCCAAGAAAAGCATATTTTGAAAATAGACTTAAAAATAGTCAAGGATATTATTTTTATGATCTACAAGAATTTTCATGCACATATGAAGATTTTTATACTAGGATGACAGAATTCGTTAATAGATTATTAACAAAGAATCATACCGGCATGGGACTACTAGTATTACCCACATCTGATGTTACACTCGATCAGGTAAAAGAATTAATTACCTATGCGGAGGAAAAATGGAAGTTATAAATTCATTAAATTGTGTTGTTACCTTTTGGAAAGATGGTAATAAAGTTTTTAGGATAAACCATAACTTCTTTTGTGATCTTTTGGGTATGTTGCACTACGAACTCAATGAGAACAAATTTTATGATAGAGCAACCATTGAGTGGGATGGTAAATTAATTACCGTTGATCCTAGTCTAGAAGCACCAGTATTTTCAACCTTATAATTTTTTACACAAATCATAAAATTCTTTATATTCAGGAAACACCCCTAAAAAGTCTGTTCCGCGTCTACGATCGTGCTCATCAACAAATGCTACAAAATCTTTTCTCCACAACAGTAACTCTGTCATCGGATTAGATATCCAAGATTCAAAAAATCTATACACTCGTTGCATATTTGAAAATTCTTTATTAGAAAAATAAGTTTTGTAGTTATTCATCAAATCCAGCCCCGACTCTGCATATTTTAAAAAATCAGATGTTAGAATACCCATAGTTAAGAATTCCGGATTTCTAAGATACGGAATATCTATATTAACTAATCTGTTTTCAGTAGCAAATTTTTTCTTTAGATCGATAACATCTAACAAAAATGCATTATAGGTCAAAACTGACAATGCATTATAAGTTGACATCAGGCTAAAATGAGTTTCTGTGGATTCTGCAAGTAATCTATTACAATTATCTAACCACTCGTTATAATCCATACCATATCTAATATATTCTGCCTGCTCACCGTGTGCTTCGCAGCTTGTATATATGGTTATGCTTTTAACGGCTCTATTTTTCTGTATAATTTTAATCTTAGAAAGGAATTCGTCAAATAATCTATTAGGTACATTAAGATTAGAATTAATACCTAATTCAAGAGAAGGATTAGGATTTGCAATAATATAGTCCAAGACCTTAAAAGTGTGCTTAGACATTAACGGCTCCCCTCCGGTAATTCTAAAAGTATGTAATGTTGGATAGATATCTGGCCACCACTGCCAAAATGCATCTACATACGGGTTATCTTCTCTTTCTGGGATAGGCATTTTATCTTGGATCTTGATCCAATCTAAATTGTTAAAATTAAATCTAGTAGGATATGGTCCATATTGATTTATTTCTTCCATCCATTTGCTTGAAATTTCAGGACTACAATACCCGCACTTAAAATTACATCCATAACTAAAACTAACTTCAAGATAACTAGGAGCAATGTCTTTGGTCCATCCAGCATCTATTACTTGATCTTTATAATCTCTCGACCAACGCTCTGCACTTTTGTATATTCTATCACTGAATACATCTTCTGCATTTGTTTTATCTTCTATATTCCAACAGTATTGACACTCACTGGGTCTACCACCAGTCATCATCTCTTTGCGTAGTTCTTTTTTGTAATTAGTATTATGTAAAGCACTGGGATTAACTTCGATTTCTTCGACCGGTATCTTATGAGTTCGAGGATGATGACAGCTATGTGTATGCCCAGTGGGTAGGTGTACGGTTACCTGTGTCCACTTAGCTAAACACATTCCGGGTCCATACTCTCCTAGTTTTTCTTTTACAATGTGATAAATCTTTTTATCCATTAAACTGTTCTCGTAACCACCCAAAATTGTTTATTAATTTCAATGCATCTTTGTTATCTTTATTTGCTATACCATATTCTCTTCCTGCTAGTGCGCCCTGAATACAATATTCACCAAACGGCTTGTTCGCACCGACTGTACACCATGTGTCTAATCGTTTTTCTGTTTCAGTATCTACTTGTCTATCAATCACTTTACTACTGAGCTTAACACATTCTCTAAATGCACTCTTCCAGGTGCTAAATGGATCAGTATTAAAATTAGTAATGCTGGCTATCTGATTGACTGCGGTAAAGTGTGGAGCGACACTGGTCGTCATATCAACTGTATCATTGGTTATCCGCATGGCGTAATATCTAGGTAAGAGTTTAATTCCTCCCCACCCATATTCTAAATCATTTACTGGGTTCTTGGCACGATAAACATACACACTTTCTTCCCAAACTCCCTCAGGATCTTCAAAATTAAAAGAGTCTAATATAGTGCTATCACCATCTACTATCCATAACATATTGCTTAGGCTAATTGTTGCTGCTGTTTTGTGTGCCTGATGAATTCCTTTAACTCCGGACAGCTTTTTAGCATAAGGAAATCTATCTCTTAGCTTATCCCAATTCTGATTAGCATTAGATTCATTATATGACAAAAATATTATATCAAACATTATTTCTCTTCATCACCCATGTAACTTGTTCAACTGCTTGATTATACTGATCTTTAAATGTGTCGACTACAAACGCACTGGTTATTGGATCTAATAAAGTAATATCAAATTGATATAACTGTTTATTCAACTCACCATAATGTGCAACTGCATCTGATGGATTTTGATTTTTAACTTCATTCCATAGGTCTTTAAGATGATCAAAATCTCTAACATCAGTGTAGTTCCAATCACTAGAATGAACTTTATGATATCCATGTCTGGCACCTAATATCGCCCATATTCCATTTTCAATATGTTGCCCTATACTCATCCATATTTTTAATCTATGTAAATTGTGCCAGTGTATAGTAGAATTCACATCTAATTTGCCATCAACTAAACACATCTTAACACCTTCACGGAATCCGGCACGCCATGCTTGGTAAGGACTTGCGTTAGGATATGTGATACTGTAAGTCTCATACATTGGACGATATCCATCTTCCCAACAGAAATCAACCTGTGCCTGTTGTGAACTGGCATTTTCATGCGTTTGCATACCCAACACAAAAACTTTGCGCCATACTTTCAAACTTCCATTCCCGTAGCGTAGTCCATTGATTGCATTTACACCAGGCCAACTAGCAGCATTGGTATTATCTGGTATGTCAATCTCGAGATCAAAGAATTTAGTATCAACAATATTGTCCGCATCTACGGTGATGAACCATTCGGTGTCACTTAATTCGGCGGCGGCTTTATGACAAGCATCACTACCTTTAACACCGTGTACTCGTTTAGCCCACATACATTTGTCAAGAAGATCCGCCCAATTCTTTTCGGCATTAGGTTCATCATAGCTAATGAATATACAATCGAGTTCTGCAATATTTAATTTCATAGGTATGTCCAATTAAATCGTGAGATAAAGTTCACTCACTTCTCGCGCCCCATAGACTTATTTGTTTATCTGTTTTATAAGGTATAGATAAGGTTTTAGATTCAGACAAAGCAACTAAATCAATTTCAAATTTATCAATTAATTCTGTAGGGTTTTGATATTCTGTAACATATAACATATATATACTTTTTAAAGGTGCAATGGTATTAAACAATGTTTGAGACTCTTCGTCGAGCAGTAATAGGTCGAATGACAATGTTATAGTTTCTATATCTTGTGTAAATTGTATGTTAAGAAATTCAAAAAATCTTATCTGATAATTTAAATCTCGAATAACATTATCATTCAATATTTTCCGAGTACTACTAACCTGTAGATATTTAGATTTAAACTTAGCATACCCTTCGTTGTCTACTTGTACAATATAGTCATGCATGATCTTTTTATGGGTGTAAAAGTACTCACAGTCTTTTTCGTACACCTTGCACATTGAAAACCCATCGGGTATGTCGGTAAAGATGCTACCACTCAGTGCTAGTATATGTAATTCAGTAATACTATAGAGTGCGTAATATGTATGACTCATAACGCACCCCGTAATCTATCAATTATACCATCAGTGATAAGTTCCTTTTTAACATAATGCAAAATATCAGTTTGTGCCCAAACTCCTAATTTAACTTGTCCAAAATTATCTATAGAGAATCGAAGATGTTCATTCCAATCAGACTTATTACTTCTCCATCCTTGTACTTGTGATTTCATATGAGTTATACGAGGGAAATCCCATTCTGGGAATATTGCTTGATCTTCTAGTTCAAGTATTATCAGTGCAAGAGCGAATGCCTCATCTGTTGGTATAATATCTAATGTGTTCCCTATTAATGTTGCATCAGTAAAATCTCTGGGATTATCAGTTATTAGTTTAACAAGATTAAAAAATTTAGACGCGGTTTCTGATTTTTTAAAATAAGTCCATGCGTTATATACATCTGGTAATTTATTGTCTAAAAATAATTTTCTGTATGCTCCGTAATGAAATTGCTTACCACGATGATTTTGCGGACTTGATGCTATGAATAAATCTTGATCTTTTAATATGTCCCAATAGTGATCTAGTGGGCGAAGAATTAGCATATCAGAATCAAGTAGTACAGTTTTATCGTAGGGACTGAGATCATATGCTCTACTTCTAGCATCCATTCCAATAAGATCCCCACTCGGGATAACATGATCAAAAAGGTCTTGATCAACATTTTCTGTATTATTTGTAATCACCGCTATAGAATTAAACTCAGTAGGTTGGGTTAGCTTGATAGATAACGCACAAGCAGTTGCTAATTTACTGTAAGCAATATCTTTGGTATCTATTGCAAATAGCAGATATCCTTTACTCATCTGCTAATCCTAATAGTTTTTCTAAGTTATCTAATATAGTTTTTTTGTTTATGATATGTAGATCTTGTCCTTGTGACTTTAATAATAGATACGTGTCTGATTTAAAAAAGTCTTTACATAACAAAGTAAGTTGCCCATTACTTTTTATGTCAATGATTTCGTCTGTATCGTTAATCATTGTCGGAACTGGAAGATCTCCATGCCATTTGTCTAATCCGTGTGCGCTCATAATGTGACAGGCTATGCTGAATGCATAATCATTTCTGAACGAAGTATGATCAAACTCGTAAAGATTTGCAAAGTATTGATATTCTTCTCTGATGTATCCGACTAAATCAAATAAGATTTTAGTAGTTTCTGATTTAGTAAACATCATAGTAGTAGCCCATAACATTTTTATTGAATACTGACTTATTTCATATTCGGTGGGAGAGATATCTCTTTGAAGGAAATCATTCATTCCCGGGGCAATTAGAAATTCATGGTCATCATCCCAATATTTTGCTAGGTCACTGCTAAAAATTAAAAAATCACTGTCAATTACCAATGTTCTCTCATATGGGGTGAGATCCCAAACAGAACTTCTATTGCTATTAATAAAACTAACTGTCTCTTTTTTGTTATTGTCTGATGTCAATGTTCTTTTATTAGTACTATTAGGCTTTTCTACCTTAATGATCTGATCAAATGGTAATTTTGAAAATTTTGTCTTGATATCATTTATGGTATCATAGTCGGATATTAAACTGATTGGAACATTGAGGTATCGATTAACCAAACAAGCCGCTAGTACAGATTGACTACCGTAATCTATATCACCATTGTGTGCAAATATTACACAGCCTTTTTTCATAAATCAACGATAGCCTTTACTGATCGTTTTTTTTGAAGTTTTGCGAATTCAATTTGATACTTATTGACTGCCTGTGAGTATACATTTAGTGCTTTTTTCTGTAGTACAGAAATGTCTTCAACATATATTGGATTTAATCGTTCATCTAAAATGGTAGTAGATGAAGTGCCTTCGGCTGGAGTCAAGAGATTTAAAAAAACAATAAGATGTCGATCAGCATAGAACATTCCGCCGTTGAATGGAAATGTTAGTTCTGATTTAAGTTTTTCTTGTAGTCTTTTCTTCTCTAGGTGAAGTGTTTGCTTATATCTGGCAAATTCTAATGCTTTGGCTAATCTTTGGTCCATAAAAATCCTTAGTATTATTGCATATTATACAAGATAAAATTAAGGATTGCAAGAGATTATGTAAAGGTATTGAGAGTTACATTATGTGTTGGTGCAGTTCCGACTACCTCTCCAGATGATCTAGATACCGTAATACTAAAACCCACGCCAGTAGATCCAGTACCTGTGACCGAATCTGGACCAGCACCTGTAGGAACATGGTTATCTCGGTATTCAATACTGTATGCAATTGAACCAGTAACTGGTGAGTTTGAACCTAAAACCATCCAGAGTCGATTGAGACTATATGCAGTTGGTCCGTATTGGCTATAGTAAGCCGATATACCATCAAAAGAAGTAAAATTGCTGGCATCGATAGTAAAAGTAAAGGCATTAGATAATGTTTGCCAGGTTGTATCTTGTGTTGATACTGGTGTACCTCGATAGGTACCTTGGAATACTATTTTCCCGCCTTGATTAAAGAAGTATTGCATAGCATTAGCACTACCAAAAGCAAAGTTTCCCTGCTGGTTGATGGCTGTAGCTCCAGCCCCCCAAGCTGTTGTTCTATAATAAGGAACCCCACCATTTTGTATCACTGCTGTTAATTGAGACGGATGTGCTGTTAATCTGTTGGTTATGGCATAATTAACGGCTGTCTCGATTCGATTTAAATCCAGGGCGGTGATTGTTGATCCGACAGCCGCATACCCTGGATCTGCAAGATATCCAGTAAAGTTTGTATTTGTGATATGTTTATAGGCTTTATTAACGTCATTGGCTAGATTTTGGAACTGAGTATGAGTAATTAATGTAGTTGGTGATACCGCAGTTGACACAAGAGCTTGATTATACCCGTAATTTGGACTACCTGTTCCCGGACCAAATGGTGATCCTGAGCCCAGGACCTGTACCGCCTTTACTCGAACTGAATTATAGTCCGCGCCATAAATTATTGAACCTGCTGATACTGGCATTTAAATTTCCTTATTGACTAACTATTAAGTTTGACTATCGCTTCAACAACACCTTCATTGGTGTCTTGTTTATCTTCTAATGCTCGACCGATAACGTTAAACGCAGTCATTTCTTCTTTGGTTGCTGCTCGAGCTAGTCCGTTACCAGCCGATACCAAGCGGTCACCTTTCTTAATCTTACCGATTACACGAACTGGAACTCGACCACTCATAGCCACTGCTGGATGGGTAGCGTCACTACCTGCACCTGCATTCATCAAGTATGCTGCACGTGTACTTATAACACCAAACACAGAATCACTTAATTCTTGAACTGCACGGGTGATTTCTTTGAGTCCACCCAATTCAACCACAGTACCTGGAGCATAAGCTGCATCTGCTTCAAAACGTTCTGCCAAGTCAGCGTATAATGCTGTTGATGCAGTACCTGAAATAGTTACACCAGATATGTTTGTAGCAAAAATGTTAGCAAATTTAAATGAGCTAGATCCGATATCGATCGTATTATTAACACTCGGTAGTATTTTATTTGAAACGGTTGTGACTCCAGTAACTGCTAGTGTTGATCCTAATGTTGTTGCACCTGTTACACCAAGTGTTGCACTTAAATTAGCAGCACCTGTGACTGCTAGAGTTGAGCTGAATGTAGCGCCTGCACTAACACCCAATGTAGTGCCAACACTTAATGCTCCAGTTAGTTGTGTTGCACCACCAACTTGGAAATCGTTTGATAATGTAACTTTAGCTGTACTGCCTGTGATAGCGATAGCTGATGTTGTTGAACCAGCTCGGTTAACTTGGATATTAAAGTCTTTGTTTAAGGTACTGCTGTATAAATTTGAAGCAGTTACTGAAGTAATCTGTAGATCTGAACCAGCAATTAATCCGCCACCTGCTGTGATTTGGAATGATGTTGCCGTATTCTGATCGCTACGCAAGAACGCACTTGCTGAAACACCTTGTAAGGTCAACGCATTTGATACGTCACCTGTAAATTGTGCACCAACGATAGTGCTTGAGCTTACTAAGTTCAAACCTGGTTTAATGCTGGTAAAACCAGAAATACTTGTCTGAGGTGTATATGATGAATCTTTGCTGAATATAGCAACTACAGTATTTGACACATATAATTTAACAGCGATGTGTGATACAGAACTAGTATCAATAATCGTTTCAACTAGCGCACCTGAAGTACCAGCTGTTGATGTATATGCTGGACCAACAACTACCCAATCACTACCGCTGTATACACTTAGACGATTTGTTGAAGTATCCCACCATAAGTCACCAGTGACAGCGCCACTAGGTTGAGTAGGACTAGTACTAGTACTACTGATGGTTTTCCAAGAACTAAGTCCTTTATAGACTTTTAGAACCTGTGTTGCTGAATCATACCAGATTTGGCCAGTAAGTGCACCAGTAGGAGCAGTACCGCTAGCAAAATTTTCTAATAATTTTACATAGTTTTCGTTAAGGAAAATACCATAACCAGCATAGTTTTTACCAATTAAGGTTATGCTAGTAGTAGTGGTATTAACCGTACCGTCTGCGACTGTTGCTAGTGTTGTACCAGCTGTTGTAGTTATTGTATATGCCATCTCTATTACCTATTAATATATAATGTTATTTATCTTAAATTATGACGATAATTGAAACCAAATATCGCCATTATTACCATCACCTGATGTTGGTGCTGCGTTGCTGACAAACTTAGCACTCCCATTCCACCATTGGCCTGCTGTTCTTACGTATTGGGTAGTAGCTAGTTGATCATTACCAACACTGGTATATGTTTGTGCTTGGGTTGGTGCTGTAGGAGTACCAAATAAATTCACACCTGTTACTGAAGCAGTTAACACGCTGACATTGTCTAGTGCCAGGTTAGCTGTTCCACCGCCTGCGTCAATGATTTCCATGACACTGTTGCCTTGGTAAATCTTGTTTGCATACAGTCCTGATAAACCACTGCTGACAAAAGCAGTAGTAGCTATCATCGTATTGCTGGTGTTAGCTGGGGCTGTGACTGCTGTTGGAATACCTGTTAGGACTGTATCATTAAATTTACCGTCAACATATCCTTTGGTAGCAACGCCTAATGTTGTTGACGGGCTAGCTGCAACTTCAACAATACCCGATGTACCATCGACTGTGATTAATTTAGTTGATATTCCGCTGACGTTAGCATAAACACCAATGTTGCCACCGCTGGTTACATTTTTAATCTCTACGTCTGCTGCGTTTACTGAAAGTTCTAGATCTAAGCTAGCACCAATCGCTAGACCCTGATCCGTTTGGATTCTTAAATTACCTGATGATAAATTGTCTGAATCTGTTCTTAAGAAACTAGCACTAGTAAGTCCACCCAAGTATGATGAATTATTAGCTAGTCCCCAGAATTTATAAGTTGAAATACTGGTATTAGCATTAATGCCTGGATTAATTATGCTGAAGCCGGTGACTGTAGTGTTTGGGATGAATGCAGCATCTTTGCTTACAATCGCAGTTCTTACTTCGTCTACGTAGATTGAGCTAACATAGTGTGTAGTAACCCCGTCTGAAATTTCTTCAACTACTATTCCTGATCTATGTCCGGCTTTGTATACTGGCCCAATTAATGTCCATCCTGATCCATTATAGACATTTAATTGTTGATTGGCTGTGTCCCACCATAGATCGCCAACTACTGTGGTTGTTGGTGCTGTTGCCTGGCTAGTACAACTACCAACTACTTTAAATAATGTGCCTGTATAGATCTTTAAAAGATTGTTACCGCTGTCCCACCATAACTGTCCTGAGATTGGATTACTAGGTTCATAGCTACGACTAAAGTTCTCAACTAGATTAACTAGATTGTTAACCATGATCTGGCCATAGTTACTATAGTTGCGACCAATCAAGGTCAAACTAGTTTTAGTATTATCTATGGTACCATCTAAGATTGTACCTAGTGCTGTTCCATTATATCTTGTTATGCTGTATGACATTGTCTTTTCCTAATTATGCGTTTGTGCTCAAGTTTGTTAATGTTTGAATTCGCACTGTATAATCGATTTGAATAAGTCTGTTCAGTGATTTCTGCACTGGACTAAAAATTACGTGTGTTAATAGTTTACCAAGGCCAACACCATCAGCATCATAACCTTTTAATCCTAATTCGTCAAATACGAATTGCCCATCTAAGTTTTGGCTATTGTCAAACACTGCCTGTCCACTAGGCTCACCGTAGTCTAACAAGCAACTGATTAAAATATCAGAATAGATAAAACCTGGTGTATGTAGCACGGTGATTTTATTACGTAGTGGATCGCTATTGGCCGCATTAGTATCATCTACTAGTTTACCGTATTGTGGGCTATATAAGTCAGCATTTTGTACTGTGGTGTTAGTAGGCAAATATGTGATAACGCCAGTTGGGTCAACTGTAGTACCACCATTACCAAACCACATTTCGCTGATAAATCCCAAACCCTTGTTACCTACGTTTAGTGCCAATGCTTCACTCATGTTTTCATAGTGGATCGCGTTGGTTTTATCAACAAACACTTCTTTGGTTATAGGGTCATAGATCTTAACAAAACCCTTAATATCTAAATTCATCATTGACTTCATCTTATGCTCGTCCATTTACGAAAACTTCTTGTGTCTCAGGATCAAATATCTTTACATGTGATTCCACGTGTATTCCGCCCTTTTCATCGGGCTGTTTTTGATTGGTTTCTGGACTAGTTTCCTGTGTTTTATCATCCATATTCTTATTTATCGCTGCATTATCCATTGGTTTTTCTTCTATTACCAAGCTACTCTTGCGGCACGTATCCAAGTGTTTGTAGCAACGCAGAGATAAATGTAATTTAAGTCGTATTTTATGTCGCCTTTAACTCCTGTAGCACTTGCGCTAGCCGGAGTAGAATTAGCTAGTGTAGGAGTGAATACCTGATCTCCGTTAACTAATAAATTTCCACCTACGCTAGCACTCATGGCTAAATTACCCATGAATATGCTAGATGGACTAACATACAAATCTCCAGCGATTTTAACATCACCTGCGACTATTAGATCACCAGCAGTACCTATACCAGTGTCTGCACTTAATCCACGTTTCCAATAAGCAGAATTACCTCCAGAAAATACTGGGTTAGCAAGAACCGCAGTTGAGCCAATGGCAGTAGTGCCAAATTCTACTTGAAATACATTTCCGCTAAGTGTTCCACCAAAATTTGGAGTCCAGGAAGATGTATCATAATTGTAGCGCAATTTACCTGGAATAGCTTCGTCATGAAAATAATTATACACTGGATTTGTTTCTGTAGTCCAGTCTACTCCATAGTAATCTGCTAGATATTCATACCATAAGTCAGCTGTAGTCAGACCAGCAGGCAAAGCTCTAGTAGATGAAAAACTATGTACTATAGGGCTTGATGGAGC
>Ga0222712_10004228_pt1 | contig 15158 bp, 12 predicted proteins | sample C33_657DmetaG_FD_165043 | JGI IMG/M metagenome (GOLD analysis project Ga0222712, IMG submission 165043) | Estuarine water microbial communities from San Francisco Bay, California, United States - C33_657D | ecosystem: Environmental > Aquatic > Marine > Unclassified | place: USA: California... | reverse complement strand
TGAGACCTCGTCGAGGATCTTCTCGGAACAGAGGTCGGCGATGTGCTTCACGAGGGAGGAGCGGTTGACGTTGTAGGGCAGCTCCGTGAGGACGATCTGCTCCTTGCCGTTCTTCATCTCCTCGGTGTGGGCGACGCCGCGGACGCGGATGATGCCGCGGCCGGTGCGAAGGTACTGCTTGATGCCTTCCTTGCCGTTGATGACGCCGCCGGTCGGGAAGTCCGGACCGATGATGATCTTCTCCAAGTCCTCGACGGTGGCGCTGGGCTTGTCGATGATCAGGCAGGTGGCCTCCACGAGCTCGTTCAGGTTATGGGGAGGGATGTTGGTCGTCATGCCGACCGCGATGCCGGTGGATCCGTTCATCAGCAGGTGGGGCAAGGCGCACGGCAGGACGGTCGGCTCGGTGGTCGACTCCTTGTAGTTCGGGGTGAAGTCGACGGTATCCTCGTCGATGTCGGCGAGGAGTTCGGCGGAGACTTCCGAGAGGCGGCACTCGGTGTAACGGTAGGCCGCGGGCGGATCGCCGTCGACGGAGCCGAAGTTGCCCTGCGGTTCGATGAGCTGGTACCGCATCACCCAGTTCTGGGCGAGGCGGACGAGCGTGTCGTACACGGAGCTGTCGCCGTGCGGGTGGTAGTTCTTCAGCACTTCGCCGACGACGCCGGCGCACTTGTCGAACGGGCGGTTGTGGACGAGGCCTTCGCGGAGCATCGCGTAGAGGATGCGGCGCTGCACGGGCTTCAGGCCGTCGCGCGCGTCCGGGAGGGCGCGGGAGACGATGACGGACATCGAGTAATCGATATAGGCCGTCTGCATGATGTCCGTGATGTTGGCGGACGTGAGCTTTTCCTTGTCAGAGTACATGTTCGAAGAGGTCTTGAGGTGGTTGCGTCAGGGAGATCAGACGTCGAGGTTCGAGGTGTTGAGCGCGTTGTCCTCGATGAAGGCGCGGCGGTTCGGGACGTCCTCGCCCATGAGCATGGCGAACACGCGGTTCGCTTCGGCGGCGTCGGCGATGTCGACCTTGAGGAAACGGCGCTTGGCCGGGTCCATCGTGGTCTCGAAGAGCTGCTTGGGATTCATTTCGCCCAGGCCCTTGTATCGCTGGATCGTGAGGCCCTTGCGGCCGAACTGGCGGATCTGGCCGATGAGCTCGAGGATCGAGCCGAGCGGGATGGGCTCGGCCTTCTTGACGATCTTCTTGGCCGGCTTCTCCTCGCCTTTGGCCTCTTCTTCGCCTTCGGCGGAGGCAGGGGCTTCTTCGGCGGCCGAGCCGTCGATCAGGTGGTAGCGCGGCTCTTCGCCGGCGGTGAACTGCTTCACGTCCATGCCCTGGGTTTCGAGCTCCTTGAGGACCTTGGTGATGGCCTCGTTCTCGAAGACTTCGATCACGTTGACGCGTTCCTGGACGACCGTGCCGTCCTTGAGCTTCTTCTCGCGGTCGATCTTGTCGGCGAGGAAGTCCTCCACGCCGGCCTTGCGCAGATAGGCCTGCTTGGCGTCGGTATCGGCGAGGAACTCGTAGGTCTCCTCGTTGCCGGTGCGCGTGCGCACGATGAAGCGGGGCAACGCGTGGGTCTTGTGGTCCTGCTGGTCGAGGAAGTCGCCGAGCTGGCAGCCCGTGCGGCCGATGCTGGCGCCAAGGGACTCGAGGCGGGCGAGGGATTCGACGATCTTATCGAGCTTCTGGCCGGGGAAGACGTGCTTGTCGCGCAGGCGGAGCAGGTTCACGTCCTCGGAGCCGAGTTCCAGGAGGATACGGTTCAGTTCCGGGTCGTTATCGACGTACTGCTCGCGCTTCTTGCGCTTGATGCGGTAGAGGGGCGGCTGGGCGATGTAGACGTAGCCGGCCTCGATGAGGCCTGGCATCTGGCGGAACAGGAAGGTCAGGAGGAGCGTACGGATGTGCGAGCCGTCGACGTCCGCGTCCGTCATGATCACCAGCTTATGGTAGCGGCACTTCGTGACGTCGAAGGCGCCGTCGCCCTCGTGCTTGCCGATGCCGGTGCCGCAGGCGGTGATGATGGTGCGGATTTCCTCGTTCGAGAGGATCTTGTCGATACGGGCCTTCTCGACGTTGAGGATCTTGCCCTTGATCGGCAGGATCGCCTGGTAGCGACGATCGCGGCCCTGCTTGGCGGAGCCGCCGGCGGAGTCACCTTCGACGATGTAGAGCTCGCAGACGGACGGGTCGCTCTCGGAACAGTCAGCCAGCTTGCCGGGGAGGCCGCCGGAGGACATGGCGGACTTGCGGACCGTCTCACGGGCCTTGCGGGCGGCCTCGCGGGCGCGGGCGGCGTTGAGGCACTTGTCGACGATGCGACGACCGGTCTTCGGGTCGCGCTCGAGGTAGTACTTCAGCTGCTCGCCGACGACGGAGGTCACGATGCCTTCGACCTCAGGGTTGGTGAGGCGGGTCTTGTTCTGGGACTGGAACTTCGGGTCGGGGTGCTTGACGGAGATGACGGCCACGAGACCTTCGCGCATGTCGTCGCCGTTAAGCTTGGCGTCCTTGTCCTTGATGAGGTTGTTGGACTTGGCGTAGTGGTTGATCACGCGGGTGAGCGCGGAACGGAAGCCGGAAAGGTGGGTGCCGCCTTCGGGCTGGTTGATGAGATTGGCGTAGCTGAAGACCATCTCGTCGTAGCGGTCGTTGTACTGCAGCGCCACGTCGAGCGTCATGCGGCGCTGGCCCGGCTTGGGCTTCTCGCCGTCGGCCATCACGCGAGGATTGGCGAGGTCGGTGAAGTCGACCTCGGCCGAGATCAGGATCGGCTTCTCGAAAAGACGCTCTTCGTTGGCGTTGAGGAACGAGACGTATTCGGCGATGCCTTCCTTGAACTCGAACTTGTCGGCGCGGTTGGAGCGATGGTCCTTCATCTCGACCGTGATGCCGGGGACGAGGAACGCGAGTTCGCGCATGCGGCGGACGAGCGTGTCGTACTTGAATTCCTGCGTGGCGATGAAGATCTCCGGATCGGGGTGGAAGGTGATCTTCGTGCCGGTGCGCTTCGTCTTGCCGATGACCTTGATCGACTGCGTGACTTCGCCGCGGCAGAATTTCATCTGGTGGACTTCGCCTTCGCGGCTGACTTCGGCGATGAAGCTGTCGGAGAGGGCGTTGACGCACTTCGCGCCGACGCCGTTGAGGCCGCCGGAAACCTGGTAGGCGCCCTTGTCGAACTTGCCGCCCGCGTGCAGGTTGGTCAGCACCAACTCGAGCGTCGGCACCTTTTCCTCCGGGTGCATCGCGACAGGGATGCCGCGGCCGTCGTCCTCGACGGAGAGCGAGCCGTCCGCATGGATCTCGACCTTGATGCTCTTGCAATAGCCGGCGAGGGCTTCGTCGATCGAGTTGTCCACGATCTCGTAGACGCAGTGGTGAAGGCCCGTCTCGTTCGTATCGCCGATATACATACCGGGTCGTTCGCGGACGGCCTTGAGGCCCTTGAGTCGCTTGATGTCGGCGGCGCCGTAGCTTTCGTTGCCGGCATGCTTCCCGCGGTTCGGGTTTTTCTCAGAATTTTCGCTCATGTTTTAGGGTGTAAATAAATGATATTTCCCCGCCGGAAGGAGGGGTGGTTTCATGCTGTTTTTCACAGGGGTATCTGCAACAGGAAACACCCTCGCCGTGAATGTTTTTGGACGGGCAGAAATGACTACCAATCAACCCCTTACGAAAACTTATAAGGGGTGTTAGAAACCGTTGTTCACACGTTATCCACAGGCCTTTTCCACCCCCTTAGGCGCAGGCCAAAAACGGGCGCTCAGGCCGGGCCGAAAAAGGCGGCGATCGGACCGAGCGCCGCTTCGCCGGCATCCTCGAGCACATAGTGCCCGGCGTCGGCGAAAAGCAGCTGCCCGGCGGACGGGAAACGATGGACGAAGCCCTCCAGGAACGACCGGTCGAAGCAGAAGTCGCGCATTCCCCAGCAAAGCAGCATAGGCTTGCCCTTCAGGCCCTCCAAAGAGGCCTCCACGGTCGCCAAGACGGTCCGGGTGGGGTGTTCGGCCTCCATCGGGATATCGGCTACGAAATCGGCGACCGCCCGGCGGACCGAGGCAGACCCGTAGGGGGCGAGGAAACCGGCCTTGGCGGCGAGGCTGAGCGGCTTCTCGACGGACATCCAGGTAGCCGGCCAGGCAAAGCCGTTAAGCCCTTGGACGATGAATCGACCGACCAGGGGGGCACGACAAAGGGCGATCCGGGCCGGGATCCGGTCGGACAGGAACGCGCCGGTGTTCGTGACGAGGATCTTCCCGACCCTTTCCGGGTGACGGCCGGCGACGCCGAAGCCGATGGCGCCTCCCCAGTCATGGACGCCTAGGTCGAACTCCTTGATTCCGAGGTGGGCGATGAGCGCTTCGATGTCGGCGATGCGATCGGCAAGACGCAGGAAACGATCGGGGCGCGCGGAGAGCCCCATGCCGACATGGTCCGGCGCGATGACGCGGCGACCTTGCGCGGCGAGCGCAAGGATCAGGTCGCGCCAGAGGAAAGACCAAGAAGGATTGCCATGCAGCAAGATCACCGGACGTCCATCGCGCGGGCCGTGGTCGACATAGCTCAGGCGACCCGAGAGCGCGGCGAAATCCTTCGGCACGAACGGATAGAGCGCCTGCACGGCAGGGGAAAGGTCAGAGGCGGTCATTGGCATTCGACGGCGAGCATCATGCTGGCGAGACCGCTGCCGATTCCGAGCAGCGCGACGCGCTCGCCGGGCTTGATCCTTCCTTCGGCGATGCCCAACGCCAGCGTGGCGGGCACGGAGACCGAGCCGACGTTGCCGAGGCGATCGAAGCTTTGATAATCCTTCGCCGGATCGAGGCCGAGCTTCTCGAAAAGCAGCGACGAGTGGCGGCGGCCTACCTGGTGCGTGACCACGCGATGCGGCGTGGATTCATCCCAGCCCGTCACGCCTTTGAAGCGACCCCAGCAACGCCGGGCCAGCGCGACGCCGGCGGCGAGCAGCGCTTCGGAGTCGGTGCGCATGTCGAGTTCGGCGAACGAGGTGTCTCCCTCGCAAAGCCCGTTGGCGGAAGAGTCGGTCTCGGCGGCGCCGCCCAGGAGGCGGATCGAACCAGGTCCGGCCAGGTCATCACGACAGACCACCGCGGCGGCGCCACCGGCGCCGATGGTGAGGTTCGCGAAGTACGGCTTGATCGTCTCACGCGTCAGCGTGAGGTCTTCGTTGAGGAGACGGATCGTGCGTTCGACGAGCGGCCGCCCGTCTTCGCCGGAACAGACCAAGGCTCGACGGATCTGGCCGGACTCCACCATGCCCGCGGCGAGCGCGACGGCGTTGAGGAAGCCCAGGCAGGCGTTGGAGACGTCAAGGATCTGCGCCTGCGGGCCGAGACCGAGCAGACCATGCACGTAGGCCGCGGTCGAAGGCTCGAGGCGATCGCGGCAGACGGAGGAATGAATCAGCAGGTCGATGTCGGCCGGGCCCACGCCGGCGGCCTGCATCGCGCGACGACCCGCCAGCGCCGATGCGGCGGACGGGCGAATCGCCTGCGGCCAGAAGCGGCGCTCACGGATGCCCGTCATGAGCTCCAGGCGGCCTTCCGGCAGCTTCAGGCGCCCGTAAACCGGGGCGAGACGGCGCTCGACCTCGTCGGAGGTCCAGACCTCGGGCGGGAGTTCGGCCACGAGGCCGGACAGGACTGTGCGCTTGAAGTTCACGCTCCGGGAAGGCGGGAAGAAGCGGCCACGAGCTCTTCGTCGAAGAAATTCCAGCCCATGCCGGCATCGACCACGATGCCTTGGCCGTTGATGCCGCTCGAGCGCGGCGAGAGGAGCCAGACCGCCGTGTCGGCGACCTCCTGCGTCTTCAAGGCCTCCTTGCGGAAGGTCATCTTCTCGGCGTGCAGGTAGTTATGAAGGTAGCCCGGGATACCCGCGCTCGCGCTCGTCTTGAGCGGACCGGCGTTGACGGAGTTGAAACGCACGCGTGAGTCGGCCGAGAAGGACTTAGCGAGGAAGCGGCTGGCGGATTCGAGCGCGGCCTTGATCGGCGACATGTAGCCGTAGTTCGAGGCCGTCACCTGCGAGGAGATGCCGATTGAGACGACCGAGGCGTCGGCCTTCAGGTGCGGCTTCAGCGCCCGGGAAAGCTCGACGAGCGAGAAGGCCGAGATCGCGGTGGCCTGCAGGAAGTCGGCGCGCACGGTCTCGTGGAACGGCTGCATCCCCTTCGAGAAGTTGGCGAAGGCCACGCTGTGGAGCACGCCATCGAGCGGTCCGTGTTCGCGCCCGACGTCAGCGGCGAGCTTCTGCGTCTGCGCTTCGTGCTCGAGGTCGCAGAGGTAGACCGGCTTGCCGTCGAGCAAGCCTTTGAGCGAGTCGAGGCGGGCCTGGGAGCGCACGGAATAGACCACCTTGGCTCCTTCGCCCTCAAGGGTCTTGGCGACGTGCCAGGCGACGGACTTCTTGTTCGCGACGCCGAGGACGAGGTAGGTCTTACCGGTAAGGCCGAGGAAGGACATAGGTCAGGCGGGTTGGTCGACGAGGGCGAGGGCGAAGCGGATGGTCAGCACAGCCTTGCCTTCGCGGCGCACCGTGCCCGTCAGGAAATGGAACTGCTGGAGCGTCTCGACGTGCTTCACCTCGATCGAGACCGTGTCGCCCGGTTTCACCATCCCCTTGAACTTGGCTTCCTCGATGCGGCAGAGCACAGGCGTCTTGCCGGCAGGGGCGCCGCCTTCGGCCTGCATCTTCTTGGTCAGGAAGATCGCGCCGGCCTGGAAGACCGATTCGCAGAGCAGGACGCCCGGGGTGATCGGATTTCCCGGGTAATGTCCGGAGTAGAAAGGCTCATCGGCCCGGAAGGTTCGCGAACAGGTGGCGCCATCGGCCCGGACCTCGTCGATCCGGTCCAAGAAGAGGAACGGCGGGCGATGAGGGATGGTGTCGAGGACAGCCTGCAGCATAGCCTTATTTTTGCCTCCGGACCGACGGACAAGCGACACGAAAACACCGACGGTCGCATTTGCCTTTTGTCGGCCGGGACCCAACCTACCTGACATGAAGACGCTCTTCGCCTCCCTCCTTATGTCCCTCCTCCCCTTCTTCGGTGACGCGGCTGAAAAGCTCGCCGTCGGCGCGTCCATCCCGGACGTCACCTGCAACGACCAGGACGGCAAGCCCGTCTCCCTCGCCAAGGTAGGCGCCAAGGGTTACCTGCTCGTCTACTTCTACCCCAAGGCCAAGACCGGCGGCTGCACCAAGCAGGGTTGCTCGCTGCGTGACAACTGGGACGCCCTCCAGAAGGCCGGCGTCAGCGTCCTCGGCGTGAGCACCGATGACGAGAAGCTGCAGAAGGAATTCAAGGAAGAGCAGAAGTTCCCCTTCCGCCTCCTCGCCGACAAGGAAAAGAAAGCGGTCACCGAAGCCTTCGGCGTGAAGAACATGATCGGCATGGCCGGCCGCAGCGCCTTCCTCTTCAAGGACGGCAAGTGCGTCTACGCCGACCACAAGGGTCACACCGGCGACCAGGCCCAGGTGATCCTCGCGTTCCTGGCTTCCGAGAAGAAGTAAGCCCGCGGGGCTTCGCCAACAGAAAGGCCGCATCGATCGATGCGGCCTTTTCTTTGCCCTGACACGATCCTCAGTGGCCTTTGATCGGGAAGAGGTCCGTCACGCTGTTGTTGCCGTGGATGCGACGGATCGCGTCGGAAAGCAAAGGGGCGATCGAGAGCACCGTGATCGGCAAGTCCTTGGGCCATTCGGCAGGCACGGAGTTGGTCGTGATGACCTCGTCGATGACGCCGCGGCGCAGGCGCTCGTAGGCGATGTCCTGGATCATGCAGTGAGAGACCACGGCGCGCACCGAACGGGCGCCGTTCTTCTTGAGCAGTTCGGCGGCGGCCACGAGCGTGCCCGCGGTCTCCGTCATGTCGTCGACCAGGATGATGTCGCGGCCTTCGACTTCGCCGACGAGGCTCGTGGCCTGGACGGTGGTCGCGCTCGTGCGACGCTTGGCGACGAAGCCGTAAGGGAGATTGAGCATGTCGGCCACGGCCGAGGCGTACTTCAGGCCGCCCACGTCAGGCGAGAAGACCGTGGCGTCCTTGAGCCAGGGCTTGTTCTTGATGTGCGCGTAGAAGACCGGCGAAGCGTAGAGATGATCGACCGGAATGTCGAAGAAGCCCTGGATCTGCTGGGCATGCAGGTCGACCGTCAGCACGCGGTTGGCGCCGGCGGCGGTCAGCAGGTTGGCGACGAGCTTGGCCGTGATCGGCACGCGGGGCTTGTCCTTGCGGTCCTGGCGGGCGTAGCCGAAGAACGGGATGACGGCCGTGATGCGGGCGGCGGAAGCGCGACGCAGCGCGTCGATCATGATCAGCAGTTCCATGATGCGGTCGTTGGCCGGCGCGCAGGTCGGCTGGATGACGTAGACGTCGCAGCCGCGGATGTTCTCGTTGATCTGCACGAACGTCTCGCCGTCGGGGAAGCGGTTGACGGTGGCGGTGCCGAGCGGAACGCCGAGATGCTCGCAGATTTCCTTGGCCAACGCCGGGTTGGCGTTGCCGGTGAAAATCTTCATCTCAGGTAGGCTCATGTCGTTTAACGGCCTGCAGAGTCCAAGGAGGCGGCCAGCGAATCAACCTTTTTGAACAATTCAGGGAGACGACGCGACAGGACCACCAGACGGCGTTCCAGGCCGAAAGGCACGGCGGGCGTGCCGTTCATGAAGCCATCAGCCGGCACGTCCTCGAAAAGACCCGTCTGAGCGCCCAGCTTGACGCGGTCACCAAGGGTGAGGTGTCCGGCCACGCCGGACTGTCCGCCGAGGACGCAATGGTCGCCGAGGGTCGTGCTGCCGGCGATGCCGACCTGAGCGGTGATGAGACACTGGCGTCCGATGCGGACATTATGGGCGATCTGGACGAGATTATCGATCTTGGTGCCCCGCCCGACCACCGTCTGGCTGAAGCGGGCGCGGTCGAGGGTGGAATTGGCGCCGACCTCGACATCCTCTTCCAAGACCACGTTGCCGATCTGCGGGATACGCTGGATCTCGCCATTGACCGGCTCGTAGCCGAAGCCGTCGGCTCCGATCACCGCACCGGACTGGATGCGGCAACGGGCGCCGAGGACGCAGTAGTCGCCGATCGTCACGCCAGGCTTGAGCCAGCAATCGGCGCCGACGATCGCGTGCGCGCCGACATAGCAGCGAGCCTCCAGCACCGTACCGGAAGAAATCGTGGCGCCTTCACCGATGACGCAAAGAGGGCCGATGTGGGCCGCGGGGTCGACCTTGGCCGAGGCGGCGATGACAGCGGAAGCGTGGATGCCCGCGGGAGGGCGAGGCCACAGACGCGCCTCCAGCACCGAGCAAAGGAGAGCCAACGCGTAGGACGGGTTATCGACGCGCAGGAAAGCCTGACCGGCGGCGGGCTGACCGGCGAAAGCGCCGGGCACCAGGATGACCCCGGCCTTGGAGGTGGCGACGGCGTCGGCGTACTTCGCGTTGCCCAGGAAAGAGAGGTCGGCGGGCGTCGCCTCGGCCAAGGCAGCGATGCCCTTGATCGGAGCGGCGCAGACACCTTCGACGGCTTTGGCTCCGGTCAGGGAGGCAAGTTCGGCGATGGTGAAGGTGTACGTCATGGTCCTAAATGAAGCGCCCCTGACTGGCAGGGGCGCGGCAGAGTCTTACTTGGCGGCCGGCTTATCGCCGGCGGCAGGAGCGACGGGCTTGGTCGCGGCGGCAGGAGCCGCGGGAGCAGGAGCGGAGGCCTTGTAGGCGCTATTGAGCTCCTTGAGCACGTCCTCGGTGACGTCGAGGGAGGCGTCGGAGAACAAGACCGGGGCCTTGCCGATGATGAGATTGAGTCCCTTGGCCTTGGCGACCTTCTCGGCCTGGGCACGGGCATCGGCGATGATCTGCTTGTTCAGCTCACCCACGCGCTGCTGGATGGTATTACGGGCCTCGTTGACGAAGTTCTGGAGTTCGGCGCGGCGCTGCTGGAAGGTGGCGCTCTTCTGCTGGAACTCGGCGCCGACGGCCTTCTTGCCGTTCTCGCTGAGCATCGGGTCCTGGGCGCGCTTGTCGATGGCCTGGAGCTCGGACTGCAGCTGCTCGACGGCCTTGACGCGCTCGTTGATGGAAGCCTGCGCGGATTCCTCGGACTTGCGGATCTCGGCCTGCAGGTCGGTGGCCTTGGCGTATTTCTTGAAGATCTCCTGCTCGTCGACGATGCCGATGCTGGGCGTGGCGGCGAAGACGGAAACGGAGGCGAGGAGGAGGGCGAAGAAGGACTTCATGGGCGTATTCTGTTTTAAGAAGCGGTTAGGCGGGAGAATGGCAATCAAAACACCGTGCCGAAGCTGAAGTTGAACTTCATGCCCCCGTCATTCACGTCGGCGCCACCCAGGTCCTTGGTCGTCTGGAGCGGGAAGCCGAAGTCCAGGCGCATGACGGCTCCGCCCAGCAGGATGCGCATGCCCAGCCCGTAGTCGGAATTAGCCTGGGAGACGCTGAAGTCCGTCTCCGACTTGTTGACGAAGCCGTAGTCGTAGAACGCCGCGAAGCGGAGGTTGTCGGCGGCCTTGATCGTGTACTCCGCGTTGAGGTAGCCGTAGGTCATGCCCCCCATCGGCTGATTGCTGCCGTGGGTGGTGTCGTAGGTATCGTAAGCGCCCACGTCGTTGTACGCGAAGCCGCGCATGTCGTAAGCACCGCCCAGGTAGAAGCGCTCGTAGAAAGGAATGGAGCCGCCGGAGCCGGTGATCATGCCGACGCGACCGATGACGCCGACGGTCTGTTCGGCCGTAGGGGAGACCAGGAACCAACGGCCGGTACGCAGTTCGGACTTCAGGTATTTGACGTCGCCGCCGAGGCCGCTGCCGGCGAGCTCTTCGGTGAGCGAAACACGGGATCCCTTGGTCGGGAAGTTATACTCGTCGCGCGTATCGTAGGTCAGCGAGGCGGAGATGGACGAGATCGTCCGGGCGCCGGCGGCGGCTTCGTCCGCGACGTCCTGCGGCGCGGAGGCCGTGACGTTGTCGACCGACATGCGACGGATGTTGTAACCGAGGCGACCTTCGATGTTGCTGAAGATCCGGCGACGGGCGTAAACGCTGATGCCTTCGGAGAGCACCGAGTAGTTGGCCGAAGCGTAGCCGGCGTAGCGTCGCTCGATGGAGTAACCCACGGCCAGATCGCGCTCCCACAGGGCAGGCTCCTCGAAGGAGTGCTCGAAGGAGTTGGTCAGGCTGCCGACGGAAAGGCGGACCCGGAACTTCTGGCCGTCGCCGCGGTACCAGCCCTCGGAGTTGGCGAAGTCGAAGTTGGATTCGGCGTACTCGACGAAGCCGACGAGGCCTTCGACGGTGCTGTAGCCGGCGCCGAAGCTCACCTGACCGGTGGGGCCTTCCTTGACGGTCACGCGCAGGTCGCTCTGGCCGGGGACCGGGGTCGGCACGGGCGTCACGCGGACTTCCTCGAAGAACTGCGTGTTGCGAAGGCGGGCCTCGGAGACGCGGGTGCGAGCGAGGTCGAAGACCTCGCCGGGCCCGAGCGCGAGTTCGCGGGCGATCACGGTGGAGCGGGTCTTGGTGTTGCCCTGGATCTCGACGGAACGGACGGTGTGGCGCTGGCCTTCCTCGATGAGGAACTTCACGTCGATGGCTCCGGTCTGCAGGTTGGGCTTACGCACGACCTGGACGGAGCTGTTGATGTAGCCCATCTGGCCGTAATATTCCTTGAGCTTGTCGGCGGCGGCGTCGATCGCGGGGACCGCGAAAGCCTCGCCGCTGGCGATCTTGTCGAATTCAGCCGGATGAGCGCCGCGACGGAGCGAGGGCTCGGCGACGACCTTCCGGAGGGCGTCCGTGGCGTAGATGGGGTCGGTGATCCCGAGACGATTACCTTCGAACGAGATCGCGCCGATGGTGTAGCGACGGCCTTCCTTGATCTTGAAGACCACGTCGATCCAGCCGGCGGCGTCCTTCACGTCCTTGACCTCGCAGACCTTCTCCGGGTCGGCGTCCTCGACTTCGACGTCGAGATAGCCCTTGGAGCGGTAATATTCGCGCAGCTTCTTGCAGTCGGCGCGATACTGTTCGGGGTCGAGACGGCCGCCGCCCACGAGCCACGACCACTTGTACCAGCGGTACTCGCTGGTCTTGAGTTCGGCCGCGGACCAGAGGTCATAACGCTCGAAGGCCGTGGCGCCTTCGAAGCGGAAATTGTCGACCTTCAGTTCGACGCCTTCGTCGACGATGATGGCGGCGATCTTGCCGCCGGTCGTGTCGCGCAGCTGGGAGGTGACGCGGGCGAACGGGCGCTTCTTCCGGAGTTCGTTCTGCAGCTTCACTTCCGAACGGCGGAGCTGGGCCTGATCCAGGGGCTCGCCGATCTTGACGTCTTCGATCTCGTTGCTGCCGAACCAGCCGGTCTTGCCGACCAGGCCGTCGCCGCCGATGTACTCGATCGCCTTGAGGCTCGGGCGGGGCTCGACCGTGACGACGATATCGACCTCGCCGGTCTTCGGGTCGAGGACCGGCTCGACGATGGCCTGCGAGAAGCGGCCCGTGGCGTACAGGGAACGCACCGTGCTCGCGACGGCGTCCTTGGAGAAGGGCTGGCCTTGGCGGAGGGCCACGAAGCCGAGGACGAACTGCTCGGAGACCGTGGCGCCGTCGGCCTTGATACGGATGGAGCGGACGAGGGGTTCCTTCTGCGCAGGGGCGGTCTGGGCGCCGCCGACGAGCGGCGACAGGGCGAGGGCGAAGCAGGCGGCGCGGAGCCAGCTGCGGCGGAAGGAGGGGTTATTCATTATTACGGTAATCTTTGGCCGGAGATTCGAAGCGTGTCAGCCCCGGATTAAAGAGCAAGTTGATGTCGGAGGTGGGTCCGTTACGGTTCTTGGCCACGATGAGCTGGCGGGCATAGCAGCCGTCCTGCCCTGCCTGCTCGGCCTCCGCCTCGGCGGCCTTGCCTTGGCTGACCGGGGGCTTCGAGATCAGCATGACGATGTCGGCGTCCTGTTCGATGGAGCCCGACTCGCGAAGGTCGGACATACGCGGCTGACGGGCTTCGTCCTCGGATTTGCGGTTCAGCTGGGCCAGGGCGATGATCGGGATCTTGAACTCCTTGGCCATGGCTTTGATGCTGCGGGAGACTTCGGCGATCTGCTGCTCGCGCGGCAGGCCGGAATCCAGCCCGTTGATGAGCTGGATGTAGTCGATGACCACCATGTCCAGGGGGGTGCGGGCGTGGACGCGGCGGCACTTGGCCCGGATCTCGAGGATGTTCTGGCCGCCGTTATCATCGACCACCAGGGGCAACCCCTTGTACTCGTTGGCGGCTTGGACGAGGTCGACCTGCATCCGCTCGTCCGGATGGGCGGTGCGGAGCTTCTGCATGTTCACGCGAGCGCGGGAGCAGAGCAGACGGAGGGCCAGTTCGCGCGCCGGCATTTCCAGGGAGAACAGCAGGACGTTGGAAGGCTTACGGGCCTCGTTCGGCTTAGGGAAGAGCGCCGCCTCGATGAAGTTCAGCGCGATGGACGTCTTGCCCATGCCCGGGCGGGCGGCGACGACGATCATCTGGCCCGGCTGGAAACCGAAGGTCATCGCGTCGAGGTCAGGGAATCCGGTCGGCACGCCCTGCACCGAGTTGCGGTCCCGGATGATACGCTGGACGAGCTCCATCGCCTCGGCGATGGGTCCGTCGATGGTCTGGGCGGACTCGGAGATCCGGTCCTCGCTGATACGGAAGAAGGATTGCTCGACCTCTTCGAGGAGGCGCTCGATGCCTTCCGCGTGCGTGTGGGCTTTCTCGACCGTGGTGACCGCGGTCGAGATGAGCTGACGGAGGAAATGCTTCTCGCGGATGATCGCCAGCCAGTGCGGCGCGTGCGCGCTGGAAGAGATGAGGCCGGTGAGCTCGTTGATGTAAGTCGCGCCGCCGGCGGACTCCAGCCTGCCCTCGCGGCGCAGCTGCTCCGTGAGCGTGATCTCATCGATGCCGGTGCTCGCCTGGTTGAGCTGGACGGCGACCGCGTAGATATCCTGATGCTTCGGGTCGAAGAAGTAGTCGGAGGTGACGCGCTGTTCGAGGCAGCGCTGCAGCGTGTCGCCGCCGTCGATCACGATGCTGGCGATCAGGCCGCGCTCAGCGTCGAGATTATGAGGCGGCACGCGGTCGCCGTAATTAGGAGCGGCATCGCGGCGCTGGCGCTGGGATCGTTCGGCCATGGGAAAGAGGCAGTGTGCCGAGGGCGGGGGCTGAGGACAGCGCCAAACGGCGGGGGCCGTTCACGCCTTGTTCGCACCCTATTCACAGGCGCGGCGCGCCCATAAAAGAAAAAGGCGCGAAGTTCGCACTTCGCGCCTTTCGAGGAGCCTGGCCCGATTACTCGGACTTGGCGGCCTTTTCCTTGCGGGGCTTGCGGGCCTTCTTGCCCTTGTCGTCGCGATACTCGCGTTCTTCGGCCTCGGGAGCCTCTTCGGCGGCGACTTCGATCGGGTTCTCGGAGACGACCTCGAACTCCTGCTCGACCATGACGGAGCCATGGAGACGGATGCTCGTGGTGTGCTTGCCGAGGAGCTTGACCGGGCCCTGGCCGAGATGGATGCGCTTGCGCTCGATGTCGAGGCCGTGCTCGGCGAGCTTGGCGGAGATTTCGGCGGTGCTGATCGCGCCGAACATCTTGCCTCCTTCGCCGGTCTTGACGGCGAAGACGAGCTTGATGGCGGCCAGCTTGGCGGCGGTCGCGTTGGCGGACTCGAGGTCGCGCGCCTCACGGACTTCGCGGGCCTTCTTGAGGGCCTCGACGTACTTCGTGTTGGAGCGGTTGACGGGGAGCGCGATGCCCTGCGGGAGCAGGTAGTTGCGCGCGAAGCCCGCGCGGACGCGGACCTGCTCGCCTTCGGCGCCTAGGCCGTCGACGGGCTTGATGAGGAGAACTTCGGTGAATGCCATGGTCTTGCTTGGGTTATAAGGAGGTTAGGATGGAAATTAGAACGGGACGTCGTCGCCGCCGTGGTCGCCGGAAGGCGCCGGGGTGTCGTTGCCGCCGCGGGCACGAGGAGCGGAACCGCCCTCTTCGCCGCCTTGGGACTTGCCGCCGATGAAGGTGAAGTTTTCGAGGACGACGCCGAGGCGCGAACGCTTCTCGCCGGTCTTCTTGTCTTCCCACTG
>Ga0222712_10004227_pt1 | contig 15160 bp, 28 predicted proteins | sample C33_657DmetaG_FD_165043 | JGI IMG/M metagenome (GOLD analysis project Ga0222712, IMG submission 165043) | Estuarine water microbial communities from San Francisco Bay, California, United States - C33_657D | ecosystem: Environmental > Aquatic > Marine > Unclassified | place: USA: California... | reverse complement strand
GCCGGCGTCGATGGCACCAGCGTCGGATGTGAGGCATCCTACGATGGTGCACAGGATCCCGATGGCCGTGAATGTGTAGCAGGTGTACTTGAGCATTGATCTCATGTGGCGTTCCTCTCTTCAAGGCGCTGAATGATTCGGTCTGCCGCGACGACGCAGTCGTGAGCGGCGCGCGCCTGTGCTGCCTGCTCCTCTGCGTCCCTTATCACAGATCTAAGGAACCTGGCCGCCGCCCTTATCGTGGCGACGGGAACCCTGACGGTGTCCGAGTCTACGGCTTCGGGCGCGATGCAGTCGAGCTGGTCGGCGAACTGCACGGCCTCCGCGATCATCTCCTCGTCATGCACAGGTCTCATTGCTGGCCTTTCTCGCGTTGTCCCACGATGCGTTGAACGCCTCCGTCTCGCTGCGGATCTCCGCAACACACGCGGCGTATCCGGCGGCGTCGATCATGTTGTCGCGCTTGGGGCTGTGCTGCTCCCTCGCCATTTTGTCGAGGATCATGCAGATCCCCCAGTCGGCAGGCGTCAGAGGCTCTCTGAGTTTGTGGGCGAAAATCACATTGATCGCGCCGACGGTGCGGGCGAAGTGCTCCTGCGGGCTTCCGTAGGTCGCGCCGCGCTGGCGCACTGCATCGGCTGCGTCTAACAGCAGTCGTTCGCGCTCGCTAACACCGAGCATTTTCTGTGTTGTGTTCATGCCGGAAGTTCCGTTCCCTTCTCGACGGCGTCGATGCGCCGCCCGATCCACCTCATGCAGTTGACCGCCATGCTGTTCCCGAGCGCCTTGTATCGCGGCCCGTCGGGCGCTTCAGCCTTGCCGCGCCACGGGATGTTCGTGTAGTCGTCGGGGAATCCTTGCAGGCGCTCGCACTCGACGGGGGTGAGGCGGCGCACGACCATCTGCGTTGCGACGGCAAGCCGATGCCCTGCCGCCATGTTCTGCACGCGCTGCTTCGGAATGTCGCAGTCGATAGTGCCTGCAACGGCGGGAATCAATCGTCCCGTGTACGCATCTTGGCCGCTGTACGCGCCAGGGTGCGTGTCGGCGCAGAGAGCGCCTACCGTTTCATGGATGCGATCTGATCGAGCGCCATCTTCAGCATCGGCGGCAGCGCCTTGCGCCTTCGCTCGGCGCGGCACAGGATTCCGCTCGACGCTTTGACGCTCAAATAGAACCTTGGCGGCACGGGTCGCGTCTCCAAGACATCCGACAACGAACACACGCCGTCTGCGCTGCGGGACGGCGCGCTCGTACCCGTCCACTCGGCACCACTGAGCGTCCAAGACTCGGTAGGCCCACCCATACCCCAGTTCCCCCAGCGCCCCGAGGAAGGAACCAAAGTCCCGTCCTCCTCCGCTTGACAGGACACCGGGGACATTTTCCCAGACAACCCATCGAGGCCGAAGACTCTGAGCGATCTCAAGGAATGTAAGCATGAGTCCTCCGCGCGGGTCGGACAATCCACTGCGGAGTCCTGCGACGCTGAATGACTGGCAGGGGGTTCCCCCCACGAGAAGGTCGATTGCTCCCACATTCCAATCTCTCCATTTTGTCATGTCGCCGAGGTTCGGCGTGTCCGGGTAGTGATGCCGCAGCACTGCGGCGGGAAAGACTTCGATCTCGGCGAACGCTGCCGGCTCCCAGCCCATCGGATGCCACGCGACGGTCGCGGCTTCGATGCCGCTGCACAGGCTCAGATATCGCATCGCGCATCCTTCTTCGGCACGAAGATCCGCAAGCAGTTTTGCAGGTTCGCATCGTCGCAGATGATGCATGGATCAAGCGTCTGCGAGATCGTCGGATCATCGCGGAACTCGATGACTGCGGCAGCATCGTCCGGGTCGATGCGGATCTCGCGCACGCGGTCGAGCGGAATCGCCGTCGGCCAGCCGTCGTTGTTGATGCCGACGATGAACTTCACGCGCCACCCCCTTCCTTCTTCTCATGCCGAAGCGCCTCTTCCAGTTGAAGGGCGCTAGAGAGCGGATTCCGAATCGGGTGCTCAAGTTCCTCGATGCGCTTCTTCGCGGCGGCGAGTTCGGCGCGGAGGCGTTCAATGGTTTCTCGCGCTAACGCCATCGCCTGCCGATCCTGCTTCATCTCATCCATCAGAACGTCCTGTCCGCTCCGCAACCCGCGAATCTCGCGAATCGCCTCAGGGATCATGTTGCGCGCCGGCATCGGGAATCGACCGAGCCAGTCGTTGTCGATCGCAACCTGTAGTCTGTAGACCACATCCTCAGGCTCCTCGGTCATCGGCGTGATGTTGGCGTACATCGGATTCCCTCGCGGATACACGGGAGCCATGCCGCGCCATTCCAGTCCCGCTTCCGCGAGGATTGCAGTCCATGCAGCGATCTTGGTCTTGCCGAATCCGCTCCATTGCCCCTGCTTTGGTCTACCCCACGCCGCAAGTTCCGCCAGCGTCGTGACCGAAGCATTCTTGGCGTGCTCGATCTCCCAGCGCTGGCCTCCGTCAAGACGCGACATGACGGCCCACGACCTGATCGGTGTCTGTGGTGTCAGCGATTGCATTCGTCCCCCTTCCGCATCGCGGCGAGCATCTTGTCGGCCTCTTCAAGAGCATCATCCCTCGCACATCCTCGCGGGTCGATGGCGTCCTTGTACTCGCGCCATTGCTGGATGAGCACAGGCCAGATCGCGCACACCAGCCGCTCGCGCATGTTGCGGTCGCGGTCGGCGGGTGGCTGCGCCTCAAGTTCCTTGATTCGATCTTGCAATCGCCACTTCTCCGCGATCAGGTCGGACACACGCTGTGCGGATGCCGTGAGTTCCGATTCCAGTTCTGTCGTGTTCCTCCGCAGCGCGTCCCGCTCCGCGACGAGCGCGCTTAGCGCGGCGTGGTGGCGGATGGCGTCCGCAGCAAAGATCACGACCTCCCAGTTATCCCAAGTAGGACGCTTGCCGGAATTCGGATCCAATACCTTCATAAGCGCGTCGATGTCGTTGGTGTTGGTGGTGTCGGCCACCTCCTCCGTCTCGATCTGACGCCGCCGCAGCGCCTTGAGGTCTTCCAGTTCCACGCGCACCTGATTCCACTGGGCGATCCAGTGGCGCGCATCTGCGTCACGGGTCTGCATGTCGCGGATTAGCGCAGATACCGTGTCTGCGTCGTCCTTGCGACCCTCGATGTGGAGCCGCGTCACAAGCCTTTCTGCGTTGTCTCTGAGCGTGTTCATGCGTTCCTCCATGTGCAGACGCGCTGCTCGCGTCCGCTGATCCCTGTTCGCGTCCGACCATCGGGCGCGATCATTCCAAGCCTGCGCAGGTCTGCGCATCTCTTCCACGCGCCGACCTTTCCGACGCGCTCTCCGGCCTCCTCGTCTGTCAGTCCCGCTGCGCCGGCATCGCGGTACGCCCGCGCCAGCTGCGCGAGGATCGTGCGCGTGTCGAGGCTCTGCGCGGCGGCGCGGCTCGTCGCCGGGTCGCTGGCGCGCGCGCGGGTCGCGGCTGAGAACAGGTCGAGCGCGGAAAAGTCGGATCGAGATGCGTACTCCTTCATGCGTCACCTCCGTCGATGAGCGGCTTCCTCCCGGCGATGATGTCCTCGAGTTCCGCAACGCGCGCGCGCAGGTCGTTCTCGCTTTTCCGCAGCGCCTTGAGCGAAATCACGACCTCCTCGATGAAGTCCGCCGTCCAGACGGTCCTCGACTTCGCCGACCATTCCATCTGCTGGATCGTGTGATCGATGATCTCTCGATGTAGGTCGTTCATCGCTCCTCCTTCTGCGCGTCGTGGTCGCGCTCGTCGAGCTGCCACACGACGCGCCTCGCGTACATGATCGCCAGTCCGAGCATCGCGACGGCGCTGCCGAGAACGATGTAGTCAGTCCATGTCGCCATTGCCTGATTCCTTGCGGCTCCTGCCGCAGTTAGCCCATCCTGCCCATGATGTATCCGATGAGATACAGGTTCAGGGCGATGCTGATTCCGATGGCGACCATCGCCATGCGGTCATTGCGGATCCTTCTGTCATCCATCCTGATCCTCCATGCGCGCAATGCGGATCCAGCGCCGCGCGGTAAGCGCGACCCGAGCGCGTCCGTTGCGCGCGCGCTCGATGTGGATGCGGCCGAGAGGAACGCCCGTGCGGTCGAGCAGCCAGATAGTGTCGCCCTCGCGCATCGTGCGCGCGAATGTCGTCAGCACCTCGTCGTCTGCTGGAGCGACTCGCTTCGCGGCGAGCTTCTGCGTCATGCCGCACCTCCGCTCGAATCCGTCGCGTCGGCTTTCGCCGGCGCGACAGGCACGGCCGACGCGGAATCAGGGAACGCGCCGGCCTTCGCGCATCCATGCGCGCTCGAACGCATCCTAGCAGCATGGTCATAGGCTGCGGCGCGCCGCGTCAGGTACCTGATCGCGGCGATCTCGTCTTCGGTCTGCGGCACGACACGGTAGATGATCGAACGGATGCCGAGCCTGACGCTCTGGCTGTAGTAGGGGCGAGTACTCATCGGATGCTGATCCTCGTCCCGCGCTCCATGAGCGAGGCGAACGGCAGCGCCTCGCCGGCCTCAAGCCGCGCGCGGATCGCGTCCTTGTCGGCGCTGGCGATGGTCTCGGTCTTGACAGCCCACGACGGCAGGTCTTCGACGCCGCAGCGGATGTCGAGCGGAGCCTTCCCGCCGTTCTTGGCGAGGCTGACCGTGAATCGATCGGTCTCGACCTTGCCGAGCTTGCGCGTCTCCCACACGAATCGGAGGCGTTCGCGCAGCGCGTCGGCCGTGCGTTCGTCCGTCTTCGCGCGGTCGGCGAGGCGCTTGGCCTCGGCCTTGCGCGCCGCCGCCCTGGCGTCGATCTCCGCGATGAGCGCGCAGTACGCGTCGGTCTTGCTGTGCAGGTTCGCGGCGAGTTCGGCCTCGAACGCCGCGAACGCGGCCTCGGCCTCAGGCGTGATCTCGCCGCCCGTCTCCGCTAGCAGCGCGTCGAGCGCCGCCATGTCCTCTGAGATGTCATAGATGGTTGGCATGATGTCCTCTGTGTTTGGTTGTGCGTCATCGCCGCCGCCGGCGGCAACATGGAACCGACGGCGACGGCGCTGGCGTACTCGCGCAACGCGCGCGAGAGAGATTCATCGTCCCGACGCGACACGATCACTATACATCTAGATTCGGCCAGATCTAGTAGATGCCTTGAATATTTGGCGATTCTGTATAAGATTTCCGTTATCACGGACCTTGCATATGCAAACCGCCTATACGGCCGTCTGAGCCGTCCGAGCGCCGACCCCCACCAAGACCCTACGCCACGCCTAGGACGCCGCGCGCGGCAAGCCCTGCCGCCCCGTACAGCCGCCACCACTCACGCGCGGGGAGCGGTCGCAGCGGCCGAGACGGGTCGTCGGCCCATGCCCCCGTATCGTCTCGGACCTGCTCGTAGTAGCCAGCCTCCGTAGGGGCGGCTCGGATGCGGTCGAGCAGGATGTCAGCGACCGCCATCCGCCAGGGTCGCGGCAGAGACGACGGCGCGACTCGGAGCGGAGGTGCGCCCCACGAAATCAGATCATTGATGATCTGATGGACGACCGCTGGGTCGGCATCGAGCACGACGCGCCTGTCGGCCTCGATGGCCTCTGCCGTCGCGGCATCCTGATCTGCCTGACGCGCGAGCTTCAACTCGGCATCGCGACGCAGCGCGGCACGATCGACTAGCACGGTGCGCGGATCCTCGCGCGATTCGGCGTCCACGAACCGCATGAACTGACCGACGATGAATCGGCCCTTGCTGCCGCCGTGCCGGACTGCGTACTGGTCGAGCGCCCGCATCGCGCGCTCGAGCGTGTACTCGCGCGAGGCCATGCGGCGCATCCAGAGATGCATGATCTCTTCATGGTCGAAATCGCCGCCTTTGAACAGCTCGCGCGCGCGCGTTCGTACTAGTACGATTTGTTCCCGTTCCATGTACCCTCTGTAGATCTAGATCATCACTGATGATCTGATGCGCATCGGAGGGACAGATGGCAATCCGACTGCGCTGTGCCTGATTCGAGATCGCGCCACGCGACCTGAGCGCCAACTGCTGGGAGGGGGTTTTAGGGGGAGGGGCCGCGAACTGTCAACGGCCAAATTGCGCCGATCTTCAAAAATTCAGCAGATCGATGCATATGCATTTGAGCGAGGCGGATCTCCCGCCGCGTCTGTCCGATGAGGCGGCGACTCAGGAGGCACCATGACGAGCGATCTAGAGGGGATCATGGACGCGGCGCTGGCATTCCTGCGGCAGATCGACGATGCGGCCGACGAGCGAAACGAACGAAAGCGGCGCGCCAGCCGAAGCCGACGCGCCGCCACATGGGGGATATCAGTGAGTCTATCGTAGCGCGGCCGCGCGCTCCGCGATGATCGCGCGCATTGTCACCTGCACCAGAGTTGCGCGCAGGCTCGGATCAATGCCAGACCATCGTACCGATCGACGGCTGATCGTCCTCGGCGTCAGGCCGAGCGTGAATCCGTGATCCGACCGTCTCGGCGTCAGGTGACCTGGCATCAGGTCACGGACAAGACCAACCTCGGCCAGACGCCTGACAGGAGGAGGAAGCGTCTCGTCGTCCCTGACGAGACGGGCTACGCGCAGCGCCTCGCGCAGGGTGACGGGCCGAAAGATCCTGGGATCCTCCTGCTCGATGTCGAGCTGCGCGCGCATCGACTGCGTGCCGGGTTCCTCGAGCCGCGTCATGCCGTCACCTCCTTCGGAGCCTTGACGATCTCGGTCACGATGTCGCGCTTGCCGTCGTGTGTCAGCCGGCAGTAGGTCGGCTCGGAGAATGCGAGATTGGCCTCGATCGCACTGGCGATGGATGGCTCCCTGACGGCAATCGGATCCCGTCCTTCGATGTCGACGCGCCAGACCTCGCCCGTCTTCGTCTTCACAGACGCGATCCGAGATCCAGCAGGGATAGTGAACTCGTCGGACGGCACTTCCCGCCCGTCGAACTCCTCGCGGGTAGACGCTAGCAGCCGCTCCGTCTCGGCCTTGCGCTCTGCCGGCGACAGCGACCGCATGGCGGCAGGACTCAGCGCCTTCGCCTTCGGATCGGGCTTCGGCTCGTCGGGAATCTCAGACTCTCCGTGCGCCTCGACATAGACGGGAGCCGCTCCGAGCGCGTCGGGACAGTGCTGCTTGTAACCGCTCGAGATCGCACGGGCGAAGAGCATGGCCTTCGGGTACTTCCGCCAGTTGTCGCCGCCGAGGTTCGCGCGCTTCGCGTCTTCCATCGTGAAGGAGGTGATGCCGATCGTCTCCCATTTTCCGTCGTGGGTGCGCTGACGGAACTCGATCCGAGCCTCATCGTCGTTGACGCACGAGCGGTAGTCGTACTTGCCGGCGCGCTTGATGGCAGCGGCCATCAGGTTCGCAGCCAAGACAGCCTTCCCCTTGATGATGTGCAGGCCGCTCATCGCGTCGAAGTCGGTCAGGCCGAGACCGCGACCAATGATGATCTTGGTCGCGGCCTGCGCTTCGGACTGGATGTCTGGGAACATGCCGGACGCGCGGAACACCTGCGCGACCTTCATCGGGTCGAGCTGCGGAGCCGAGTCAGATCGGATGGTGAGGTCACTCATCGGAGCCACCTCCCATCATCGATGCGAGTGCGAGAGGAACGATGAACATGGCCGCGAATACGAGCGGCGTCAGATCCCAGTCAGGCATGGAAGCCTCCTCTGATTCGCCCCGAGCACCACGCTCGAGGGGAGGGACGATCTGTCCCTGCGACCACTCTATCGACCGACTCGGAAATCGTCTACACTTTTTCTGACATGCGGAGCAAAAATGCCATCCCCGCCAAACTGCGGGCGAGGCGGGTCCGAGAGCATGTACATCGGGTTCTCGTCGAGCTGCGCGCCGCGCGCGTCACGCGCGAGGCATCGTCATGCATCTCGGTGACGGAGATCTCATGGCGGTGCCTCGACCTCTACACCATCGCGCTCGACGAAGCAGACGACGATGAACTCAGGTTCCTCGTCGGTCAGGCGCGCGGAACTATAATCGCGCACCTCATCGCGTCAAACAATCAGCGCGTCATCGATCGTCTCCGTGCCTGACCAGTTGCTCGGCAGTTGAAGACCACGGCCGTACATGTCGAACAGGCGATCCAGCGCAATCGCAAACAACCCTGCCTTGTTGTTTTCAAAGTAGAAGGTCAGCTTGTCATCGACGCGCAGGTCTGTCGATCCGGCGACGATGCCGATCGCAGGACCTCCGAAGCCGATCGGAGTCATCTCGGCAAGTATGAGTTCGTCAATGTACGCGGCAGCCGTCGCGATCGTCGTGGTGGTCTCTAGGTGCAGATAGATCTCGCTCGGAACATTGATCGGCGCTCGGAAGCTCTGCACGACATTGACCCACGATGTCGATCCGCCGTTCAGCGTGTACGACTGGGTGAACCCGCCGCTATCGATGATGTTGCCAGATGCATCCTTCACGCACATGCGCACCACGCCAGTGCATCCTGCATCGATCTTGTAGGCGAACGACATGAGGTACGGTCGATCAGGAACAATGCGTCCAACGGTTCCCGACGCAGCGCCGATGCGCTGCCTGATCGAGAATGTTCCGCCAGTGCCGGCCGCGAGCTTGAGGCTCTTTGCGCCGCGCATGTAGGTTCCCGTCTCCGTCGTGAAGTGGGTCCCTGCCGTGCCGCTCGACACCGTCCACTGGTCGGGCAGGTTCGTGGTCTGATCCTCGAAGTCGCTGTTGGTCAGGATGTTCTGGCCTCGGCAGCCGGCATCGACCGACGCGCACATCGTCGCGATCATGATGTTGACGCCGCTGCCCCTCGGGAACCTGTAGTCGAGGCCAGGGTACGCGGGTTGACCGCGCACGCTCCAGATCTCGCTACCCGGCTGTAGACCGCCAGAGACGGAGTCCTGAATCACGCGGCACTCGATCGCCTCCTCGCGAACATTCTGCCAGTCCTGCATCCCTCCGAGCAGCACATTCGGAGTCTTGTTGAGGTAGGTGAATGAGTTGCCAGCTCCGACATTCGACGCGCCGAATGTCGCGCTTGACTTGGTGATCGTGTTTCCGTCGATCGACTCGGAATCCGCACGCATCTCCCTGATGAGCCAGACGAGAGCGTCGCCGAGCGTCTTCGTCCGCATCGTGTTGGTCTTCGTCGTGCTGCTCGTCGCTTCGGTCCAGCACATCTCGACGAGCGTCTTCTCACAGGCTGCCTGAATGTCAAGCAGCATCGAACCCATCTCCTGAATCCGGCGCTCTGCGTTCGTCATGTAGTCGGAGACCATGTACATGTCGGCGCTCGAGTAAGCGCCCGCGACATCGGACATGCGGGACTTCATGTTCGACTGGTGCGTGCGGATCAAGTCCATCGTGTAGATGAGCTTGCCGAGCCTCGTGAAGAGACCTCCGGTTCCGTCATAGGTCAGTGCCATGTCGTTCCTTATCGGTGAACGGGACCGCAGCATTCAGCGCGGCTCGGCGCTTCGCGCAGCCGCAGTCGCCGACGAGCATCCGAGTCGCAGGTCCGATGCCGGTAGCCTCTGCGATCCCGTGGACCACATCGCCAAGCCCGCGCGGCCTGCCGATGTGATGATCGCAGGTGGCGCAACGAGCGTCGTCTGTGTCTCCGTACACCGTCGGATGTCCGCAGACCGTCTCGCGCATCCTGTAGATGCAGAGCGCGATCTTAGGTGTAGGTGATGGACATGGTTGCCGTGGTTCCATAGGTCAGACCGGGATCCTCGCACATGCGGCTGGCGATCACCTGATTCGGTCCACCTGCCAGCGGAACGCAAACACAGATGCTCTCGGCCGTGCCACCCGGCTGATACCCAGTCGTGGTCACCGTGGCATTGGAGTCCTCATACGGATGCGGGCAATCCGATGGGACGCAGTTCGTGTAGACCTCGATCAACTGATTCCCAGATGATCCAGTGACTACCCTGCACGCGGGAAAGCAGAATCGGAACGGAGGATCGGTACCAAGCGGTCCGCTACCCTGGCACCAGGAGTTCGCGCAGACCGTGCTTTCCTGAGTCGTATTCTCGTACTGATATGACAGTTCGAGATAGGAGCATGGAAGGTCGCAGCCGAATAGAACGCTCATGCAGTACGAGCATCCATATTCCCTTGGATCAGATGGCGGATACTCGCAGTAGTAGTACCAATCGGTCCCCACATTGAAGTAGCGCACATACTGGGTCGCGTTGAAGTACTCTGTCCTTACTCCTATGCCGTTGACCGGACCTGTGCATGTCGACCTATAGATCGACGAGCTGCCGTTGCTGTCCCACGATATCTCCTCATATGTGATCGTCACGATCTTCGGAGTCGGACACTGGAGCAGTTCGGCGCACGGGACACCGGGTGGTCCGCCTCCGTCTCCACCACGGCAGCAGCAGAGGTGTCCGATCTCAAAGGCGCTCACGGCTCGATACCGTACACCGTGAATGCGACCACATCCGCCGTCGCCGCACGGATCCACAGCCTGTCTCCTGGCTGCATCATCACTTGGATCTGCGAGTAGAGGACCGTGGTGTTCGCGGCAAGCGAGTAACCATGCAGCAGGGCATTGGACACAGCCGGCGATTCGCCCGGCTCTGTGTGGTACAGCCTGATCGCGACCGCGTTGTTGTGGCTCGAGCAGATCCAGATGCCCATGACGATCGCGGGCCTGTCGGCGGGTGCCTCGTAGAGGATCGTATCGCCTGTCTTTGCCGCCGCGCGCGCGAGACGGCGCTGCTTCGAGCTGCGCGTGTCGCGCTGTTGCGGGATCGGCATGTTCGGAGACATCGGACCAGCGTATGGTCCGACCCGCACGGGGCCGGCCTGCTGCCCGCTCATGGCGCGCGTCATGTACTCCGCGTATGTCTCGCGCGACGGTGCTGCCGTCTGCGCGACGGCTGCCGCCGCATCGATCGCGTTCAGGCTCGTTGGCTCTGCCATCGTTGCTCCTCTACTGGTTGCAGTTGATCTGATATCCGTTCGGCACGCAGCAGAAGTTGAACGCGCCGAGCGGATCCTTGTGGACCGCGACGATCAGGCCGCTCCGCAGCGGCTTGCGCTCGACATCGGTTCCGCGCTTCGGCGACCCCGTCGAGATGACGGTGCTGGTGTCGTCGACCCATTCGATGCTGTTGAAGAACAGCGGCGGGAATTCCTGATTCTGCCCTGGCACCTGCGTCCATCCATAGCTCGCATAGTTGCTGCCCGGAATCGTGAAGCTCGACAGGACATACCGCCATCCACGGTACAGCCAGCGGTCCTCGTAGTATCTCACTCCGTCCTGCGCTGAGTAAGACCTCGCGATCTGCACATGGTCGAGCACCATGTGGAACGCAGTGCGCTCCTCGCTGCCTCCGATGATGAGGCATCCGCGCTTGCCGTTCTCGAATGTGACCTGCTTCAGCGCGACAACGGTGCCTTCCGTGAACGGCTTCTGTGCCTCGGGATCGATGCCCGCAAGAAGCGACTTGTAGTAACGCGCCGGAACCGCGTATGGATCTGAGTTGCCCGATGCTCCTTGGCCGCTCGAAGACCTTCCGTTCGGCGTGGTGCTGATCCTGTCGGTCGCGTCGACATAGATCTCGCGCCACGAGAACTCGTAGCCGCGCACGACCTGCGTCGCCTCGTTGAAGATCGTTCGGCTCGTCCCGAGCTGCGCGACGATGATATCTCCGTCAGGCTCGATCATGCTCGGAGGACGGATCGGAGTACCGCCCTCAACCGCGTCGAACACCTGATTCAGATGATCGAACCGCAACTTTCCGAGTTCTCCCGAGTTGAAGCGAGGAAGCGACATCAGTTCGAGAGGATGTAGTACTGGAGATTCACGGCAAGATTGTTGGCGCGCGCGTAGACCGTCGCGCTCTGCGACAGACGCGTGATCGCGGCCTCGCCTGCGTTCAGCCGCATGAGCGGATAGAAGGTGCCGCCGACCTGAACGCCGATCTCGACGAAGTTCGTCGTGTCGACATTGCGGAAGTACGCGTATCCGAGCGTGGACACGCTGCCGACCGATACTGCCGTGCCGGCAGCGGTCGTCGGGATCGACTGCGATCCGCCTGCCGCCGTGGTGCCGCTCTGGTTGACCTGAATCGGGCCGGGTTCCTCGCGGTGACGGAGAGATCCGTTCGCGACATTGATCCTCATCGTGACCGTGATTTCGTTTGCCATCAGAAGTTCTCGCTGATCGACTGGAATGAGACCTTGCTCGGGAACGGCTGCCGCCAGTAGACGGACTCGGCCACGCGGCGTCCGTCCTGCATCGACATCAGCGCGATGCGACCGTCTGGGCCGCGTGATGGAGACTGGATCATGTGGTACCAGTCGTCGTGCAGGAATCGATGCGTCAGGCGTGCCGCGCTGATCGAGATGCGCGAAGACTGCCCGCCGAGATAAAGGAAGGTGCCTGGCACTCCACCGTAGAAGTTGTCGTTGTTTCGCGCGCCACGCGCGGCGTTGATGAGAGACAAGCGGTAGACGAGCGTCGACAGCAGGACCGTCTCGGTCACTTCGAGCGTCGTGAACTTCCGCATGATCGACAGCGGCTCGCCAGCCGTGTCGAACTTCTGCCCGCCGCATTCGTTGTTCATCCCTGCATCGCCCTGCGAGGGAAACACAAGGCCGGGAGCCACGCGCCATGCATCGCGGAATTCAGCCGTGTGGTTCGTCGTGAACTCGACATATCCCGGCTCGTCCGGCTTCTTCTCGGATGACGGCTCGAACTCGCTCGACTCGTACTGGAAGTCGACATTCCAGAGGTTGCGCGACTCCTGCACCAGCTTGATGGAGTACGACACGCAGAAGACATCGATCTCGCCAGGGAATATCTCGCCGACATCTGGCAGAGCCGTCGATCCTACGGTCGTGCCGAACAGATCGCGGATCGTCGACGGAGTCGTGATCGGAGTCGAGTCGTCCCAGACGGCGAAGCGCCGCGATGCGCTGACCTTCCCGTTCGAGTTCGTCGCGCTCGACCTCGTCTCGCTGAGTTCAATGCAGCTCGGCATCAGGCGAATCCTGCGGTAACGCCGCCAGTGAGCTTCGCGCTGATCTCGCGCAGCGTGCGAAGCATGTTCTCATCGATCATCTTCTTCATGGTCGCCGGATAGGCGTCGAACCTGTAGGCACCGATTCCGGTCGAGGCGCTCTGCACGCCCTGCTGGAGCAGCGTCTCGCGGTCCTCCATCGCCTTCTTGCGCTCCTCGTCGACCTGCTCTGCAAGCGCGGCAGCACGCTTCTTGTCTTCCTGCTGCTTCTTCTGCGCGTCCTCTGCGATGGCATCGAGCTGCGCTTCGAGCGTGTCCGAGATCAGCTTCTTCTCAAGGTCGTGCCGCGCATAGAGGAGCTTCTGCTCCTCGACGGTCTTAGCCTTGTTGAAGTCGTCCTCGAACTTGCGGCGCGCATCGACGAGCGACTTCTCGGCGTTCAGGCGCGCGACAAGATCCTTGTCTCCGACGGCCTCAAGCGAAGCGATCTCGCGCGCCATCGCGATGTCCGCGATCTGACGCTCCAGCGACACCTGATTTCTCTTCGAGTCCTCGACTTCCTTCTCTCGGTCTGCGATCCGCTTGCGCCGCTCCTCGTCTTCCTTGTCGTACTGGGCCTGCAACTCGCGCGCTGCCTGATTGGCCGCGCGTGCCTCGGCCTCGTCCTGCATCCGCCCGCTCATCCTGGCTTCGAGCGCCTCGCCGAGAGAGAACATGCTTCCGACGAGCGGAAGCGCACGAATCGATTCCAGCATCGCCTCTCCGATGCTCTTGTCATTCTTCATCGCATCGGCGATCTTGCGGACCATCTGATCGGCCATTCCGATCCCGACCGCAGCCCCAAGCATCTCTCCGATCTTGTTGCCCTGCTTCGCTCCGAGTTCGGAAAAAAACTTGTTCTTGAAGAAGCCTCCTGCTTGCGAGGCAGTCTGCTGCGACTCGGCCTTGACGGCATTCATCGTCGCCTGGAACCTGTCCATCGACGCCGTCACTGCGATGTTGATCTCGCCTGCGTTCATCGCTGCTGCTCTACATACCTGCGCGCCCAGTCATCATCGGCACTATCGCTGCGCTCGTTCGCTGCGATGCGGAGATGCTCGTCGAACTCGGCGCACGGAAGGTCGAGCGGATTTCCGAGTCCCGGCGCGATCTTCGCGATCAGCTGTGCGTGGCCGAACCAGTCCCGCTTCCGCTCGGGTCCGATGCGGCCTCCACTTTTCCCTGAGACCGCGCGGCCGTCTCGGCCGCCGCCTCGATGTCGATCCCGAGACACTCGCAGGCGAGATTCGACAGCGCAGCGAGGTCGAGCGATGCGGCCAGCCTCGACGCACCGTCGACGCCTGCCGCGACATCGAGGACTGCCATCGAACCTGCCGGCGTGAACGCCTCCAGAACGATCGCGCTCGACACCCGCGCGTCCTCGCGTGCCTTCGATGCGGCCTTCATGGCCTCGTCGCGGGACATCCCGCAGGCGATGGCATCCTCGGCCGCGTCCTTGGCCCTGCGAGACGCCAGAGCCTCGCTCAGGCCGATGCGCTGTCTGACGGTCAGCGGGCGCACGGTGACGCCTGCGACCTCCCACGGTGCCACACGGATCATCCATGCCTCCTCTTGAGAAGCGCGGCGAACGGATCATCGATGACGATCTTGCGGTCTCCCGCGCGCCTGATGCGCCAGATGTCGACCTCATGCGGCCTGACGCCGCTCGCCGCAAGCGCGAATCCCAGCGCTGCCTCTTCCGAGACCGTGCCGGGATTGATGCGTCGCGACCATGTGCGGCCGTCGACCTGCACGATGGTCACGATCCAGTCGTTGTCGGACGGCCCGCCGAAGGCCATCACGATGTCCTCTGTATTTGCTGGTCTCATGCTGTCCTCAGACGAGCCATGTCACGACGGGAGCGGTGCCGTCGCCGTTCGAGAAGTTGCAGGTGATCGTGCTGTCGCCGTTCTTGTCGACATTGAAGGCGAAGTTGTTGAAGATGCAGTTGGCGGCGATCTTCGCGTCGGCTGCTGCGGCACCGTCGTAGATCGTCAGCGTCAGCGCGGCCGTGGATGTCGCGGTCCAAAACGACGCGGTCGTGGTGCTGGCGGCAGTATCGACGGCGGGAACGCCGTTGAGCGAGCCGGTCAGGTCGAGCAGGCCGACGCGGCGGCGCTTTCCCGTGTCGCCGAATCCCGTCAGGTC
>Ga0222712_10004226_pt1 | contig 15160 bp, 13 predicted proteins | sample C33_657DmetaG_FD_165043 | JGI IMG/M metagenome (GOLD analysis project Ga0222712, IMG submission 165043) | Estuarine water microbial communities from San Francisco Bay, California, United States - C33_657D | ecosystem: Environmental > Aquatic > Marine > Unclassified | place: USA: California... | reverse complement strand
AGCTGAAGGAATAGTTGAAATAAAGTAAAAAGCCCTCAAGTTTCCTTGAGGGCGGCTAGGACCTACCCCAAACATGCGTCTGGCTCAGCCCTAGGTGCATAATAGTTTATCTGCAGCTAGTTAGGCAATAGAAAAGAAATGTGAGTCGGATACTTTAAGCTCACATGCACTGCACGCGATAGACTCACGCCATGACAACCCAAACATGGCTACTCGTAGGTGGCGCCGGCTATATCGGATCCCACGTTGCAGATGAGTTTCTTGCAAGCGGTAAAGATGTCATTATCTATGACTCGCTCTATCAGGGTCTTGAGTCACGTATTGAATATTTACGTAAGAAATACAATAAAGAGATTCCACTAATCGTTGCAGATATCCGTGACACCGCTAAGTTTGAGGAAGCCCTCACCACATATAAGCCCTATGGCATCGTCCACACCGCAGCCCTCAAGGCAGTCGGTGAATCTATGGAGAAGCCAGATGAGTACTTTGAAGTGAACTTTCATGCCACAACAAAGATGCTCGAGCTCATCTCACAGCACGGAATCAAGAACTTCATCTTCTCTTCAACCGCTGCCGTCTATGGCGCACCAGATCATTCAAACCCCATCAAGGAAGGAGATGAGAAGAACCCCATCTCTCCTTACGGTGCATCAAAGCTTGCTGCAGAAGGTGAAGTTAATAAGTTCCTAGCAATCCCAGGAAACCACGGAACCTCACTTCGTTTCTTCAATGTTGTGGGAACAGCAGCTCCAGAGCTACTCGATAACTCAGTAGAGAACCTTGTCCCTATCGTGATCAATAAGCTCAAGGCAGGTGAACCTCCTGTTATCTATGGAACTGATTACCCAACACCAGATGGCACATGTGTGCGTGACTATGTTGATGTGAGAGATATTGCTAGAGCACACCTAGCTGCAGCTGATTCATCAGCACAATTGCCGCTAGCCATGAATGTCGGAACAGGGCGTGGTGGCTCTGTAAGAGAGGTAATCAAGCTAGTTTGTGATGCAGCAGGAAAGAGTGATGTGGTTGTAGATGAGAGAGAGCGCCGTGCGGGAGATCCAGCATTTCTATGTGCTGATGTAAGTCTGATCAAGAATGCACTTGGATTTAGCTCAATACATTCTCTTGAGGAGAGCACCAACACACTCTGTTAGAAAACCAAAATCTCAATTCGGTTTAAGAGCGCAAATATTCGACTCAAGAGAGAAAATTCAGTGCAGGTTAGTTCCCAATAGTGTTCACATCTACTACATTGCCCCAAGGAAAACCCTGAATCGAGGCCTAAGTGGACGCAATTATTCCGGCAGCAGGACTGGCAACACGTATGCGAGGCATACCGAAATTTCTCTTGCCATGCGACAACTCCTACACAACGTTGATCGAACTCCACATTTCTCAGTTACTTGAAACTTGCGATACGGTGTGGATTCCAACACGTCCCGAGCTGGTTCTTCTGCTTGATTCCCTTGGACTCGCTAAAGATCGCGTGGTAGTTCTTCCAATGCAGACAGAAAACATGACCCAAACAGTCATGAAAGTCACGAATATAGCCAAGGCGCAGCATTATCAGTTGATAATGCCAGATACATATTTCTTGGGAGAAAAACCTTATACCTTATTAAATAGTGCACCAGAAATGGTAGATCTCGCTTGTTGGAAGATTCGACCTGATCAAAAAGGAAAACTTGGTCAAGTAAGCATTGGCGAAGATGGCGTGGTCTTAGATATGAAAGATAAAGATCCAAACTGCGATTTCCCTGTTTCATGGGGCGCACTCACTTTTTCTCGAGATTTGCTCAATTATGTAATCCCATCCGATCCTCATATTGGTTACGCTGTTCGTACTGCACTACTAAGTGGCGCGCCAATCCAGGCTCGCACCATGCAAGGCAAGTATTTTGACTGTGGAACACCTTCCGAATATCTGGCAATGCTTCAGGAAGTTCTGCCTTGAATAAAAAAATCGAGATCGTTATTCCCATATTTAACGACTTCGAATCACTTGAGGTTCTACTCACTCGAATAGCAGATGTAGAGAATGAATACCTACGATTCATAATCGTGGATAATGGCTCAACCGATACCAGAATAACCAAGTTACTTGAAAAAACTCCTCACAACTGCAAGTCTGTCAGGACAGTTCAAAATCTTGGTTTCGGTGGAGGAATACTTTTCGGAGTCAACCAAACTGAATCTGAATGGGTTGGTTGGATGCCCGGAAATCTCAAAGTAGATCCCCGTGAATTGACTAATTTCATTTATGGAATCGAGTTCAACGAGAACTACTTAGTGAAAGCCTCGCGATCTGGAAGAAAACTGGTTGCCCACTTAAAAACACTTTTTGCGGGAATTGTACAGAGTCTGCTCTTGCGAGAAAATATGTTAGATACCGGCGGCACTCCGACCATTTGTACTAAGAAATTTATTCTAAGCTTGGTAAATCCGCCAACAAGTTACGTCTTTGAAAGCTTTATTTTGTTTATTGCGCGTCAAAGGAAAATGGAAGTCTTAAGGCCAAAAATCCATTACGGAGTACGTCTATTTGGTAAATCCCACTGGCAAAATGGTTTGAGGGCAGAATGGAATCTGATGCGACTAATTATGCGGGAAGCACGTCATTGGCGGTAACGATTGTGTTCGAAATCAACTCTGATCAGCTTATACAACAAGTATGCGACCAGAGGCGCGAATGCCAATAGAGCTAGATCAGAAATTATGCCAACGGTTGGCTTAAACCAGTAAGAATCATAAAGAATAAGAAGACCAAAAGCGCCTAACGCAAGGTTCTGGACATTAGATTTAAGGAATTGACTTAGGGAAATGAGTAACGGAATGATAAATACAAGTCGATAGTCGTAACTAGTTCCAACTAAGTATGTTCCTAAAAAGACTGAAGCGACGATAAGAAATGATTCTTCGGAAACTCTGTCTGATTTGATTTCAGTCACGCACTCTTGAATATCAAGATGTCTAAATTTCGGCAATATATGACCGTAAGCCATCATTAAGAATAAGAAACCAAGTGAACCTAGTGTGTGGGCTAGTGTAAAGGCTTCAAAGTGATTAAACCTTGTCAATATGAATTCAGGAACCATGCTGACTCCGAAAGAAATACCATTGAAATCCGTGATTGATCTACTTTTTATCAGACTCAACTCGGGTGCCAAGTGAAGTCCAAGAAAGAATAGGATTGAGCAGATAGCCAGGATGGAAATTTTTGAGAATTTACTTCGAAGCATAAATAAAAGACCTGCCCAAGGAAAGAGTTTTAGTCCACCGAGGAGCGTCAGAAGCAAGGCGGCTAAAAATCTCCTTTTCCTCAACAAATGAACAGAAAAAGTTATGCCAATGAATATAAGAACGTCAACATTTCCACGTTCAAGAAGCAAAAGTACTGGCGGTGAAATAAATAGCGCAAAAAGAACTCCGATTGCAGCTACTCGATAAATGCCAGAAAGATGATTACTTTGAACAAATTGATGAAACCAGTAGGCAGCGGCTAAAGAAAACATTAAGATAAAGATGTATCCAATGAAATTAGTTTTACTTTCAGTTAAATCGAGGGCTGCAAACAATTTTGCCCAAAGTGTAGGAAGGTTAAATGGCCGATTCCATGGGTCACATGATGAGCTCTGAAGCGACCAAAGCGGATCTTTCTGAACGCATTCCGCGGTAGATGTGATTAGACGCAAGTCTGCGAACGGCGGTGTCATTACCGGAATACGCAATTTGATGAACAAATGATTTACCGACAAAGTCATGTATATCAAATAAATAAAGATAAAAAAGAAGACAGTTTGATATTTATTCTTCATAGTTCCACGTTATTCCAATACTTTCCTTAGATGTTCCGAATGAATTTTCAAGAGGAAATTACAGTTACACCAGGATGGCGAAGCCTGCTAGCAGGGTCATCATGCCCAGGTCCTAGGAACTTTTCAGGCATGCTACAAAAGTTTGATACACCATTAAGGTGAGAAACATATCCTGCCCACCAAGAAAAAGTACTATTTGCCCCAATCATCGATGAATAGTTGGAGAGAAGCTGAAAAACTTCTGCAGTCTTTACATTTGGGCCTTGTGAAATTATGCGGTCTATAGGAAATTCTTTACCAAGGAATTCGATCGCCAAGTTAGGTTCGTCGGAAAACAAATGTATTGGCTGTGCACCGTTCTTCTCCTTGACCAACCGCAGGGCCTTTAAGTAATACTCACGATTCACCACATCATACATTCCAGGAAGATTCAAAAAGTCGCCCCTCCTAACATGGATCGCCAAGGGGTCGTTGGTACGAACTTCGCGGATCTTTGGCTCGAGCCATTCAGTGTTGTGTTCAAGGCTGAGTAAAGCAGAGATTGTTGAAGCATCCGGCAGGAAATCCAGATTTTCGAAACTTCCGTCTACAAAACGAGGACAACACCTCTTGCTCATAAACAGATCTCGATTGGAGTCGGTCATATATCCAACGCGATATTGAACAGAATATGGCATACGCCGCATGACTTGGCCATATCTGCGTTGAATTTCAGGTGAGCGCCACTCTATTGCAGCAATTTTAGCTATTTCCGGGAAAAAATCGATGTCAAATTCACGGCTAGAAACTAAATTCCGACGGTCACGTGGATCCAGATACCAAGTTTTATCGATTTCAAAATTAGTTTGGAAAAGTTCTGAAAGTCGAACACCATGGAAAAATTTAAAAAGTTGGTTCCCAAGTCCTCCGGTGATTCGGACACTAATTGTCACAAGGTAACCTTCTCGGCTGGATTTGCTTCATGTACACTGAATAATACTATGAATGATAGTAAATACGATGTAATTGTTATTGGAGCAGGTCCAGCCGGACTTATCTGGCTTCAAGAAGCCTTGAAAAACAACAAAAAAACTTTATTGATTGATCAGGGAGCATTTCTAGATGCCAACTATTCAAGTATCGGGACAAGCTGGATTTCCGATCAAAAAATTCAACTCGGAGGTATCGGCGGCACTGCAAATGCCTGGCAGGGACAATGTGTTCTCTTGGATGCCAAACAGTTTAATGAAATATTCAATGTGCAAGACACAGAGGCCTACCAGGCTTACTTGGAGGCTTCGAAGTCATTAGCGAAGAATCTCTCAATTGATTTTGATCACCGGATAAAGAAATTGATTTCACGTGCAAAGAGTGAATTGAATCTTCCAGACAATGTCAAAGTCAGATTCTCAAACATGCCCATCATCCAAGACTGGAAACAGATATTCAAATCTGCGCTAAAAAGCAAGTCATTTGACTATGTAAATCTGCGAGTTGAATCCATTGAACCCACAGAAAACTACATTTCTTCAATATTGCTTTCCAATAATCATGAAATCAGAATGGATAAAGAGACTCAGATAGTCATAGCGACAAATTCAATAGATACAGCCCTTCTACTATCTAGAGTTGGCTTTTCAGAGCTGGACAATAAAACGCAGCAAAAAGTAAAGGTTTATGATCATCCATGGCGAACAAAATATCGATATCTCAGTAATGGGAATAAATTCGCTAGAAGAAAGATATTTTCTTACCATATCGGTATCAATTTCAGAATGAAGACGAAATATAAGTTTGAAGTATCCATTGATGACATAGCAATCGGTGTATTTGAGTTGAGACCTGAATTTCGCGGCTCCACAGTTTCTAAAATCGTAGCGCGGGGAAGCCAGAAAATATTGGGATTTTCAATTATCAATCCGACTTATGTAGATGTTTTCTGTCAAATTGCTCAAAGCCATCCGATTGAATTCCCAAACTCTGGAGTTTTGGAGGATTCTTTGGATGATAAGGATTATGAAAGAATGCATATGCTCGAGGAGATTTCTAAAGATGTATTAATTAAATCCGGGTACGCACTAATCGAAAATCATGAAGATTCAATGATCAATCAAGCTTTTCACACAACTGGGACAATCGATTTCTCAAGTGAAGGTGTGTTGCCATATATAGAATTCCCAGGTGTTTCACGTGACTTCGAAAACCTCTATATCTCGGGAGGCGCTGGATTGGGTAACTGCTCCTGGGTTAATCCAACCTTTACGATTATGGCCTTAGCAACTTTAAATGCGAAAAGGGCATTTAAGACATCGTAGAGATTTGATAAATGCGATAAAGATTTGAATTCCAGCTAAGGAATGGAAATGGGTAGTATCGCTTCTTAATTTTATATAATTTAAATTCATTTTTTATAAGATTGTCTAAAGCTAAATAGTAGTTTCTATGCTCCAGGAAATGAAGACGAGAGATGTCAGATACTCCACGCCTTTTTGCTTTTAAGTGGGTGCTTAAGGATCTTACAAATCGCAAGAATATTCCTGGTTCGCAGGGCAAATAAATAGTGACGTGTCCACCGTTAGACTTCAATACACGACGTACTTCGGAAATGGCTTCCTCAGGCTTATCCAGATGAGCTAGTAGGCATGTGATGATAACCCTGTCAAAGGAGTTATCAGGAAAACTTAATTTTTGTGCATCTTGGACTTCTACTCGAATCCTTGAATCATCTTTCGAAACATTTGCCAAGTTATCAATTCTTATATCTGTTGCAAAATAACTCTCGTAGTCACAAGCAACAAAAGGAATGTGTTCACCGTTTCCCGCGCCAATTTCCAGAATCTTGGAAAAATACTTTCCCGCGTAAGGCCGCTCCATCTGATGGTGAATAATTGCCCACACTTTTGAGATCAGACCGGTCCCCATTATCTCTTTGTAGTGAGCATTGTAGAAAGCATCTACATCATTGACCTTAGCCATTCTTTACCTTTCTCAATCTATAGGTTCCAATAAGTTTCAATAGATCACTAGTGATTGTGAAGTACTGACTAAAAGTTAACTTCGAACCTGGGACATCGTGCCACTTCGAGACAGGCTCTTCCCAGACAATATATTGAGAACTTCTCGAATTTCGAAGCCTAAGAAGCAATTCGATATCGAAAAGCCATCTAGATGTAAAGGGCAACCTAAAACATGAACGAAAATTGGAATCATTTTGGAACAATTTGAAGCCACTTTGCGTATCCCACGGTAGTCCCTTGAAGAAAACCTTGATCAGACTGGCGAAGATCCTTCCCAGTAGATACCTACGACTGGATCGAACTATCGTGCGGCCGCTGAGGTTGATTCTACTAGACCAAAATGCATTTATTAATGGCGTGGACAAGGTTGGAGTTTGAGGATAATCCGCTTCGAAAGTAGAAGAGCTAAGCGCGATTAGGTGCGCTACATCTTTGGCAGCGAAGGCTCCATCGGCGTCAAGAAAACCAAGAACAGAAAAGTCAAAGATTTCATTTAAGTGAATCCAGCCTGCTCGGATAGCATTTGCCTTACCGACATTTTCATTCAATCGAATGAAAGAAAAATTCGATGACCCATTTACAAACTCCCGAATCATAGATTCTGTACCATCTGTAGACCCATCATCGACAAAAATAAATTTGACAGATGAGAGCTCACCTAATTTACTGAAATATGAAAAATCTAGTCGTGACTGCTCGTTAAAGACAGGCACCACAATTCCAACGTTTATTTTCATCACCTGAACTCTGGATAGTATTTTCTAGGATTTGTACTTTTTAGATCTAAGTAACAGCCTTGTACCCAACTTGCGTTATCTCCCAAAGAAGATATAGCTCCATAATTAATGTTGGTACTCCAAGAAGCGTAGCGGTTTTCTATTTGAGATACTAGCCCCAACAAAGAGCAAACAAGTAAAATCGGGCACGTAACCACCATTAGCCATTTCTTTCCGCTCGTTGGCACTACCGAGAAGGATATGCGAACGCCCAAGGCAATTAGAAATATGAATAGATCGAATTTCAAGGTGAATGAATGCCAATAGGCACGATATGAAAAAAACTCACTCGCGATGGTAAAGCCGAAACAAACGAAGAAATATAGACCGGTAATAGTAAGTAATCTGTTGACCCGGTCAAGACTTACGTATTCTGATTTACCAAATAAAATACCGATTAAGAGACCAAAGAGCACCGCACTTAAGTTGCCCAAGTTAAGGGAGACCTCTGCGAACAACCGCGCGAAATCCACAGGAAAACTTTGAAGAGAAACTTGAGCCGATTGAGGGAGACTCTTGAGTGCATTTCTTCGCTCTGCCCCTCCTGGTGAGAAGAAAGAAATCGCTGATCCTAGAATAATTGCGAGAGATGTAGGGAGGATTTCAAGTATTGATTGATAATGGAGCTTTAGACGAAAGTTTTGCAATTTCCAACTCAAAGTAGTTGCTTGTGTCACTTGTAAAAACAGTATTGTCACAAGAGTCGTGGCTGCAATCACATATCCTGAAGTTCCAACCAACACCCCACAAAATATGCTGATGGTGACTTTAAGCCGACTTGGTGCAAATGACTTCAGAATAAACCAAAAGCTAAAAAGGAACGGAATCAAATAGCTAGAATTCACAACACCCCAGAAAGTCCAGGAATTTGTTACGTCTAAAGAATGTTGAGTAATCCTAGAGAAGACTTCCATCATGGGGCCCTCGGTGAGTATTGGCATAGAACTAGCGAAAATAAAAACTGAAGGTTGTAACCAAAAAAAGGTTAAAAGAGCAGCAAGCAAGAGTAAATAAAGCTTGGCTGAGTGGAAAAAATCCAAATGAATCAATTTATCCCTGAGATTTCTGGCGGTGAAGATGATTAAAATGAATATCGTGATTAGAAATGAACTCAGAGATGCGACCGTGGTGGAGAATTCTTGTATAGGGATTCCAACGAAAATTAGATTAGACACAAGAACGAAGAAATCAAACTGAACGCTTTGATACCAGAAGATCAAAGAATGAATAAATCCATCATTGAGGGAAGCCGCGAAGCAATAGTCGTCTGCCACTGGGCGTAAATGAAGAAGAACATTAAGTTTGAAAGTAAATAAAGTACCGAAAATTACGGCAATTAAGAGACTGGCGGCCTTTTCAGGGTTAATACTGAGAAATTTCGACCTGAAACGCATGTCACATTGTATCCTGAGCCATGCTTGAGCAGCGCACAACTAGGACAACAGAACAAGGTGTTGTTACTAAGATTCTAGTAATGAAGGTGAGAATATTAAAAGGGATTAAATTCCGCTCAAAGAAAGCAACTAACAATATTCGATTCAAATTGCACGTCATCAAGGCAGATGTCAGAAATCTATTTTCTTCAAGAAAACCACGAGTCACAATATTTGGGTCATGCCGCCAAGACTCAATATATGACCACTTTAGGGTGACCAATATACGTAATGGACTTACCTATCCACACTATTCAAAGGAAGTAATTCAGGCCATAAATTACTGTAAAAACATCGATTTCGTTGTTCCTCCGATAGTCTTCAGAAATACACAAATCTTTACCAAGTTAGCTACGAGAAGATCATTAAGAAGGTCATTCGAGAAAACCGACATATTTGTTGTTGAGATAGCTAGCATGCTTGAGTACAAATACGACGGGTTTTACCTCCATCATGAAATTTATGACAATCCAACAATCCATAAAAAATTTCCAAATTTCGATATTGCGGCTGTTGATCGAACCGAACAGGATATTTCGGAACTTAAATCCGACCTTTCAACAATCGTTGAACTATTAAGTGGTAAGCAAGTTATCTTTGCCTGTCACTTCAATACAAGAGATATTGGAAGAAGAGCCCAGTTAGAATCAATAATTTTGGATTTCTGCAAACAAAGAAATATAAAAGTCTTCGTGCCGAAGGAATTACTGGAATTTTACAGAGAGAAAGACCTGTTCATAGAAGAAGAAGTCCTTTCACACTTCTCGGAATTCGGTCACCGCATTGCTGGTTATCGATTCAGGGAACTAATCGAAATCGTGACTTTAAACAAATACCCCGCTATTCCACCCTTAGTTCAAAAGCTTGAGAAGCCACCGTCAGGTCTCGAAGGATACACATCTGGATTTGGTGACTTTCTAAACGGTGCATTAAAAACTTATGAAATTGCACGTCAACTACATCGAGTCCCCCTCGTTGATTTGGGTAGCTCATTGATGAATGGTCATTTATTAAATAGGTTTGATAGTAGAGCGCTTGGGGATACACGTCATGTTTTTCACGAGAGTCCCGATCTGACTTTTACTCAATCGACTGTCGTATTTACAAATAAAGTACCGATAGAAGAATTAAATGAAGAAGGAAGGGATTTCATATTTAGAAATTGTCTATCGCAACACAAAGCGCAAAGCGAAGAACTTACTCGCGTGCTAGAAGAATTAGGATTGACTCGGGGCGATTACGAGGTAATTCACGTTCGAGTTGATGATAAATTCGACGCTAATCCAAATGAAACTGTTCTATTCGAAATCAGCGAAATACTTAATCAATTGAAAATCGGCAACTCTAGAAGAGTGCTAATGCTCAGCAATTCAAACAATGTGCGGGCACATTTTTCATCATTAGGAATTGAAAGCCCTTCTGCATACGTGCAACACTCGGCAGATCCGGAAGCGACAGATTCTTCTATCAGTAATATGCTCACTGAGTTCTTCATTCTTGGGTATTCCAGGCACATCTATCAATTAAGCACCAACGAATGGGGATCTGGCTTTAGTTCTTTAGCGGCTAAGCTCTTTGATGTGTCAATCACTAAAGTAAAATTGTCGACATGAAAAGTACTCGTATTCGCTACGCCTGGAATCTTTCTTTTTGGATTTTTAGAAATATTCAAATCTTCTTTGTTCCAAAGTCAAAAGAGGAACTTCATATTATTTCTGCCTCTGATAGTACCCATCAGAAAAGTCTCTCAAATCTACTTACTTCAATACGTCAATACGAAGCTAAAGCAAAAGTAGTTGTTTTTGATTTAGGCATGACAGCGGAATATCTTGCAAAACTTATCGAAGAATTTCCAACAGTAGAGTTTAAGAGATTTCCATTTGAAAACTTTCCTTCCTATTATGACATTAAAATCGAGGCAGGCTCTTATGCTTGGAAGCCTGCGGCCATTGAATTAGCCAAACCCTGGAACGATACGGTTCTATGGTTAGATGCGGGCAATTTATTGATTGGACCCCTCGTAATCCTAAGAAAGACAGCAAAGAAATATAAATTCTTTTCGCCATATTCGAGCGGAGTTATTCAGGAATGGACACACCCTGGAGTCATATCTTCCCTTGGGGTTCAACCGGAATTACTAAAGGCAAGAAATCTTGCGGCGAACGTGATCTGTTTTTCATCTTCTGACAAAGGTGCTTCTGGAATGATTGAAGAATGGATTAGTTCCTCAAAAAGCAAGGAATTAATTGCTCCAGATGGATCGAGTAGATTGAATCATAGACAGGATCAAAGTCTCCTAACAATTCTCGCCTATAAAGCAGGTTTAGTGAGATATGGAAAATTAGCTGAATTTCCTCGACGAGTATACAAAATTCTGGTGCATCAAGATGTTGACTAATCCAATCGTTACGATTTTGATTCCTATTCATGGGATATCACCTTTTCTCACAGAGACGTTACAAAGCATAAAAAAAGTTACTTACGAATACTTGGATATTCTTTTAATTCTTGATCGACCTGGTATCAACGCAAGAGAAATTGTTTTGGAATTCTGTCATGAAGTTGAAAACGCCAGATTCTTAGAATCTACTGTTCCTGGAATTTCCGCCGCGCTCAATTTTGGTATTCAAAATTCTTACGGAGAATTCATCGCAAGAATCGATGCTGATGACCGCATAATGCCTTCGCGAATAACAGCCCAAGTTAATGAATTTAAGAATAATCAAGAATTAGTTCTGGTTGGCACTCAGATGCGGATTGTCGATAGAAAAGGCGAGCACATACGTTTTACTTCCTATCCGACACGAAATCGTCAAATAAAAGCGCTATTGAGGGTGAGAAACTGCATTGGTCATCCCACAGTGATGTATAAAAAGGATTTAGTGCAGAAAATTGGAGGTTACCGCTCGGAATTCAATGGCGCGGAAGACTTGGATTTGTGGCTCAGATTAGAACGACATGGCCAATTCAAAACAATAAATCTCCCATTAATCGAGTATCGGTTATCAGATTTCCAAGAATCAAAAAAGCTTAAGGCTAATCCTGGTGCACTGGAAGAAAAGGTAATACTGAACAACTGGGAAATGCAATATAAATATCTCGCAAGATCGGAGTTTTTATCGAAATTCCTCGTAAAAGTACATCATGATAGTCACATCTTCTTGATTCCTATTTGGAAACTTGGTCCGTTAAAAAGCATTCATATATTTTGGCTGGCTGAAGCCGCCTTCAGCGATTCAAAACTGAAAGGAATCTATATCCTTCTCAAAGGAAGTCTCTATTCCCCAAGTAATTTCTTTCAACTTATTCGATACTTTTTGCGCATTAAGATTAATTTTAGGAGTCGAAGATGGAAATAAGCTTAATTTCAATAGCAACTAATGGTTACACAAAATATTGGTTACAAATGATTAATTCTATGATTTCCAACAAGCAGGAAAGTACACGCATACGAATTCATATCCTAACCGATGATCCCGACTTCGTGAGACTGAATGCACCTTCACACCCGTCTGTGGGAATCATTATTCACAAAATCGACTCGGAACCATGGCCCTATCCGACGCTGCACCGTTACAAATATATTAATTCAATAGTGGATGATTTAGATACAGAGTATTTCATGTACTTGGATGCCGACATGAAAGCTCATCCGGGCTTTGATAATAATCTCAAGAATTTATTCGAAACGCATGAAATGAATTTTGTTGCACACCCAGGTTTCTGGAGAGATAAGCAGAATCTTATTTTTACCTCGGATTTCATTGGACTCAGAAGACATGTGAGTGACTTGTATAGATTGTTACGATTTGGCGGCTTAGGCGATTGGGAAACCAGGAGAAATTCGACCGCCTTCGTACCAAGAAAAGGCAGAAAGCTTTATATATGTGGAGGAATTTGGTTTGGAAAAGTAAACCGATTAAGAGAATTGGTGACTACACTCGAGACCAATGTATCAACCGATTCGGAAGCCGGTTTAATCGCTAAATGGCATGACGAAAGTCACTTAAATGCCTGGTTCGTGAAAAATGGAGGCTGGGTCCTATCTCCTGAATATTGCTTTGATCCCACCTATCCTCAACTTCGACACTTAAGGCCCTTGATCGAGGCAGTGGATAAAGGCAACATTGAACGCGTTTAACTGGGCACATCTACAGAATCAGAAGAATTCACCGCTGAAATCGCTTGAATAGTTCCAATTTCGCCCTCTGTCTTATTAAGAGATTGATTAGACACGACTAAGATTAACTAGGCGACGTTTTTCAGCACTCAGCTTTCACTCGCTAAGAGTGTATTCGAGTAGAGAAGGTAAAGTCAGAATGAATTTTGAGATCAATAACAAGACAAGTAATTCATTATTGATTCGTTCAATCAAGATTTTGAATCGACGAGATAGACAAAAACTTACCATTATGTCTCTAATTCAGATATTCCTGGGCTTGCTGGACTTAATAGGAGTTGCTGCTATTGGAGCCCTTGGTGCGTTGACAATCAGCGGCATTCAATCAAGAGTGCCGGGAAATAGAGTCTATGCTTTTCTTTCACTTTTCAACATAGAAAATCTTAGTTTTCAGAAACAAGCCGCAATTCTGGGTATTTTTGCGACCTTAGTGCTTGTTGGGCGCACCTTCCTTTCTGTTTGGTTTACTAAGAAAACTCTGTTCTTCTTGGGAAGACGCGGCGCGCAAATTTCTTCAGAATTAATATCGCGTTTACTGTCTCAATCGTTTACTTCAGTTCAGTCTCGAACGTCACAAGAAACGTTGTATGCGACAACTAGAGGAGTTGAAATTGTAACTTTAGGGGTATTGGGAGCCGTTGTTACGATTGTGTCAGATTTTTCCGCCTTGACCTTCTTAGCAATTGGATTATTCATCGTAGATCCTGTGATTGCCATTTGTTGTTTTGTAATTTTTACACTTGTCGGCTTCATACTTTATCGCTTACTACATTTGAAGGCTCGTACATTAGGGCTAGCTAATGCCAGGCTTGTTGTGAGTAGTAATGACAAAATTCTTGAAGTCGTGAGCTCATACAGAGAAGCATTAGTTCACAACCGACGAGAATATTACGCGAGAGAGATAAGCAAAATTAGGCGGGAATCTGCGGATACATTAGCTGAATTAAATTTCATGCCCAACATCAGTAAGTACGTTATCGAGTCAACAGTATTGGTCGGCGCCTTGGTAATTGGTGCAGTTCAATTTGTATTGCAAGATGCAACTCATGCAACCGCAACTCTTTCGGTTTTTCTAGCAGCAGGTACGAGAATTGCTCCAGCAGCTCTTAGAATTCAACAAGGTCTGCTTTCAGTAAAGAGCAATCTGGCTCAAGCGGATCCCACTCTTAAACTTGTTGATGAATTGAGTTCTGTAAATATGCTCAATCCTTCCCCTGAGTCTGTCGATGTAATTCACGAAGGTTTTCAGGCAAACGTAGTCATGAAAGACGTAACTCTGACTTATCCCGAAAAAGAAACCCCTGCAATATCCGAAATAGATTTACAAGTCACAGAAGGTAAGTCATTAGCGCTAGTGGGACCCTCCGGTGCGGGTAAGACGACAATCTTGGATGTCCTATTAGGCATATTGACTCCTCATAGCGGAGTTATTCAAATATCTGGTTTAGCACCACTGGAATGCATTGAAAAGTGGCCTGGTGCTATCTCCTATGTTCCACAAGATGTTCAAATCACTCAAGGAACAATTAGAGAGAACGTGGCACTAGGATTTCCGAGTGATGTGGCGCATGACGACTTAATTTGGTCAGCCCTTGAGACTGCACAACTGGCTGAGCTAGTTCGTCAGCTTCCAAACGGAATTGATTCATTCGTGGGTGAAAAAGGCGCGAGACTTAGTGGCGGACAAAGACAACGTCTTGGGATTGCTCGTGCGATGTTCACGAAACCAAAACTACTGTTGCTAGATGAAGCTACAAGCGCTTTGGACGGCGAGATTGAGGCAGCCATATCGGATGCAATTCATAAACTAAAAGGATCCGTCACAGTTATTATGATTGCGCACCGATTGTCTACCGTTCGAGATTCAGACAAAGTAGTTTATGTCGAGGATGGAAGGATTCTCTCAGAAGGTACTTTTGAAGATGTTCGAAAGAAGGTAGATAACTTCGACTCC
>Ga0222712_10004223_pt1 | contig 15164 bp, 11 predicted proteins | sample C33_657DmetaG_FD_165043 | JGI IMG/M metagenome (GOLD analysis project Ga0222712, IMG submission 165043) | Estuarine water microbial communities from San Francisco Bay, California, United States - C33_657D | ecosystem: Environmental > Aquatic > Marine > Unclassified | place: USA: California... | reverse complement strand
AAGACCGACGACGGCCACCGCCGTCCTCCCATGAACTCCCTCCTCGCCCGCCGGCCCCTGCTCATCGGGCTGCTGTTGCTCGGTCTCGGCTGGTTCGCCTTCGGCCGGCTTGGCTCCGAACGTACGCCGACCCCAGCCGCCCCACGCCCCGAGAAGGCCGCCGGCGCGGATAAGAGCACCAAGAGCAGACGCCCGGGCGGCGCGGCGCCGCGCAGCACCCAAGGCCTCACGGTCGACGCAAGGCAAGATATCTCCGCCGACGGCCGGCCCCCGAACGCCCGTCGCGAGGCGATCATCCGCACGGGACTGGGCGAGATCCAGGAAATGCAGCAGATGCACAAGCCGGTCTTCGACGAAGCCGCCAAACGCTGGAACGCCCAGCCGCGCGTGAAGGAACTGGTCGCCCAATGGAAGGAACTCGAAGAAGCCTGGAAGACGCAGGATGATGAGGCCAAGGCCGCGGTCGTGCCCCGCATGGAGGCGATGTGGCAGGAAGCCCTCGGCCTGCTGCGCGAAGAAGTCGAGCGATCCGCGCGCGACGCCGCCGCGGGCGTCAGGTAGCCGCGAACCGCCCGAGTTCGGCGCGGAACGCCGTCAGCACCGCCTGCATGCGGGCGAAACCCGCATGGCGCGCGCCGGCGGTCTCGTCCATGTAGAGATCGCGCCGCACCTCGACCATCAGCGACTGCACGCGCGGCTCCCGGCCGTAGAAGCGGTTCGGCACGATCGCGCCGCTGAACGGCACGTCGACGGCGACCGCGAAACCAAGACCGCGGAAGTACGACTCGGCCAGCGCGAGGAGTTCCGGTGACGTGTGGCCTTCCTCCGTGCCGAGGCCGATCTCGGGCGGCGCGGAGAAGTCGACCTGCGTCGGCAGCGGGCCCGTCGGGAAGGAATGCGCATCCAGGATCACGCAGCGCCCGAAGCGGTCGAGACGCAGCGCGGCGGCCTCGTCGAGCCGGCGATGATGCGGCCAGTAATGAAGGTCCATCAGCTCGGCGCGGCGCGCCGGTGTGAGCGCGCGCAAGGGACGGCCGTCGGACGTGCGCACATACGTCGCGCCCATCCCGACCTTGGCGCAGCGCTCCTGCGCGTCATCGGCGAAACGCTCGACGTCGACGACGAGCCGCGAGACTTCGGCGCGCACGAGGTCTTCGGCCTCGAGACCGTCGGCGTAGAGGGCGTCCGTATGCCAGTCGGTGAGCCGCAGCTGCTCCTGCGCGAGCTCCGCGGCGGAAACCAGGAAATCACCGGCCGCATGGGCCGGAATCACCGCGGAATCATGAGGCAGATGCACGAACAGAGGCGTCATGCCGGGCAGTATGCCAACCTTAAGGTGAGATTAAGACTTAAATCCCTGATGAATAATGTCATAACTTGATTTCAAATCTTGCAACTGTGCCCGGAATCTGGGGTTTCAAAGGTGAACCCCAATCCATACCAAACCTATGAAAATCAAACTCGCATTCCTCCTGGCCCTGATCTCCTCGGCCACCCTGATCGCTCAGGACGCTCCCAAGCCCGACGCCCCGAAGGGCGACGCCCCCGCCAAGAAGGGCGAAGGCAAGGGTGACAAGGGCGGCAAGAAGCAGGGCCCCCAGAAGCCTGAGTCCGTCGACGAAGCCACCTGGAAGAAGTTCCTGGAAGCCTCCAAGGCCGCCCAGAGCGACGACGCCGTGAAGGCCGCCAAGGCCAAGGCCGCCGAAGCCAAGACCGACGAAGAAAAGAAGGAAGCCGGCAAGGCCGTGATGGAAGCCACCAAGGCTGCCGTCCTCAAGGCTGACGCTTCCCTCGAGTCCGTCTTCAAGGCCCTCGAAGAAGCCCGCGCCAAGGGTAAGGGCAAGGGCAAGGGCGACAAGGGCGGCAAGAAGCCCGAAGCCAAGTAATCTTCGGATTACAGGCCTGTACAAGACCCCGGTTCGCCGGGGTCTTTTGTTTGGGGACGAAGACGAGGTGATGGCGGTTAGCGGATGGCGGTTGGCGGCTGGCAACACAGTCGAGCAAAGGGAAACCGGAGACCGGATGATCAGCGGGGGATCCGTTATCAGGTCTCGGGTCTCGGCCGTCGGGCACCTGGTGCGGGTGCTCAGGTTCAGGTGCAGGTCCCAGGCCTGATTCCCGAACCTGACCCTGCATCCGTACCAGCAGCCGAGGATGACATCCGGCTTCCGGCCTATCTTGGCTTGAAATCCCTTCCCAACCGCCAACCGCTAACCGCCAGAACCTTTGCCTCGTTTTGGTGTTATCTAGTCATGCGCCTCTCCGCCCTGCTGCTCGCCCTGCTTACGACCTCGCTCTTCGCGGCGGACGAACCTAAGAAGACCGAGACCCCCTCAGGCGAGACGCCGGCGACCAAGCCGGCCGAAAAGCCTGCGGTGAAGGCCAAGAAGACCATGGGCATTCCGGAGATTCCCGAAGGCATCTCGATCCCGGACGGCGTGAAGCTGCAAGCCGCCTGGGTGAAGGCCAAGGAAGACGCCTCCCTCAAGTCCGGCGACGACAAGCCGAAGGGCGACGACGACAAGAAGAAGAAGGGCGAAGCCAAGGGCAAAGGAGGCCGGGCGGCCGGCGACGAAGCCCTCGCCAAGGCCATGCTCAAGGCCGACCCTTCGCTGAAGCCCGAGCTTGTCCGCGCCTACTTGGAAGCCTCGCACCAGAAGGCGAAAGACGGGACGAAGGGGAAGAAGAAGTGACTTCCCGCCGATGGCTGAATCGATGGCAGCATCGAGGACAGATTCACCGAAACCAATTCCAACCCGATCATCGACTCGGTCATCTGACCTCTCCTTAACCATGCGCCCCGCCCTCTTCCTGTTCGCCACCCTGCTCGCGCTGGCCGGTTTCGCGGCCGATACGTCGGCCGACGTACCCTCGGCCAAGAAGCCGGTCCGCCAAGCCAAAAGCCCGAACCCATTTCCTGACAGCGTCGCCGGAGTCCCCGAGGAAGAATACGCCAAGGTGCGTCGCGCCCTGATGATGTCTTACGGCGACGAGACCATCGCCGCCGCCCGCAAGCGCCTGGCCGAACTCAAGGAGCGCACGCGCTTCACGAACGGCCGACAGGAAGCCGAGGACCTGCGTCTCGATTTCGAGAAGGCCCGCGACGAGATGGTCAAGGCCACCCTCGATGCGGTGCAGAAACTCGACCCTTCGATCAGCAAGGACTCCGTGGTGCTGACGCTCAACGCCATCGAAGAAGCCGTCAAGAAACGCGGACAGGAAGCGACCCAACGGGCCCGCGAGAAAGAGGCGGCCGAAGCCAAGCTGGCGAAGAAAGACGCGGCCGAAGCCAAGGCCGAAGCGCCCGCCGCGCCGGCCGAGGCCGCCAAACCCATGACCCCGGCCCAGCTACTCGCGGACGTCGAAGGCGTCTCGGCCGAAGACATGAAGAAATTCCGCGTCGCCGCGTTCGTCGCCCAGAAAGACCCCGCGGTCAAGGAACTGAAGGCCAAGCAGAACGAGCTGCGCAAACAGGCCGAGTTCGCCTCCGCCGACGAGAAGAAAGGCATGCGTAACGACTTCGAGACGCTGGCCGCCGACCTACGCAAAGCCCAGCTCGATGCGGTCGGTAAAGCCGCCCCCTCCCTTTCCAAGGAGACCCTCGAGAAGATCATGGAAGCCGTCGAGTCACGCGCGAAGGCCGCCGCCCAAAAAGCGCCGTCCAAGGCGACCAAGACCCCGCTCAAGCCCTTCCCTTTCGGAGAGAAGAAGTGACGCGTCGATAAGAAGAGGGCTGCGTCGATGACCGAGGGCTGAATCGAGGTCCGGATGGCGCAGGAAGCATGCGCATCAGGTGGCAGGTGACAGGCTATTTCCATTCAACCCTCACTGCCGTCCTCTTGTTTCATATCAACTTTCCCCCATACCCGGGGTTACTCCAACAGTCCCTACCCCAACACCTACCCCTATGAACAAACTCTTCCCCATCCTTTTCGGCGTAGCCATCGGTTCCGCCGCGACCTTCTTCGCGATGGACGCCAAGCAGTCGGCGCCGGCCGCGCCGGTGGTGGCCGAAAAGGCCGCGGCTCCCAAGTTCGCCGGCAAGTCCACCGCCGTCGCCGGCAACGACGCCCCGGCGGCTGAGACGCCGCGCAAGTCCGGCGGCTCCAAGTTCGGCGGCAAAGGAAGTTTCCTGCCCGAGGAGATCGACGGCGTCACGCCCGAGCAGCTCGAGAAGTGCAAGACCGCCCTTTTCAAGACCTTCCAGGACGACGAAGTGAAGGCCGCGCGCGCCAAGCTGGGCGAACTCGCCAAGGAAGCGCAATACGCCTCCGACGATGAGAAGAAGGGCATGGCGAAGCAGTTCGAAGACGTCCAGCTGGAGATCCGCAAGGCGACCAAAGCCGCGATGATGGGAGCCGACGCCGACATCACCGACGACGTCGCCGACAAGGTCCTGGACGCCGTCGAGGAACGCATGAAGCAGCGCCGCCAGCAGTTCCAGCAGAACGGGAAGAAGAAGTAAGGCGAAGAAGAGTCGAGGACAGGATTGAGGACAGAACGGAGGGCTGAACAGAGGTCTGGATCGAATCGGGGATGACCAAGTCGATGACAGGTGCCCACCCCAAGCCCTCTAGATAATCCATTCAGCCCTCAACTCAGACCTCAATACAGTCATCAACTCAGTCCTCTATTCTTATCTCACCGTCTCGAACACCGTCTTCAATTCCGCATCGGTGAGCGGGCGGTTCCATAGGAGAAAGCGGGCGATCTCGCCGTCGAAGGACTCCTTGCCGGGATGCTGGATTGCGTCGCGCTCCTGACCGACCGCAAGTTTCGACGCATCGGCCTTGGGATTGATCGGAAAGCGCGCCGTCGCGCAGGCCTTGAGGTCGTTGACGAAGAATTCGGCGAGGACTTCGCCCGGGCCTGAGCCGAGGCGGCCGGCGAGCACATGGAAGCGACCCTCGGCGAGCTTCGGGCCGACGAGCTTGGGGTTATTGACGTCGAATCGCCCGAAGGTGAGCCCGTTGCGCGCGCCCCACCAGACGGTGTTGTCGTCGTCGAGACAGCCCCAGACGCCTTCGTACATCTGGCCGTTGCGGAGATTGCCAAAGAAAGAGTTCACGTCCTTGAGGCCGACGCGTTGCGGATAGACCTTGAGCACCGCGACCCAGGTGCAGCCGTCGCCGCGGATCAGCCCGTCGAACGCCGACTCGTCGTGGCAGACGAGTTCCTGCTGACGGAAGGAGAGCGCCGGCGGCGGACCGGCGACCACCGCAGGCAGGCCCGAACCCGGTTCCGCCCTGCCCTTCGGCTGACCGACGAAGAACGCCGTAGTCGCCGTACCGCCGACCTGATTGGTCCAGGAAGTCACCCGCCCTTGCGCGTCGAGCGTAACGCCCTTCGCGGCATCGAGATCGACCAACAGACCGGCCGAAGGAAGATCGGCGGCCAAGCCGACGGAGGCGCAGAGCAGACCAAGGAGGCGGAGGGTCATGGGAGAGGACTGCATTGAGGACTGATTTGAGGGATGAATCGAGGATGCAATAGGCCGCATCCAGGGCTAGAGCCAGGGCTGGGGCTAGGGCCAGACAAGTTGACCAGCTGATCAGTTGGCTGGTTGGCCAGGGAGGGACGGCTCTCCGAGCCGTCCGCATTCGGCGTGTTCGGAGAACCCGCCCTACCCGAGGCATCATCAGGTTCGGGACTCAGGCCCTGAATCTGGACCTAATTTCCGATTCATGATTACTAGCCCAGGCCCTGGCCCTAGCCCTAGCCCTCCTGCAGCCCTCTTTCTGTCTGGAACTCCTTCACCCCCGTGCCATCTAATTAGCCCATGTCCCCTCGCGTCCTCCCCCTCCTTGGACTGACCCTGCTGGCCGCCGTCTCCGGCCGCGCCCAGTCCGCCGATACGGTCTTCGTCGAAGCCGAATCCCTGGCCTCTCAGGGCGGCTGGAAACTCGACACTTCCTTCACGAACATCGTCGGCTCGCCCTACCTCCTGGCCCACGGTCTTGGCAAGCCCGTCGCCGACGCGACCGGCACGGTCCGCATCCCCGCCGCGGGCGAATACCGCGTCTGGGTGCGCACCAAGGATTGGGTCGCCCACTGGAACGCCCCCGGCACCCCGGGCCGTTTCCAACTGATCGTCAACGGCCAGCCGGTCGCCGCCGAGTTCGGCACGAAAAGCGCCGAGTGGCATTGGCAGGAAGGCGGCAAGGTCTCGCTGCCCGCGGGCGACGTGAAGCTCGCGCTGCATGACCTCACCGGCTTCGCCGGCCGCGCCGACGCCATCCTTTTCAGCAAGGACGCCTCCTTCACCCCGCCCGAAGGCGACGCGCTGGTCGCCGCCCGCTCGAAGTGGAACAGCCCCAAGGGCGCCGAAGACCAAGGCGAATTCGACCTGGTCGTGGTCGGCGGCGGCTACGGCGGACTCGGCGCCTCGCTCTCCGCGGCCCGTCAGTCGCTCAAGGTCGCCTTCATCCAGGACCGCTTCGTCCTCGGCGGCAACGGCAGCTCCGAGATCGGCGTCTGGGCCATGGGCGGCACCACCCGCGGCAAATACCCGCACCTCGGCGAGATGATCGAGGAAATCGGCGACCGCTCGCCGGACAGCCCGGGCCGCGTCGACAGCTTCGGAGACGAGCTCAAGGAAAAGGTCGTCCGCAACGAGAAGAACATCAGCCTCTTCCTCGGCCACTTCGCCACCGGTGTGGTCATGGACGGCAATCGCATCGCCGCCGTGAAGGCGATCGACGTCAAGACCGGCCGCGAGAAGGTCTTCCGCGCCAAGTTCGTCGCCGACACCACCGGCCACGGCTGGGTGGGCGCCTACGCCGGCGCGACCTTCCGCACCGAGCCGAACAAGCGCATGGGCATGTCCAACATGTGGTTCTACCAGGACGAAGCGCAGGCCTCCACCTGGCCGGCCACGCCGTGGGCGCTACCCCTCGAGATGGGTGATTTCCCGCTCCTTCAGAAGTCGAAGTCCAAGATCGACGACAAGCCCTTCATGAAGGCCGAGTGGTTCTGGGAATCCGGCTTCGACAAGGACCCGATCAAGGACCTCGAATTCATCCGCGACTGGAACTTCCGCGCGATGTACGGCGCCTTCTCCGCCCTCAAGAACGGCGCGCAGAAGGACAAATACGCCTTCGCCGAGCTCAAGTGGGCCTCGCACGTCGGCGGCCCCCGCGAATCCCGCCTCTTCGACGGCGACCTCATCCTGAACAAGCAGGACATCGTCGAACGTAAGGAATTCGACGACGGCTGCGTACCGACCACCTGGGACATCGACCTCCACTACGCCCGCGAGGAATACGCCAAGAAGTTCCCGGATAATCCGTTCATCTCCCGCGCGGCCTTCGGCTACGTCGACGCCACCGGCAAGCACGTCGCCGCCGTCGACCGGCGCAACGGCTACCCCCTGCCCTACCGCCTCTTCTACTCCAAGAACATCAACAACCTGTTCTTCGCCGGCCGCCACATCTCCGTCACGCACGAAGCCCTCGGCACCGTGCGCGTGATGCGCACCATCGGCATGATGGGCGAAGTCGTCGGCAAGGCCGCTTATCTCGCCGTCCGCGAGAACACCGATCCGCGCGGCGTCTACCAGAAGCACCTGCCCGACCTCATCAAGCTCTTGGAGCAGCCCGGGCGCATGCGCCGTTCCGACCTGCGCACCGACCTGTTCCTCGACACGTCGATCGCGGACTTCAAGGAGCTGCCGGTCGGCCGCATGAACCTCGACCTCACCAAGGGGACGCCCAGCAAGCTCTCCCCCGACGACCTCAAGGACCTCGCCAAGCTCGGCGGCATCGTCGTCGACGACGCCCAGGCGAAGTACGAAGGCAAGTGGACCGAAGGCCGGGGCATCCCCCACCACGGCGCGGGCTACCACTACGCGGCCGGCAACGGCAACCGGGCCACCTACACCTTCGAGGTGAAGGATGCCGGCAAGTATGAGCTCCGCGGCCACTGGGAGGGCCACGAGAACCGCTCCGCCAACGCCGTCCTTACGATCAACCGCGCCGGCGAGAAGCCCCTGACCCTCCGACTCAACCAGAAGGTCGGCGTCATCGAGAAGCCCGTCTCCCTCGGCAAGTTCCAGTTCGCCGCCGGGACCCACACGCTCGTCCTCACGTCGGAAGGCGCCAAGGGCAACGTGCACGCCGACGTCTTCCAGCTCGTCCTCGCCGACTAAGCGATGCCGTCGCCCCGCGTCAGCGCCTGGCTGGTCAAAGGCTGGCGTCTCGGGGCCTTGCTCCTCGCCGCCCTGCTGCTGCAGCGCACGACCCCCCTCGCGGAGTCCGCGCTGACGCGGCTCGGACTGGACGACGCCAAGGCGTTCTTCCCGGGAGCGAAGCGGCTCAAGTCCGGCCCCAACCAGACGCTGCTGGTGCAGGATGAGCACGGCAACCGGCTGGGCCGGCTGGTGACGACGTCACCCGACGCCGACAGCATCGTCGGCTACGCCGGACCGAGCAACGTGCTCGTCGCGCTCGACCTCCACGAGAAGATCGTCGGCACCCGCATCCTCTCCAGCGAGGACACGCCGGAACACGTCGACGCCCTGCGCCGGGACCCGGCGTTCGAGAAGTCGTTCAAGGACTGGCGGCCGACCACGCAGCCGGCGCCCAAGCTCGAGGCCCATGCGGGCTCAACGCTGACGGCCTACGCGATCGCCGAATCGATCCAGAAGCGCCTCTCGGGCAACTACGTCTCGCTGCGCTTCCCCACGCCGCTCACGCTCAAGGAGGTCCAAGGCGCGGGCTTCCCCGACGCCGTCGGCTTCGAGCCCAACGTCCCGCGGCTCGGCTGGAACCTCGTGCGCGGCCCCAACCGGGCGCACCTCGGCTACGTCGTGCGCTCCTCGCCTTCGGCCGACGAGGTCCTCGGTTACGCCGGCCCGAGCGAGACGCTCATCGCCGTCGAGAACGACGCCCTCCGCCTGCGCAAGGTGATGCTGCGCACGACCTACGACACCGCCGACTACGTCAGCCGCATCAAGGAAGAGGAACCCGATCCGCAGGGCCGCACCTACCTCTCCAAGCTCACGCAGTGGAACGTCCGCGAGTGGGCTGATTTCGATTTCCGCAAGGCCGAGCTCGACACCGTCGCGGGCGCGACGCTCACGAGCTACGCGATCGCCAAGGGGCTCCAGACGCGTTTCGCCGACGACGCGCATGGCAACCGCCGCGAGAAGCAGGACGCGCAGCAACGCCTGCGGACCGGGGCGCTCTGGTGCTTCCTCGTCGGCGCGCTCCTGATGACCTTCACCGCCTGGCATGGCCGCCCGGTCGTGCGTACGGTCTGGCAGCTGCTGCTGGTCGGCGGACTCGGCCTCTGGCTCGGCCAGCTGCTCTCCCTTTCGCTCTTCGCGGGCTGGGCCCGCCACGGGACGCCTTGGAGCCAGGCTCCCGCCCTGCTGGTCCTCGGGGCCATCGCCCTGCTGGTACCTTGGGGCGGCCGCCGCCAGCTCTACTGCCACCATGTCTGCCCCCATGGGGCCGCCCAGGAGCTCCTAGGCGGCCTCAGGAGCCTCCATCTGCCCGTCTCGGCCCGCTGGCATGCCCGACTGGGCAAACTGCCCGCCATCGCCCTCGCCGGGGCCTTCCTGGCCGCCCTGGCCTGGCCTCGCCTCAACCTCGGCCAGATCGAGCCCTTCGATGCCTGGGTCCTCGGGACCGCCGTCGCCATCCCGCTCACCTTGGCCGTCGTGGGCCTGGTCGCCGCGGTCTTCGTGCCGCAGGCCTATTGCAAGTACGGCTGCCCGACCGGGGCGCTCTTCAAGTTCGTCCGCTCGGCGAACCAGGCCGAGACCTGGGGCCGGCGCGATACCTGGGCGGCCGGCGTGCTCGCCGTAGGCGCCGCCCTCGCCTTCCTGCCCCGAACGGAGTTCGGCGAGGCCGAGGCGCCCGAAGCTTCGGCGCACCGGACGGTCACGGAACTCCATGGCGCGGCCTTCGGCACGACCTGGACGATCAAGGTGCGCGGCAGCGACGTCGACGCCGAGCTCCTGAAGCGCGAGCTCGAGGCCGAGATCAACCGCGTCGAGTTCTCGCTCTCCCATTGGCGCGAGTCTTCCGCGACCGCCGACTTCAACCATCTCGAATCCGTCCAGCCGTTCGGCATCACGCAGGAACTCGCCGACACGACGGAGTTCGCCCTGAGGCTCAGCACGGTCACCGGCGGGCGCTATGACATCACCGTCGCGCCCTTGACGAACCTCTGGGGCTACGGACCTGACGGCCAACGCCCGGAACCGACGCCGGCGCAGCTCAAGGCCGCGCTCACGCGCGTGGGCTGGCAGAAGCTGAAGCTCGACAAGGAAAACCTCACCCTCGCCAAGAGCCACGAAGGCGTGAACCTCGACCTCGGTTCGGTCCTGCAAGGGTACGCCGCCGACCGCGCGGCGGCGCTCCTGCGCGCCCAAGGCCAGCACGACTACCTGATCGAGGTCGGCGGCGAGATCCTCGCCGCGGGCTCCTGGCGCGTCGGCCTCGAAGACCCCTTCAATCCCCGCCTGATGCTGCAGACGATGCTGCTGACGGACCGCGCCGTGAGCACCTCGGGACTCTACCGCGCCAAGAAGCTCGCCGGCGGCAAGCCGGTGTCGCACATCCTCTCCCCGCTCACGGGCCGGCCGGTCGAGCCCACCCTCGAGATGGTCGCGGTCTTCCACGCCAGCTGCTTCCAAGCCGACGGCTGGTCCACCGCGCTCATGGCGGTCGGCTTCGAGGAAGCCAAGCGGATCGCCCAGAGCGAGAAGCTCGACGTCATCCTCGTCACCCCGGACAAGAAGGTGTGGCGGAGCGGTAAGTGAAGGCCCGAGGACTCGAGGGCCGGAGGGCTCGAGAGATGACTGAATCGATGATGGCTCAGGTAGGGCCGGGACTGCCTCACGACATCGTCGTATCGAGGCAGGTTTAGGCGGTTGATGGTAAGCGGATGGCGAAAGACAAGGAGCCGGAGCATTCTCGGGTCACAGGTCTCGGCTGCAGGTACGGGTACGGGATCGGGTTCAGGAATCAGGCCCGGGACCTGCACCTGAACCTGAGCACCCGGACCAGAGACCCGAAAGTAATGCCGCCAGCCATTCCTCCGGACTCCGGTTTCCCTTTGCTTGACCGTGTTCCCCACCGCCAACCGCTTACCGCCCCCGCTACTTAACCTTGATATTTTTCACGAACGTCAGCTGCGGCGCGTGCTTGCTGGTGTTCCAGCCGCCGGGCTCGGCGGTGTAATGCGCGGCGACGAAGGTATCGCCGACGATCCGGAAGACGTAGCATTCGCAGGGATAGCGGGGGCCGGGGAACGGCTTGCCGTCCTTGGCGTCGGGCTTGAAGGCGCCGGCGGAGAAGCAATCGAAGCGCGGTCCACCCCCGCCGAAATCGGCGTAGTCCTTGTCCTCGGGGAACCGCAGGCGGGTGATGTCGTGCGTGTGGCCGTGGAGGAGCGCGACGACATTGTGCCCCTTGATCGCGTCGTAGAAAGCTTTCCGCTTGGGCTGGTCCCACCAGGTGCTGCGAGCGCTGAAGTCGAGGTGCTGGACGATGATGACCGGCGCGGACGGCTCGACCCCGGCGAGGCGCTCCTTGAGGAAAGCCAGGCTGGATTCCGGATTCCACATCGAAGTCTCCTTGGCGCCTTCCTTCGCCCCGTCGCCGCCATAGAGATTGACGTTGAGGAAGTGCACTCCTTGCCAGACCCAGGCGGAGTGGAAGCCGTCCGGGGACGTGGCGACCGCGCCGGCGGCCTGCATCTCGCGATTACGCTCACGCAGCCCCTTGCGGACTGGCCCGTCGCGCCCGCCGTCATGATTGCCCGCCAAGGCGTAAACTTGGTACTTGGCGGGGGTCGTACCCCGCCAAGGGAACATCCGGTCGAAATCCTCCCACTGGGCCTGGTTACCCACCTCGGTGAGGTCGCCAGCGACGATCATGCCGCGAGGCGGCGGGACGGGACCTTTCCCTTTCATCGCCTCGGCCACCGGACCGGCGGCGGGCCACGGCGTCCCCGGCACGTTGCCGAGGACCTCGAGCGTCCGCGCGACGTGCGCGTTGAATGCCTCGCTACCGAAGGCTGGCGTGGTCTTGCGATAATTCATCCCCACATGGGTGTCGGAGACGAGGTAGAACGTCACGTCCCTCGACGGTTCGGCCGAGGATAAGGAGCAGACGGCCAAAAACAGGGCCATCGTGTGGATCAGCATGCGTCGGTTCATCATCGAATCAGGTTTTGCGCAGGACGGGGGTGCCGTCTTCTACGACGAAGGTCGCGCGGGTCAGCAAAGGCGCCCCGGGCTTAGTTACGAACGCGACGGCGCGGTAATCCGTACGCCAGGTCTTGGGGGTGACCTCACATACGAGGTAGCCTCGCTCGGTGCTGTGGAACTTAACGAACGGGTTCTCGCGATAAGTGTCCTCCAGCGTCTTAGGGACGAGCGTGCCGTCTCCGCCCGAGGTGATCGAAGTGCCCACGAACTCCGTACCTACCGCGCCCTGCTCCGGACGCTCGAAGTCGAGAACGAGCTCGTTCGCCCAGTTCGCATGGATGTCGCCCGTCAGCACAACGGGGTTGCGCACCTGCGCGTCCCGAAAATGCCGCAGGAGGTTCCGGCGCTCGAACTCGTAGCCAGGCCACTGGTCCATCTGAAATGCCTCCTGCGGGCCGGCTTTGCGGTCGACGTGTCCGACCATGACTTGCTGCGCTATAACGTTCCAGCGCGAGGGAGAGCCCTGCAGGCCACGGAAAAGCCATTCCCGCTGGACTCTGCCGAGCATCGTCCCGGCTGGATCCATCTGGACTGGGTCACTAGGATGATGCCCGTCGCCCATGGGTTGATCGGTGCGATGCTGCCGCGTATCAAGGACGAAGAAATCTGCAAGCCGGCCGAAAGGGATGCGACGGTACAGAAGCATGTTAGGCCCCTTCGGAAGCGCGGCACGGCGAAGAGGCATGTGCTCGTAATAGGCCTGGTAGGCGGCCGCACGGCGGCGGAGGAAGGACTCGGGTTCGACGCCCATCTCTTCCGAAACGTCGCCCGCATAGTTGTTGTCAAACTCGTGGTCATCCCAAGTGAGGATCCAAGGCGCGAGCGCATGCATCCGGGCCAGCGCGGGATCTTCCCGATACTGGGCGTAACGTACGCGATAATCGCCCAGCGTCATGATCTCATCGCCGAGGTGCTTGCGGACCTTCTTATCCTGCCCCTTGTATTCGTAGATGTAGTCGCCGAGGAAAACCACGGCGTCGAGATCCTCCTTGGCCATGTGGTCATAGGCGGTGAACAGGCCTTGTTCCAAATTCTGACACGAGGCCACGGCAAAGCGGAGCTTGGAAGCGTCGGCCTCGCGTCGCGGGAACGTCCGGGAACGTCCGAGAGGACTGACGTCACCCCCCGTCCTGAAGCGATACCAATACCACCGGTCAGGGGTAAGCCCTTCGACCTCCACATGGACGGAATGCCCCCACTCGGGCGTGGCTACGTGGACTCCCTGGCAGACGATCTTCGCGAAATTCTCGTCCTCGGCCACCTGCCAGAAGACTTCTACGGGCCCCGCAGCCATACCGCCGTCAGGCTGAAGTGGCCGTGGCGCGAGTCGCGTCCAGATCACGAACCCATCGGGCGCAGGATCTCCCGAAGCGACGCCTAGCGTGAATGGGTAGGCATCGAGCCTGGAACCCAAGAGCGTGCGACCGAAGGAGCGCTGGGTCGACATGGCCGCCACGGAGAGCCAGGCCGCGCCTGCGAGCACGAAAGAACGTCGGTCGAAACGGGTCGACCCAGCCACAGGGTACAGGGGGGGAGTCACCGGAAAACATTACCTGAAAAGAGATCCGTGCAAAGGGGAAACACGAAGCAGACAAAGCCAGGCACAGGGTCAGGGCTCGGGCTGGGCGACTGGAGGAGGTCTTGCGAAGGGTGGAGCTTACTCAACGGTTTGTTCTGCGGTCACAGTTCCGCCAAGAGGATTTCAAGGTCGTCACAATCGACCAAGCAAGGTGAGGCGTCCCTACCTGGGGAAGCATTTCATCAGGTAAGCACAAAAAAGGGCGGCCGAAGCCGCCCTTCCCTTTCGTCTCACCTGAGCGCTCAGGCCTTCTTCTCCTGGCGCTTGCGGCGACGGATCGCGGCGGCCGCGAGGGCCAGCGCGCCGAGGCCGAGGCCGTAGGTGGAGGGCTCCGGCACCGCGGTCAGCGTGATGGCGCCGTTCGCGGTGTTGAAGTCGATCGCCCACAGGCTCGCCGCCGAGGCCGTGCCACCGGTGTAGGTGAACTGGCTGGTGTCGAAGGTGAACAGGTCGTTGACGTTGGTGTTCGCGCCGAGGTTCAGGCCCGCGGTGTTGAACGAACCGAAGCTGAAGTGCTGGATGCCCGCCGCGCCCTGGAGGAGCGAGAGGTTGCCGGCCGCGCCGAGGTTCGTGCCGTCCGTGAGGGAGATCAGCTTGATGACGACCTTGTTCGACACCGAGGCGCCGCTGAGGTCGAGGTTGCCGAAGGCGTACTGGTCGTAACCCACGCCGGCGGCCTTCGTGTTGATGTCCCAGATCTTGAACTCGAGACGGGCTCCGCCCGACAAGGTCATGCTGGTGGTCGTGAAGCTGCCGATGGAGGCGCCGCGCGAGACCGTGCCGTGGTCGCCCACGGTGACGCTGCCGAGCGCGACGGGCGCCACGAGCGTGCCGCCGGTCGCGCCGTTGCCGGCGACGACGATGTTGTTCGCGACGGACTGGTTGACCACCATCGTGCCGGCGGCGCCGATCGTGGCGACTCCGGTGCCGAGGGCGCCGGCGGCGCTGACGGTGACCTTGCCCTGCGCGACCGTGAGGCCACCCGAGAAGGTATTGGCCGCCGCGAGCACGAGGTCGCCGGCGCCGGACTTCACGAGGGCGCCGGTGCCGAAGTTCATGCCGCCGTTGAAGGTCGTGGCCGCCGTGGTGTTCTCGAACTTGATCGTGGCGCTGGCGCCGTCGGCCACCTTGAGGCGGGCGCCGAGGTCCTGATTGTTCGTCGATTCCCAGCGAAGGGTCGCGTTGTTGGCCAGGTTGATGTTGCCGGTGCCGGCGGTCGTGCCGAGGCCGTTGAGGTAGAATCCGAGGACGCCCCCGTTGACGTTCACCTCGACGTTCGGGTCGAGCGTGGCGCCTGCGCCGCCGACGATCCACTGGCCGACGCCGTTCTTGACGATCGACGAGAAGGCGCGCGCGGCGTCGGCG
>Ga0222712_10004222_pt1 | contig 15166 bp, 14 predicted proteins | sample C33_657DmetaG_FD_165043 | JGI IMG/M metagenome (GOLD analysis project Ga0222712, IMG submission 165043) | Estuarine water microbial communities from San Francisco Bay, California, United States - C33_657D | ecosystem: Environmental > Aquatic > Marine > Unclassified | place: USA: California... | reverse complement strand
TAACCCGATGTCGCTTGGCGCAATGACTAGCATCGCCATTGACGGCGACGTGTACATGACAAACGATGGTGCCCTGCGCCGCTACTCAGGCGGGGCCGCGGACGACTGGGCCCCAGCGGCAATTGGTGACGAGGTTCTCCGCCCGCTCCTTACGCCAACGCTGGTGATGTCCGCAGGGGCGAGCCGCACTGGGATCGTGTACGTCTGGGATAGCAGCGCACACCGAGTGATCGCGTACAGCAAGGCCTCATCCGGCGCGATGCTCGCGCAGTACATCATCAGCGAACAGGCCGGACCAATGGGCGAGATTGTGGGCGGGTACATCCTCCCTGCCGCCGATGGCGGCGCGCCAACATTTGTCTGGGCTGAAGTCGGTCGTGTGCGCAGCGTCGTCCTAGGTAAGCCGGTTACACAAGAGCCCGGCGCGAGCGCTGATCCAACTCCTGACCCTGTGATTGAAACCCCAATTCCGACGCCGTAAGCATGCGATCATAGCGAGATGAAACTACGACGCGCGGTGGTTGACGGAGTGCGCATCCAGATGATCTCTGGCACCCACGTGCTGCTCCTTCGCGACGCCGAAGAGCCGCGATACTTGCCAATCCCGATCGGCCCCAACGAGGCCAGTGCAATTGCGTATCACCTCCAAGGCGTCACCCCAGAGCGCCCACTTACACACGACTTCGCCCTTCGGGCCATTCGCGCGCTCGGCGCGACGTTGCGCGAGGTGCGCATCACAGAGATTCGCGAAGAAACATTTCGTGCGCGGATGCTGATGGTTGCCCCAAGCGGCGAAGAGGCGGAGCTTGACGCGCGGCCGAGTGACGCCGTAGCGCTAGCGCTTCGCGCGGACGCACCAATCTTTATCTCAACCGAGCTGCTCTCAACCGAGGGGATCGTTCCAGAGGCGGCAGAAGAGGAACGACTCTCGCTCTTCCGTGATTTTGTGAATTCACTTGATGGCGAGGAGCCACCAGCGACGCGCTAGTCGTCGAGCAGCGATCGCCCCCGCGCAAGGGTTTTAGAGCGGTTCAACCAAAGTCCAATGCGCAGCGACCAAAAATCACGAACAGCGCGCAAAATCACGGAGATACGTGCCCCTGTCGGCGACCCAGCAGTGCGCGGATAGTGCGGCACACCAACCTCAGCGATGTTCACACCAGCAAGTCGCAAACGAATGAGCAGTTCGGCTGAGAAGAAGGCGCCGTCGGAGTGCACGTTGATGCCGCGCAACACGTCGCGCTGGAAGAGTTTCGCGGCGCAGTCAACGTCGCGAACGCGAAGACCAAACCAGATTCGATTGGCAGCACGGTAGATCGTCGCGTATACGAGCCGCAGGGGCGGATCGGCGCGTTGCAACCGATAACCAATGACAACTGGTGACTTCGTGGCCTCCGCGACATCAACAAGGCGCGCAAGGTCGGCGATGCGAAACTGCCGGTCGCCGTCGGTGTACGCAAGATGGCCATATCGAGCGGCGGCAAAGCCTGAGCGAAGTGCACCACCGTATCCGCGATTCACTTCGTGGCGGATCAAGCGGACAACCTCGCCATGCTGCCGTACCAGGCGTTCTGCTACACGAGCAGTGTCATCACGGGAGCCATCATCAACGAGAATGACCTCATAGGTTGTCGCGAGGGCAGGAAGCGCGGTGAGCGCATCGGCGACGAGTGCTTCGAGGTTCTCGGCCTCGTTGTGGCACGGGAAGAAGAGCGAGAGCTCCTGTAGTGGCACCTTCCAGAACTCCCTTCACGGCTACACTCGGCAAATGACTTCTCAGACGACTCGTCGGCCAACCGATCAGGTCAGCCTTCGCACACTTGCGTTGATTGCTGCACTCGGAATTCTTCTGCGGGTGATCATCGCATACGTGGCGCTCCCTCCAGACGCCGGATTCGCAGCGGATCTCAACTCATTTCGATCGTGGGCATCCGAGTTAGGGACCCGCGGCCCATGGGGCTTCTACACCCGAGGAATCTTTGTCGATTACCTCCCTGGCTACATGTGGATCCTTTGGGCACTTGGATCGCTTGGCGCGCTCATTACCGGTAGTACCGATCCTGGTGCGTTGATCAAGCTCCCGGCAATCCTTGCCGACGGTCTGCTTGTGATCGCTACTGCGCGACTCGCAAGCGACCTCGGCGCCTCACGCCGTAGCCAACTGGTTGCCGCCGCCGCGATGGCGTTTGGGCCAATGATTTGGCTCGACTCGGCGGTATGGGGCCAGGTCGACTCCATCGGGACCACTGCGCTCCTCTTCTCGCTCTCCGCGCTCATCCGCGGGAAGACGGTGAGCGGCGCGATTCTGGCAGCGCTGGCCGCGGTGCTGAAACCGCAATTCGGCATCCTTATCCCGATCGTTGCCGCACTCGCCTTCGTGCGTGCAAGATCAGCGCGCGACCCGTGGGCCTTCATTGTCGCGGGCCTCGTTGGCGCCGCCACCATCGCAATTGCAGCACTCCCATTCGGACTCACGCTCCCCGACGTGCTCGCAAAAGTTGCAGAGGCGGCGGGAGGCTATCCGTATCTTTCAGTGAATGCCTGGAACCCCTGGGCGCTTATCGAGGTTGGCGGGCGCGCGGTCGTTGATGCCACTGGGTGGGCATCGGACATCGACCCGCTTCCGCTGATCGGCATTCCCGGCGTGGCACTCGGCAGCGCAGCGATCGCTACCGCCGTGCTTGTAGCAATGCGCTACGTGCGAAGTGACACGGCAACCCGCACCGTTACAGCAGTAGCCATCCTTGCGATTGCCTTCTTTGTTCTGCCAACGCGCGTGCACGAGCGATACCTCTTCCCAGCGATCCCACTCACCATTGCACTCGCAGCAGCGCGTCCAGCCTGGCGTTGGATCGCAGTTGTAACCTCGATGGCGTTCCTCGCGAATAGTTGGGGTGTGCTGACCATTCCGTATTTCCAGAATCCTGGCTTGCCGAACCTCGGCATAGTTACCGAGGCACTACAAACACCAATTGCGATCACCGCCACGGCGAGTGCAATCACCGTGGCGTTTTTCGGAGCAATTCGGCTCGCATGGAGCTCCGAGAAAACGATCAAATTCGCACGGCCCACGAATGGACTCCGAAAACGTGTCGACGCTATGTCGAAGCGAACGGTGATCGAAAAACCGGAACCACGTCGAGCCATTACGCGCATTGACGTGTGGCTGCTCGTACTGGTCGCAGTGAGTGCGTTGTCACTGCGAGGCTGGCGCGTTGGTGAGCCAACGCACTTCCAGTTTGACGAGGTGTATCACGTGCGAACCGCGGCAGAGTTTATGCAAGATTGGAAGTACGGCGAACCACATGCAATCTATGAGTACACCCACCCGCATCTTGCGAAATATCTGATCGCGCTTGGAATCGAAACGTTCGGCGCCCCACGCGTTGATGCACGGACAACGTATCCAACCGGGGTGGGAGCAATCGCTGCGCGCCCGGAGGGCGCGATGAGCCGGGGAAGGTTGTGGATTGCGGGCCCGGATCAGATCAACGTTGTTGACGCAGCAACTCGCTCAGTTGTCGGCTCGATTCCTCTGCGCAACGTGTCAAGACTCTTCGCCGCGCAGGACGGAACCCTGTGGGGCAGTACGACGAGCGGCACGCTCTTCTCGGCTGACCGTGTAACCGCTGACCAGGGTGGCACCAGTGGCCTTCGCACATGGTCAATTGCTGGCGGGTTGATTTTGGGAATCGCACCGCTGACTGACGGCAACGTTGGGATCGTACAGCGGGACAAGGTGTCGATCATGCGTGATGGGGTAGTGGTGACGAGCACAGCGTTGTCACGCGGGACCTCAGCGCTCGCGCTTACGACTAACGGTGAGGAGCGGCTGTTTGTGACGAGCGCGAGCGGGCTGACAAGCTACACGGCATCGGACTTGTCCAACACGAGAACATCGCCGATTGATGGAGGCGCGACCACCATCGCATCTGTTGATTGGTTTGATGGACCGCGACTGTATGTGGCGGGGCGTGATGGCGTGCGCGTCTACAGCGTCAAAAACGAGAGCGCGACCCTGATGGCTCAGATCACGATCCCGGGGGCAACGGCAATCGTGCCCAACGATGCGAGCCGCATGGTGCACGTGGTAGCACCCGGCCCCGACGGCACCGGCGGATCGTTATGGACGATTGAACCGAATGGGAACGCACGGTTCACCGATGTCTCCGTGGGGGCCGACGCACTCGCGCTTGGAGCGAGTGGCGCCGCCCTTGACGCCTCGGCCGAGCGAGCCGACGGTGGTAGCGGAGAGTTCATTCTTGCAGCACCGTCTGGCGCCATGACGCAGGTGAGCGTGGGCGAACTGGCCGCCGGCTGGCGTTGGCCTGGGGTAATCGCTGGCGCACTTGCCGCAGCCCTCTTGGTGCTGTTGGCGCGGCTACTTACCGAGCGACGCGACGTGGCTGCCCTCGTTGGTGTCCTGGCCCTGCTTGATGGGGCTGGCTTCGTGCAGAGCCGAATCGGTATGAACGACGTTTACCTACTCGCGTTTCTCCTTGGCGGCGCGGTCGCCTTTGTCGCATGGCTACAAGGCCGTTTTAGAGGTGCCATCTCTGGCGGGCTCCTTCTCGTCGTGGCTGGCCTTCTCCTTGGGGGAGCGCTCGCGAGCAAGTGGGTGGCCCTGTACGGCATCTTCGGCCTGGGCGTCATTTGGCTGGCACGCACGGCACCTGGGCGACTGTTGGTCGCAGGTGGGCTCGCCCTCCTCGGCGCCGTGCTTCTCCCGCAAGCGCTCGCCGTTGCCGAAGGCTCCACCCGTACGCCGAATCTTCCATTCGCCGCTGTACTGGCGCTGCTCCTTGCGGCGACTGGCGCGGCGATCTATCGCGCTGGTGGCATTTCGCGCCGTGACGCGACCCCGCGCTCCCTGCTTGGACTCCTCTCGCTACCAGGCGAAGCGACGCTCGTATTCTTCACCCTTGCCGCACTCCCACTCGGCGTGTACATCGCGAGCTACCTACCGTGGGCGGCGCTGGGAAATCAGTTAATCACCGGTTGGCCAATTGGCAACACCGGACAGACACTGGCTGACCTCACCGGGTCGATGTATCGCTATCACGACACGCTGCGTGTTGCGCATGCTGCGAGCTCTCCGTGGTGGGCGTGGCCACTCGACCTTAAGCCGGTCTGGTTCTTTCAGTCGAGCTTTACCGCAGGGGGCAGTGCGGTGACCGCTGCGGTGTACGACGGCGGCAACGTGCTCTCGCGCATTCTGAGCATTGGTGGCGCCTTCTGGATCGCCGCAGAGGCGTGGCGACGACGCAGCTGGGGCCTCGCATCTGTCCTCGTTCTTGGCCTTGCGCTCTGGCTTCCATGGGCGCGCATTGATCGCGCTGCATTCCAATACCACTACTACCCAACATCACAGATCGCCCTTATCGGACTCGCACTCTTGCTTGCTGATCTACGTGCTGGATCACAACGTGCGGCGCAAATCCTGCGAATTGGTGGTGCGTGCGCCGTGCTCGCTGCGCCGGTGCTCTGGATGGCGACTGGTGCGCTGTGTGCACTCGCAGGTGTTTCGAGCGTTTATGCCGAGAGCCAGGTGTGTCTATCGGGCGGGTTCGGCACACCAGGTCCGCTTGTTGGCGCAATCGCCCTCGTTCCCGCAACCGTGGCCGCCTGGTCAATTCTCGGAGCGAGTGATGTGCGACGAATGTTCACCATCACGATCAGCAGTATCGCAGTGGTTGCACTTGTCTGGTATCCAAACTGGTCGGCGCTACCACTCCCAACAGGGATCCACAATTGGTATCAGGGAGTTCTTCCAACATGGACGTGGCCGTTCCAGTTCGGGGTGACACTTGAAAGCCCAGCCGAGACCGCACTGATTAGCAGTGCGACACTCGTTGTTGGAGTGCTACTCCTCTGCGTCGCCGCCGTTGGCGCGTATGGAGCGAGCAGGTTCCGCACCGCTACCCGCAGAGAGTTCAATGAGGATCGCGCGTAGCGGCAACTCGTGCGCGGCAACGGTATAGGGCGTCAGTCGCTCAAGGTGGAGCGATTCACCAGCAGCGAGTTGCATCAGCGCATCGTGGGCGGTAACCCAACCACCACCCTCAATGATCACGAGTACAACGTCACCAGCGCTGCGCAGTGGGCCGTAGGTGCCACCCGGCGTGACCGTAAATTCGGTGATCTGTGCAACATCGTTAGAGAAGATGGCGCTGCTCAACACACCATTGGAGCCCGCGGCGTGGTCGGCACGTCGGTGACCAGGACCAAACGGGCGAATGTTCATGTTCTCTCTCGGTGCGCAATGGCGCACCTCAACGAGCTACCCGCGACGATTCGCTGGGCGAATGGTTGCCTCAACGCCATCAGCAACCTGGCGTCGCGTGCGCAACAGGGCGGCATGCTCTGCTTCGGCTGCAAGGAGTGGCGGGAAACGCTTGGTCACGGTGTCGCGCAGGGCGAGGAGCCCAACAAGAGTGGTCGCGATTGGGAAGAGCCCGTACCACTGGAATGCGGCGTAGACCAAGTTCATGCCAAAGGTTCCGAGGCTGATCCATAGGATGTACTCCCACTCGTCACCAATCACCCCACGGCCACGGCTACCGCGCGTCGCGTACGCATACACAACGATGGTTGCGAGAAAGAGCACCAGATTGGCGATCCAGAACGGCGTGTAGAACGTTCCAAGATCCGCGTTCAAGACGGTGAAGAGGTATTCCCAGGGCCAACGAAACATCTTGTCCTCACTCGCTAGGTTTCGGCTCACCCAGCACAACAGCGTGCGGGTTTGTGTGAGCGAGTATGCCACCATCAGTAGCATGCGCGTCCTTCTGCTGACCTCGCCCGAGAGCCCCGCCCTCGTTGGGCTGGCACCGATCCTGGCCACCCTGATCGCCCGTGGCGCCACGATTGAAGCTGGCCCGGAAGCGTCACATTTGCGGGCGGAATCGATCAATGTCACCGAGCACGCTGATGCCGCGGGGCTCGATCAGGCGGCGGCAAGTCTCACTAGCTCCGATCTTCTCATTGCCCCCGGGGGAGAGGGGGCTCCACCGACTGCAATCGTCGCCATCACCCGAGCACTTCTCGCAGCGGAGAGGGGGCCACTCATTGTTGTGGATCCATCCGCAATCGGCGATGTATTGAGCGATCTGACATCTACAAGAAACCTTGACGCGATACGAAGCGAACTACGCCGGTCGGCGGCGCTCGCGATTGCGGCTCATGTTGCGCCGCACGTGCGCGACAACGAGGAGGCGATGCCAGCGCGCGATGTGATTGTGCTTGAGCGAATTCGAACGTTCGGGCACGGCGAGAATCAGCACCAGGCCGCCGCGGCGTACCGGCGCGTGCATGCCACCGAGACTGGAATCATCGGTGCCCGCGTGCTGCAAGGGCAAGAGCCCAGCCTTAATGATCTACTCGACCTTGACGCAGGTGCACGCCTTGTCGCGGACCTGCCCACACCGAGCGTTGCGCTCATCCGTCACACCGATCCAATTGGCGTTGCAACTGCAGAGACAACGCTCGGCGCACTCACTCGTGCGATTGAGACAGATGCAGCGGCAAGCTCTGGTTCAACCATCGTGTTGAACGTACCGATCGACCGCGCTGTTGCTGCCGTGATTGCGGCAGGAACATTTGAGTCAGTGCTTGCCCCGGCGATCGCCGACGACGGAGCTGCAGAAGCACTCCGCACGCGGCCGGAGTTGAGCGTGGTGATTGACCCTTCACATCAGGTCAATGAATTTGACATGATCGGCGTCAACGGTGCGGTGCTCCTGCAAACAGCTGACACCGGGAACATCGAGCGATCACAACTACGTGTCGTCACCGAACGCCGCCCAACACTCGACGAACTGACAGACTTACTATTCTCGTGGCGAATCGTTCGCCACATCCGATCAAACGCAATCGTCGTTGCGCGCAACGCTGCAACGCTCGGTATCGGCGCAGCGCAAGTGAACCGACGTGTAGCGGTTGACATTGCGCTTAACCAAGCGGGCGAACGCGCACGCGGTGCGGTGATGGCGAGCGACGCGTACTTTCCATTCGCAGAAGGGATCGCCGCCGCCGCCGCGGCAGGAATCACCGCGATTGTGCAGCCCGGTGGATCACGACGCGACGCAGCGGCAATTGAAATCGCTGATCGTCACGGCATTGCAATGGTCTTCACAGGGCGACGACACTACCGCCGATGACTCGCTCAATAACGCGCTAGACCCAGCGCAGCGCGGCCTCGTCCCACGCACCGACACAAAGCGCAGCAGCATCACCTTCGACACGTCGTTGTACATCGCGCAGCTCACGAGCTGTTCCTTGCCACCCCGGCGCCTTGAGCGTTGGAGAGATATCGGCGAGTGGCGCCAACACAAAGAGCCGTTCGGTTGCAGATGGATGCGGAACGACGAGCGGTCGATCTACGTCGGCGCCATCGGGTTCTGTGCCGAGTGGACGCGGATGTACGACCGCGATGTCTTCCATCGCAATGATGTCAATGTCGAGGCGGCGCGGACCAAACCGAACCGTTGGTACCCGTCCGAAGAGCCGCTCCAACTCTTTGACGCGAATGAGCACCTCAACGGCCGCCGCAGCGGGCTCATCTGGAAGTGCGAGCCGCATTCGCAGTGCAGCATTGAAGAATTCTGGTTGGTCAACGAGCCCGACCGGCGTGGTGCGGTAAAGCGGCGAAACCTGTTCAAGGTTCCACCCTGGAATGTGCGCAAGGGCAACGACCGCTTCGGCGAGCGTGGCGACAGGGTCGTCGAGATTTGCTCCGATCCCGAGGTGCACAACGAGCTCACGCATGTGTCCGACGGTAGCGCCGCGTAGGATCTACTGCATGGAAGAGTTAGAGCGTCTCATCCGCGAAGAGATCCAACGCGAGGGCTCGGTTAGCTTTGCGCGGTTTATGGAGCGCGCCACTCTCGAACCAGGGCTCGGCTACTACGCCACGCCCCAGCGCCGAGCGGGCCGCAGCGGTGACTTCATGACCGCGCCAGAACTCCACCCCATCCTTGGTGCTGCCATCGCGCAACTGGCGACCGCAACCTGGGAGCGACTCGGGCGCCCTGCCACCTTCCGCTGGCGCGAGTTCGGCGCTGGCGAGGGGACCCTCCTTCTGACCGTACTCGACTACCTCGCCCGCGAGAGGCACCCCCTATTAGCTGCGCTGGAGGTTTCCGTAACGGAGGCAAACCCGCACCGTCTCGCCGATCTGGCGGCTGCACTCAAACAGCTCCCAGCCGGCGGGCCACCTCTGGTTGCAGCGGGGAGCCCACCCATTGCAGGGATCGTGGTGGCCAACGAGTTTGCCGATGCCCTCCCCTTCCACATCGTGGTCGGTCGAGCCGCCTCCCCAGGCGGCTTCGCCGAGCGCCGCGTCACCGTCGACCCTGTAACAAATGCCCTCACCTGGGCGGAAGGCGCGCCTGACCCACGAGTCGCCGATCGCCTCGCCCCCCTTATGGCGGGCTGGCCGCCGCTCACGGAAGGGCAGCTGCCGAGATCTCGCCCGCAACGGCGGATTGGGCCGCCACGCTGGGGGCGGAACTCACCGAGGGGGTCGTTCTTGTGCTCGATTACGGACGCGAGGGGGTTGACCTACGGGACCCTTCCAGCCGAATGGCCGGCACCGCCCTCGCATATCAGGGGCATCGAGCTACCGCCGACCTGCTCAGCGAGCCTGGCAGCCGCGACCTGACCGCCCATGTGGACCTCACCCTGCTGCGGACCGCCGCGCAGGCGGGTGGCCTTCGTCATGTAGTGAGCACGAATCAGGCCAGATTCCTCGCCTCGGCGGGGGTCGACAGCGAGGTCGCCCGAACACGCAGCGGTCCCGAAGCAACCCTTGAAGGGGCGATTGCCCTGCGCTCCGCGCTGGCCCAGTTGATGGACCCGCGACGCATGGGCGGATTCGCTGTTGAGGTGTTTGTGGCGGGACGTTCCCCAGGAGCAAATGCTCTCGCCGATTCCGCATCGCCACTCCCCGGAACGGCGGCTCCGAATCGCCCCCTCGTCTAGAATCCGAGCGTGATCACCCGAGGCCCCGCTACGGGGTACGCGCTGGGTTGATGGATCGAACGGGGGAGTTTCATGACAGGACTCTGGTATGTCCTCGGCTTCGCAGGAGCAGGAATCTCCTTCGTCTTCCTTACCATCGGCATCGCGTGGCTGATCTCCCACCGCACCCGCGGCAGTCGCGGCAAGCAGGTCCCCTACGAATCAGGCATCGACACGTACGGCGACACGCACGGACGCTTCGGCCTCTCCTTTTATCTGTACGCACTTCTCTTCGTCGCCTTCGACGTTGAGATCGTTTTTATCTACATCTGGGCACTGAACTTCAAGGTGCTCTTGATGGACGGCCTGATCTCCATGGCGATCTTCATCGGTGTGTTGCTCGTCGGCCTCGCCTACGCATGGCGCAAGGGGGTCTTGGCATGGCGATAACGCGCGACCCAAAGTTCAGCAACCTGCCTGAGGTGCAGCCAGACGGCAGCGTTCAGTCACCGGCAACCGTTGGCAACACGTTGTGGAGCACCGACGACCCACGTGCCTACGGCGGACTACCACTCGAAGCACATCCGAACCTTGAGCTCGCGCGCTACGACGCGACCGGTGACGGCCGTGTTGATGATGCGCGCTGGGGCGGTGCACTCTCTGCGATTCCAACAAAGGCCGACGTTGTGCTCGACCTGATTCGCGCCAACAGCTTGTGGCCGCTTCTCTCTGGTCTCGCCTGCTGCGCAATCGAGATGATGTCAACTGCAACACCAAAGAACGACATTGATCGCTGGGGCATGTTCCCGTTCCGCGCGAGCCCACGTCAGGCTGACGTGCTGATTGTTGCGGGAACACTTACTACCAAGATGGCCGAACCACTGATTCGTTTATGGGAGCAGATGCCTGAACCGAAGTGGGTCGTTGCAATGGGCGACTGCACCTGCTCTGGCGGACGCTACAAGCGCAGCTACTCCGTGGTGCAAGGGATTGATCGCGTCATGCCTGTTGACGTGTACATCCCTGGTTGCCCGCCACGACCAGAGGGTCTGATCTACGGAATGATGAAGTTGCAGCAGTTGGTGAAGGATCGACGCGGCCACTGGCCAGAGCGCGCGATCGGACCAACCGTTCCGAAGGGGATCTAAGTGGATCGCCGTCTCGCCGCACTCCTGCAGGAGAAGTTTGGTGAGCGACTACTTGCGCCAGTGCGCCAGCGATATGACGAGAGCGAGATCCGAGTTGCGCTCAAAGATGCAACCGATACGTTACGCACATTGCACGACGATCCGGCGTTCAGATTCGAAATGCTGATCGATCTCTGCGGCGTTGATACCGGCGAAGAGATGCAGGTCGTGTATCACCTCTCCTCATCAACGAGCGGCGATTGGTTGCGCGTGATTGTTCCAGGTCTTGATCGAACCGCACCACGCATCGCATCGGCAACATTCATGTGGCCAGGTGCCGAGTGGATGGAGCGCGAGGCGTACGACATGTTCGGCATCACCTTCGAAGGGAATCGCGATCTACGACGCATCTATATGCCAGACGATTACCGCAGCTACCCGCTGCGCAAAGATTTCTATCTCGCTGATGACGCATCGCGTTCGCCCGCGGCCGGCGTGCGCAACATGGAGCGCGCGGGAACACCGGCCGACGCAACCGCAGCAACCGTGCTGCGCAAGAGCCCAGGGGTATAGCGATGACACAGCAGATGCGCCCATCGCTCGACGACCCACGCGTCGCGATTCCTGCCGATTCAACCTGGTACGAACCAGCACCGATTCCACAGACAGAGCGACAGGCGGAGTTCCTCACGTTGCGCGAAGGCGAGATGTTCGTGAACATGGGACCTCAGCACCCATCAACACACGGTGTGCTCCGCGTGATCATCAAGGTGAACGGCGAGAAGGTTGTCGATCTCGATCCAGTGCTCGGCTACTTGCACCGCGGAGTTGAGAAGCTCTGCGAGAACGCCGACTACCACCAGGCGATCTGCTATACCGACCCGCTTGAATATGTGAGCTCACTCTTCTGCGAGGCCGCACCAGTCGCCGCCTTCGAGAAGTTGATGGATGTCGATGTGCCGCGTCGTGCGCAATACATTCGCGTTCTCACGATGGAGCTCAACCGCATCGCCAGCCACACGCTCTTCCAGGGCTGGATGGCGCTTGACCTCGGCGGCATCACCCCGATCCTTTGGGCGTTTATTGAACGCGACGAGATCGTCGATATGCTCGCTGCCCTTACCGGCCAGAAACTGCTCTACAACTACTACCGAATTGGCGGGGTGAACGGCGACTTGAACCACGAGTTCATGAGCCGACTTGGCACCTGGATGAGTCGCGCAGCTGCCCAGATCGACTCCAATCTGGCCCTGATCAACGAGAACGAGATCTTTGTGCGCCGCACGCGCGGCCTCGGCGTTCTCGATGCAAAGACGGCACTCAAGATGGGCGTCACCGGTCCAAACCTTCGTGCGAGTGGCGTGCCGTTCGACTTGCGTCGCGATCGCCCCTATCTCGTTTACCCAGAGCTGGAGTTCGACGTGCCGACCCGCGACGAGGGCGACTCACTCGCCCGCTATCTGGTGCGCATGGACGAGATCAAGCAGTCGATCCGCATCATTGACCAGGTTCTTCACGAGATGCCCGACGGTCCAGTGATGGCGAAACTGCCGCGTCTTCTTCGCCCGCGACCAGGCCGCGCCTTCGGCGCGGTTGAAGGGCCACGCGGCGTCTATGGCACGTACGCCATCAGCGACGGCACCGACCAGCCGTTCCGCATGCGCATTCACGACCCATCATTTGTGCACCTGCAGCTCGTTGGGCCACTCACCAAGGGGAACCTCATCGCCGACACGATGGCAGTGATGGCAAGCCTTGACCCAGTCATGGGCGGAGTCGACAAGTGAGCGGCGCATCAATGGCCTGGAACCGCCTCACACCAGCAGGTCGCATCCTCGCCGTACTGCTCCCAGTGCTCGCGATCGGCGGCGCACTAACAACCGTTCTTCTCGCAACGTTTGGTGGAGCTATCGCTGCAACCATCGGCGCAAATCTGCCGATCGTGCGCTTCCTAGTCGCCTCGGTCGTCACCTTCCTTATTTCAGTTCCCGTCGCGTTCCTCTTGATCTATATGGAGATGAAGATCATTGCGCTCATGAACCTGCGCATCGGACCTGATCGAATCGGCCCGGCGGGCGCGGTGATGAGCGTGGTGCACGGCCTCAAGGTGCTGATGAAGGAGGACTACACGCCACCGAGCGTCGATGTTCCTGTCTTCACACTCGCACCAGTCGTTGTCTATCTCGCAAGCTTCATGACACTGCTTGTCATTCCGTTTGCACCAGAGCTCACGAGCATGGGTTTTGAGCTAGGCCTCCTCTACTTCTTTGCAATCGGCGGACTCAGCGTTGTTGGCCTCATGATGGCCGGCTGGTCATCGTTCAATAAGTACTCACTCCTCGGCGGCATTCGCGCCGCAGCACAGGCGATCAGTTACGAGATCCCGCTGACACTCTCCGTCGTAGGAATCGTCATCCTCACCGGCACACTCTCGCTGCCGAAGATCGTCGCCGCACAAGACGGCTCGTTCCTCGACTGGTTCATCTTCCGCCAGCCACTCGCCGCGATCATCTTCTTTATCGCCATCACCGCAGAAGCGAACCGCACCCCGTTTGACAATGCTGAGGCCGACCAAGAGATCGTCGCCGGATTCGCTACCGAGTATTCGGGCATGCGCTTCGGATTCTTCTTCTTCGCGGAGTACGTGAACGTCTTCATCGTCTCGGCACTCTTTAGCGCCGTCTTCCTCGGTGGGTCCAACCCCCCAATTCACATTGACCTGAATCCGCAGATCCTTATCGACCTCAGTGCGCTTGGGATCGGGTTGCCACTCATCGCAGGTATTGCGCCCGTTGTCGGCACGCTACTATTTGCCGCGCCGATCTGGTTTGCAAGCAGCCGCATCAAGGGCTGGCAGGCACTTATTGCTGGATTCCTCATCTTCGGCGGCGTCTCAACCGCAGCTGTTGGCATCTGGGCCTTTGTGATGCTTCCGCCCGTCGCGAGCCTGATCTGGTTCCTCATCAAGACGTTCGCGCTCGTCTTCACGTTTGTGTGGATGCGCGGCACACTGCCACGCGCACGCATTGACCAACTGATGGGCTTCGCCTGGAAGTGGCTCCTGCCAGCATCGCTGCTCAATATTTTCGCTACGGCGTTCGCCGTGCTGATTGCGGGGAGGTAGTCATGCCACGAATTCCAGGCTCCGGACTGCTTTCAGGAATGCGCCTCACGCTGACGCGCTTCTTCCAGCCGAAGCGCACGGTGATGTATCCAGAGGTGAAGCCCGACATCGCGCCGCGCAATCGCGGCCGACTTGAGTTGGTTACCGACGAGCATGGCACCCTGAAGTGCGAGACCTGTTTCCAGTGCGCACAGGCCTGCCCGATTGAGTGCATCGACATGGGCGGCATCGACACTAAGGGGCGCTTCGCCGTGCATTGGGGCCCTGCCGAGCAGTACGCCGAACGACGCGAAGAGTCGGCAATCCGCCGTTCTGGTCGAACCGTCTCCGACGCAGCGGCGGCAACTGGGACAACTATCAATACCGCGAAGGTCGACGAGATTCTCGAAGCGCACGATTACGACCCGCACCACATGCTCGCAATCCTTGAAGAGATCCAGGCTGCCTACGGCTATCTCCCCGTTGATGCGCTGAAGCGCGTCAGCCGCGCGACGGGCGCCTGGTATGCCATGGTCTACGGCACCGCCACCTTCTATAAGCACCTCGCCTTTGAGCCAGGGGTGACCCGCTCGATCGCCGTCTGCCGCTGCGCCAACTGCCTCGTCTCCGGGGCGGGCTCGGTGATGGGCACCCTCAGTTACGAGTTCGGCACCGAGTTCGGCCGGGCGATCCCGTGGAGCAACCTGCGCCTCGAGTCACTCCCAAGCCACCTCCCCGACGCACCGTCGCCACTTGTGGTGATCGACGGGGAGCCGCAGCGCGACCTGAGCGCCAAGAACGCCGCCAGCTGGGCCGCCGCACTCGCCGGCAGGTACGCCGCATGAAGCGCTTGACCGCACCGAAGGGTTGGAGCCAGCTGCTGTTTGCCGCCCCTACTGAGCCATGGGCAGCGCTCCGTGCCGCCGCTTCGGCAGGTCCCGCTGGCACCACCGCAACTCTTATCGCCGCTGGCCTG
>Ga0222712_10004219_pt1 | contig 15169 bp, 13 predicted proteins | sample C33_657DmetaG_FD_165043 | JGI IMG/M metagenome (GOLD analysis project Ga0222712, IMG submission 165043) | Estuarine water microbial communities from San Francisco Bay, California, United States - C33_657D | ecosystem: Environmental > Aquatic > Marine > Unclassified | place: USA: California... | reverse complement strand
GAAGACGCAATGTCTTTCGTAGGTGCGGATTTAGCAGTAGCTGCCTAATCGCTCCCGTACCACTCATGGGACTTTAAGAAGAAGTGGAAGCAAAATCCAGGTGGCTCCCTTAATAGTCAAGGCTGACCTTGAGCATCTGATCGTAGTCGATCTATACAGGGGGCGAAAGAGTTGGAGTTGCAGGTCGAAGCTCTACTAAATAATTTCGAGACCAGGTTGTTTGAAAGTTTGGTTCCCACATACATCAAACTTTATATTTTGTCCTTTTAGAAAAAATGGACTAAGCCTGTGAATGAATTCATTGAATTAACCGAATTGGACACGGGTTCGACTCCCGTCAGCTCCACTCCAGTATTTTTCTAGGTAAATAAATAACCTATATGAAGAATACAAATACACAGGATATATTCCTTCGTAATCTTACAATCTCACTACTGGATCTATTAAATAGACAGTTGGAGATTGAACTTTGGCGAGATGACCGCCCAGAAATTCATACGATTCCTTTTTACTTTAATCAAGGAACTGATGAAGGTTTTATGCAAGATTTTTTTATAGGAATTCCTTCCACTTGTAAAATTTCACAAATGGCAGAGGGTAACTATGATCCTATTCCAAGAGGAATTATTACCTTAAGTTCATTTAATGTGAAATCTTCAGATCTTGTTAATAAGTACGTTAGAGGAACTTTTCAAAGAGATGAATTTGATGAAAATGACGCAAAGAAGAGTAAAGCATATTCAGCTAGACTTTATTCATTGCCGCTTAAGGTAAGCTTTGATGCAAAGATTATAGTTGACAATCTTAATAAAACATTTAAGGCAACTGAAAAACTATTTGATCTTTTTTATAGTAATCGTGTAATGTATTTTCAATATAGAGGAATCAGAATCCCTGCGCTTTTTGTTTTTCCAGATCAGGCAACCAATGATAAGGCTTATAAATTTTCCTATACTGATAATAATAAAATAACTATTACCTTCCAAATTGAAATTGAAACATACTTTCCAAGCTTTGATAAAACTACTGAAATGTTTAGAGGAAATGTTATTGATCAGATTTTAACAAAAACTATCGATAAGGACTCTGGTCAGCTTGATAGTAAAAACTGGATAGATAATACAGAATCATGAAATACCTATTAGAATATAGAACATTTGTCCTTAATGAAGGCGGTAATGCTTTTCCTGAAACAGTTTCAGTTAAGCGCGAAGATATCCAAAGGATAGTTAAAGAGTTTAATGATAAGGTAGTCCAGGGAATACTCGGGAGCCAGCCTGGTGAACCGATTGGTAGCTGGAAACAGAAACCTATTTCAGGCGATATTGATTGCCTGGTGTACACAGATTTAGAACTTCCTAAAATTGTAGAATTATGCAAAGCTCAAGGAATTGATGCAAAAGCATTCTATGGTTTTAATATTGTTTCAACTAATTTTACCCCAACTAATCATGAGCCTGTGCAGATTGATATTTTCGTAAGACCTGAAACTGCAAATAAAGAAGCGACTGATATTTTCTATAAAAATATCGAAGAGGATCTAGATACAACTAAACACCGTGTCTATTTCTTATTTACGCTACTTGATTCCAGAAAAGAAAATATTGAAGGGGACCCTACACAACCTTCTAAATTTACAGGTTATATGTTAAGACCAGACGGTCTCTATAAGATTGTTAAAGAGATGAAAAAGGTTAATTATAAAATTATGGATCGCCAGTTAATTGCTGAATCTGCTGAAGATATGGCTAAAGCAATTTTTGGAGAACCTTTACCATTTAGTGGATGGAATACCTTTAAGAAAACTTTTGATCTTTTCATGAAGTCACCTCTCTATCCAAACAAACAGGATATTGTTATGGCTTATATTGAAAAATTAAAAGAAGAAGGATTACCTTTTCCAAAGAGTGTTACACTCGATTCTTACGTTTAACCAATATAGTTAAGACCCTCACCAAAATCTAGGGCAATATCAAAGTTATAGAATTGGAAAGTTACGTCAAATGTATTAAACTTAGGCGCATTCTCATTATATGATAGAGAAATTTGGGTTAATCCAGTTAAGATTGGATGATTAAACACAATTGATGATACTGCATAACCTTCATTATTTAAGAGTGTTAATCTAATAGGATCCAATGTTAATCCTTGTGGATCAACCACAGTTGGTACACCAACTCCACTTAAACTTTTTCTTAAATTTGCAGGTTCAACGTTTCCTTGACTTAAATAGTTAAGTGCATTATCTAAAAAGATAAAATAGTTAAGATATGCGTCGCTTAGTTTAAATTTAATTGTAAACTTGCGTTCAAACATATCAGCAATAGGTTTTGCACTTTTAAAATCTTGAATCTTTCCAAGTGGACGTGTTTGGGTAACCAATGGAACAGTAAAGCCGTTAAATGTAACTGACTGAATAGTCGATGCCATGAAATCTTCAATTGTCTCATATGGCATAATAAGACTATTGTAGTATTTCTCATATTTCTTACTTATCTCCTTTGAGAAGAAAGTATCAGGGAAACTGATTAGGAATCCATTTTGTCTTGCACTTAGTATCATATAAATTATTTATTCCATCTTAAAAAAGAAAGGCTGCACTCTCGTACAGCCTCGGTCTTTCAATAGTAGGTAGTATCGGATTAAGCTTCTACAAACTTAAAGAATGTAGGGTAGTTATTACCACTGGTTACACTAGTAAGTGTTTCCAACTTAATTGGATGGTACGACAACTCTTTTTCTTGACTCAATAATTCATTAAATTCCTTATTGAAGTCTGCAAAGTTAGGATTCATCTTAGAAACTTCTTTACCATCTTTGTCCATTTCTTTGATAACCATTTGGAGAGAAACTCCACCTTGCTCGTCAGCTGTACCATATTTTTTGATCAATTCTTCACGTTGTGCATCTAAGGTTTTAACCTCAGCTGTAATCACATCGTTTAACTGGTTAATCCAGTATTTGGCAACTAGACTAATTTCCTCGTCTAGGATTCCAGTTTTTACCTTCTCCCCGTTCTGCTGGTTGATCAAGCCATTAAGTTCGCTTTGTAGAGAGTAGATTTCAAAAAGTTTTACTGTTAAGTTCTTCATGAAGTTGTTACTTTTTTGTTTTCTTATACTATGGATCAAATTCAGGTTTTACTGCATAAAAAAAGGGGAATAAAAATTAGTCCCCTTTTAAAGATTAAAAAATTAGATTATGGTAATTCTGGCGCAGGTGTAGTTGGAGTAACTACTTCTGGTTCTGGTTGAACCCATTCAGTATCTCTAACTAATCCAGCTTTAGCTAATACAGTATCAACAAATACCATATCATCAATACCCCAAGTAGAAGTATCTTCTGATGAACAGTTAATTTGTTTTGTCATAATTTGAGTAACTGGGATAGTTGGTGTTCCTGGATTAGGATCAGTTTCATACAAATTAACCATAGCAGAAGCACTGCCTGTAGCTAAATCATAGTGCATTAGGTGGACAGTAGCAAATTCTGCAGTTTTGCCAAATCCGGTAATCGATTCGATTTTTACTTTTAACATTGTGAACAATATTTTTTATTATTTATACTAGACATTGACTGAAAGTTCAGTCCATTCTTCAGTTGCAAGGATATTTAAAATTTCCTCATGAGTATATTCAACAGAATCTTCTGTCCAAATAGAAGGTCTGCCGTATACACCTGCTGGTTTTGTATACGTGGTTTCTTCACCAGTTTCAGCATGTATGAATGTTGATATAGTATCTTCTTCAATTATGGAAATATCATACTTAACAAAGGTTTTTGTACCATCTATTGAATATCTTAATGTATCAGCTGAAGTTTGATGTATTTCATTAAAATTAATGTCTTTAACTTGACTAGATGGAATAATTAACCACCGGCGATTTGGAAATTGTGTGCTCATATAAAATATTTATTAATTTTAAAGGTTAAACCTTGTTTTATAATGATTGTAATTTTTTAAAACCTCGCTTGAGCTAAGTGCTTGATTATACATTTTTACAACTGCAATCTGTTTAGCTGTAAATTCTCCCCCCCAACCCCAACCTATATTCATTTGGGTTTCTGTAAAATTACTATTAAAACCTCCAACTGAACCTTTGCTTATTCCATTCAAATAAGTATAGGCTGTTCCACCTTGTCTTACTAATACAACATGATTCCATTGATTTAGCGATAGAGTCCAGCCTGATGTCTGACCGTATGTTGTAAAACTTGGATCATAGTAATAAATTGCTCCATCTGAAACATTTGCCTTTAGCGCAAATCTATCTTGTTGACGAAGAGCAACCATATGAGTATAACTTGAAAATGATGTTGGTTTAATCATAACTTCGGCCGTAAAATTGCCTGTTCCAAATGCAAGAGCTGGAATTGCTGAAACTGAAATATAATCATCTGTGCCATCAAAGGTTAATTCGCCAGTTCCCGTATATGATACATTTGCTAAATTTATTGTGCCATTTCCAGTTAAATCCAAAAGACTTTGTGTACTAGTTCTAGTTGTACTAAATGGAATAAATTGTCTAGGCCTTAAAATCTCAGGGCCTTGTGTAAACATTACTCCAGCTATATCAATCGTATTATATGTTGAGTATTCATACATATAAAAATAGAAATACATAGTAGTTGTTCCAGGTTGGGTTGTCATATTTCCCCAAGCATGATACCAACCATCTCCTAAATGAGTTCGGTTTCCATCATTGTGTAAACCTCCTTCTGTAATATAACCAGATGATCCATATTCGTATCGATACATAAAATTTGGATGAGTATAACCAGACGAACTTCTGTATATTATTGAATAGGTATATTGAGTGCTTCCAGAAACACCAGATCCACCGAAACCCCATGCGCCTTGACAACAGACACCAGAACCTCCACCATAATCGTTATAGGTTTCCATGGTTTCAACTGTCCTAAGACCTAGCGTTGGAACAAAAACATTACGAGTATAATATTGGGTTTTAAAAACAGAGCTTGATTGATTTCCATAAGTTCGACTATATGCGGAAAGTAAATTGGTTTTCGGTGCACCCTTAAATGAGTTATCCATATCTCCAGTATCATAACTAAATACTAATCCAGAAGTCGATGTCTTTCCAAATCCTTGTGCAATTGCCATATTACATATTAAATCTTGTTTTGTAACCTAAAAAATTATTATAAATTTCAGATGCTAGTAGAGGACGATTATAAATTTTAGTTACTGGAATTTTACCATTAACTAATCTTGGGTTTCCATTATTACCCTTTCCAATATATCGAACTTTAAGTCCAGAATATGCTGGATTCCAAACTTGTGAAACATGATCGCCGCCTTCAGCAATTCCATTAAGGTAAAATTGGTATTTTGAGCCATCATTTGAACAAGTTAGCACAGTATGATACCATCGATTTGGCTGAAGCGTAGTTGAACCATATCTCCAATATCCTGGAGAAATATTCCAAAGTGCAAGCTTGTTTTCTAAAACTGACCAATACCAGCTATTGTAATCGATTCCTTCAGCTCCAATAAAATTTGCTGGAGAGGTTGTATTATTATATCCGCCTGCTACACTATTATAATAGACCATAGATTCAACCGTCCAACCTCCAGTTGTTTTAAAGGTTACATCTGAACCTAGTGTTAAGAAGTCATCTGTGCCATCAAAAAGAATCTCTTCAGTTGAACTAAATGTAACATTAGACAATTGAATTGTATTCGATCCTGTGACATCCAATAATCCCTGGGAGTTAGATCTTGAGCTTGAGGTAAATCTCGTTGCATGATCCTTTTTCTCTAATTGAGGATTATACATATAGAGAACAAAATCCACATCCTGAGGATCGCCTCCGCCTCTAGCAAACCAATAAAAATAAAAAGGAACTGAACTTGAAGTATTTGTTACGCTAGCCTCTAATTTTTGCCAGGTACCAACCTTACTTAAATCATAATAAGTATTTTCTCCATTTGATCCACCATGTGTTGCATTTACATTTGGTGTCCACGCAAATTTACCATTTGGTTCAATGTATAATTCACAAGATCTGGTAAAAATATCTCCAATGTTACCGACTGCTGAAATTCCAGAATAGGCGCCAGTCCAGCTTGGATTATTTCCTGGGCTATATACATGACATCTTAGACATGTTCTACCCTGAAATTGAACGACTGATGTTGTAACCCAACTCCAGCCATACCCAGAAAATGTAACAGGATTTGAAGTTTCTAAATTTGTAGTAGGTTCGCCCAAATAAGAGTTTACTAAATCTCCAGTATCATATCCAAATATAAGGCCTGAGTCTGAACTATTAAATCCGGTATTATTTGCCATTTTCGCTAATCCATTTTTCACACTCGTCTTTACTTAGAAAACACGCAAGCGGGGTTAACTCAGTTTCATTAATGAATATACAAAACTGGCTGGGTTGATTTTTATATTTAATTTCTTTAATTATCATATTATGTACCAGTTCGGCTCATTAGAGCTTGATAATTTTTAGTAATTTCAGAATTTGAAAGCGGTCTATTATAAACTTTGACATTTTTAATTTTACCGTTTAGGTTAAAATAACCGCCTGCATAAGTCTCACGACCAATCATTGTATTACTAGCATCACTAGTAAGTGGACGACTATTATCACTTCCGGTATAGTCCCCGCCAACTTGAACTCCATTTACAAAGAAATTATTAACACCTCTAGATCTTCTCCATGTAGCATAATACCACGTACCTACATTAAATTGATATGAAACTGTAATATATGGACGTCTTGTGATAATTGCATCATTTGCCTGATTAATAGCAAATGCCCAATGTGGTACGTTCCAGTTGCCAGACGAAATCAAGGTTCCATGATAATTATCATGTGTTCCATCTACTGTAAATAGAACCTCCATTGTAAGATCATCTAGGTCACTAAAATTTCGATCAACATTAATATAAGATCCATAATCTGGTGCAAAATTAAAAACTTTGCTAGATAAGTATGCAGAATTCATATTAGAAGATAGAGTATATCCATTTAGCGAAAGATCATAAACTGTTTGTCCTGATCCAGGGTAACACACAGGATCCGCTGCTTCAACATATAGCTGAAGTCCACTTAATTCTATTCTTGGATTATAGTGTAGAGCCATAGATTAAGATTGAGTTGCTGCATTTTTTGCTTTATTGTGAAATAAAAAAGCATAGTACATAAAGGTATGAGTATAGATTCCATATTCTGGAGAACCAATATGCATTGCGCCTTCTTCACGCTCACAAATAAAGAATATAGTTGAATTTACATCAACTATTCCAACTATTTTAAATCTGGATTGAGCTCCAATATTGTAATATGTGTCTAATTCATAGACTGCATCTTCGATTTGATATGTTTGTAAGTTTTGCATTATATGATTTGTTCTTTTCTATTATGCGATACAACTTCACCAATAACATAGGTGTGGGCTTGATCTACTTCAATTTGAATTACCTCCATCTCTCCAATTGATTCAATCGATTCAATTTCGGCAATACCATCTATTGTTTGTACTTTAGCACCAACCCATAGTTCTGATAGAGCAACAAAGCCTATACTTTCGGTTAAGAATTTATGGTTGCTTGATACTTTAAGTTCTTGACCACCAATTACAGTACGACTAACCATATTGGTTCCTGGATTTGCTGAGGTCACTCTGTATGATCCCCATTCACCAGTTGTTTCGTGTTTAGTGTAAACATAATCGCCAACTTTAAGCTCCCCTGCGGTCACCCAAGTATTAGGATTAACTAAGATTGGCATATCTGGGGTAGGACATAGACCGCTTCCGCATACTTGGTTAAGGTCTCCATATCCACCATAGTCGATTCTTGTTCCACAAAATAAGTATTCTCCCCAACAGCAAGCCCAACCAGATACTGGATTTCCATTACAGTCGGCACCTTGCCACCAGCCGCTTCCATCTGAATAGTAGTTGTAACAGTTATTAGCAGGTGGAGTATAGCCACACGTAGCAGAATTACTTTCAGCTAGAGAAGAATATGTTCCGTTACAACCATCTGAATAGGTATAATAAAGATCGTAACCTGAGCAATAACTGCTTAGATAAGTTCCATACCCAGGTGAACAACAGCATCCGCCACAGGCCGTGGTACAGCCCTGATTTACATCATAAGTTCCACAGCTTCCATCTGCATATCGATAATATCGGTTACATCCTGAACAAAATTGGCTTATGTATGTCCCATATGGTGGACAACCTGCACTAGTTGTAACAGTAATTACATTTGAGTAACTAGAATAACCGCCAGTTGAGGTACACGTTATTCTCACTCTAATTAAATATGATGTGCTTGATGCAAGGCCACTAATGGTTCTAGTCGATGAGCAACCTCCAGAATCTGTACCCCAAGAGGCGCCTCCATTTGAGCTGGATTCAACGTGCATAGTTGTACAGTTTGAATAGCTAACGTTAATTGTAATTGAACTAGATGTAGTTGAATTACTGGAAATACTAGGAGCATTACAGCAAGCAAATGAGTGATTATATCCTCTCCACTCAGATATTGATGCAGGATTATCTGCACTAGGTCTGCTTGGAGAACACTGGTTTATTGCAGCATAGCTACCATTTTCAGCAGAGTCCAAACTAATAGTATTACCAGCAGCTCTGCCAAGTTCAGTATTAATTTGACTCATTGATAAAGAGCCGCTACTCGACAATGCCATATTACTTGCCTCTTAATTTTTTAATTTCTAATTTAAGTTCTTCTATTTGTGCCTGCTGTTCTTTAATTGCTTCAATGAATAGTGCAGCCATGTTACCATAAGAAACATTATACATTCCTGAATTATCTTGATTAACAACCTCTGGAACAATTTCTAGGGTTTCTTGCGCAATAACTCCAATTTTAGTTTTAGTATCTTCTGAATCAGTTCTATTATATGAAACTCCACGTAGAGCAAGGGTTTTATCTAGAGCATTTTCAATAGTTTTTACATTTTCTTTAACTCTAGCATCAGAATATGCAGTAATATCTCCGGCCATTGTTAAGTTACCAGACATATCCATTTGTAATCTGTTAGAAGAAGCTGACCAACCTCCAATTCTAAATACGTTATCTGCATCTAGACCCATATTTACAGCATAATATCCTCCTTTATGGAAAGACATATATGCAGATTCATTACTAGTTGAATAGGCTTGTAAAGGTGGTGAAGCTAAACTGCCTAAATATCCGCCGCCTGTACTTCTAAAATAGTTAGTTGACGTCCATGTATAACTTCCACCAACTGCTGAACTAATACTATTAGTATTACCAGAAGTATATGATGCAATATTACCCGTATGAATTGCTACATATTCGCTACCTCCACCTTGACCACTAGTCGAAATATAAAAAGTTCCATTGTACCATCTATATTGCCATCCATATCCATCTCTATAATGGCCGCTCTCATTACTGTTCATCATAAGAGTAACATCAGTTGCTCCAAAATAAATTCCAGCCCATGAATTTCTAGTTCCATCAATTCGAATAGCACCATACGATCCAGTGTGAGCATATATATGGGCTCCATTGTATGAAGGCCAATACATACCGTGTGAACCATTCATTTGTAGCCATGTGTCTATTTGATAATAACCACTACCGCTTGAACGGTAAGCGTATGAACCATATCCCCATCCATTTAATGCTCCAGAGTTATTGGAATAAGAAGCAGTTCCATTATAATAAGAACCATTACTTGTAATTGTATAACCATTGTTTCCTAAATAAATTGTATTGGTGCTATAGTAGTTTAAGTATAGACCATTTCCGCTTCTGCAATCTATATGCAAATTACCATTCGATGATGATAGAGTTGCTTCATCAGTTGCTCCACCATTACCTCCAATTCGTGTATACCTTCCAGACGTATTTGGTCCTATTAGTATTTCGCCGCGAGCTCTTATTGAAGTACCAGTATTAGCAAAATCTGCATAATAACCAGTATCATTTGAGTCATAGAATATAGGAGCACGCATATCTCCAGCTGCAAATATTGTACTAGCTGACCAAATATATCCAGTATAGTTTGATAACATCCATTGAGCATACGCTGTACTTGCACCTACAAAGTTTGATGTGTATACTCCATTACCACTAGCATTAGCAGCTGACATACCAAAGGTTTCAGCTCCAATTGTCGTATATCCTCCAAATGTATGATTACCAGAAGGATTATTTTTCCAATAAATACCCCAGTTAGCAGCATTTTCTTGAAATATCCATGCATCAACTTCAGATACAGCGTGCTTTAATAAAACAGAACCGCCTGGAGCAGTGGTAGTTATTCCACCGTTCATCGATATACTAGTTCCTGAACTACCAAAGTCAGCATAATATGATGTATTATTTGAGTCATAGAAAATTGGAGCTCTCATAGAACCCGCTGCTTCCATATAAACGTCTGAGTAAATATAACCATCTGCAATTAGCATACGTCGACTGCCGGCTCTCATTAGGTTTACATCGTGTGATGTATAACTACCAATATACACTGATCCTGGAGTATGAACATACATACCTGCTTCAATTCCTGGAGTTCTTGCTTGTAAAACTAATTTGGTATGAGGGCCATTACTAAATATAACTTGAGTACCCCATCCGCCTGGATCTGACCAAGAGCTTCCTGAATCTCCAATATAAAGATTTCGGATATTTGAACCTCCGCTTGGATCCATATAGAATGCAGTATTCTCTGAATCATAAAAGATTGGGGCGCGCATTGAACCATCTGCATACCAGTTATTGCCATCATCTAAATATGCTCCCCATGAACTACTTTGGTTTAAGAATCCAATTCTATTTGAATTACAGTGAATTGTACGGCTGCCTTCGTCTCCATCATTCATATGGATATTTGAATAACCAGCACCATCTGCATTTATTGTAAGGTCTGTTCCATGAACAAATGCATTATTACTACTATTTGTTCTAAATGTCCAGCCTTCTCCATTATTAAGAAATCCAATTTGATTACTTGTATCAGCATAAACAACTCCTCTAAGAGTTGATTCATGATTACTTCTAAATTCTAAATAAATGTTTCCGCCATTACCGGTAAGACCCCATCGAGAACCTCCTCTTGAATAAAAGTGATTTGCATTTGCCTGATTGTATAGACCTTCATTATTATTATAGTTTCTAAACCAACCATAGTTATAAACATTAGTAAATGTTACAGAATCTGATGTTCTAACATATTGGTTCATATTAGATGCGTATGGATAATTAGTTGTGTCCATTACTCTTCTCCATCCAATATATTGATCGTCACTCCATTGAGTTTTAAAGAAAAAGTCTCCAGTATGAGAACCCCAAAGTTGGAATCCAAAATTATCACCACGCATACTTAGTACGCCACCATAATTATAACCGCCTGGAGGATTACTAAGGGTATTATAGTTATTAATTTGATCAAAACGAACCTCTCCAACGCTATCCTGAAATCTTTGGAAATCAGTCTCTGCATTAATTCCTCTATAATAGAGGTATCTGCCATCTGCCGTTGCCTGAGACATTCCGCTTGATGAAAGAGTAACTGAGTTACCACCAGAGATACTTAAGGTATTTCCAGAAATACTTAGGGTTTGTGCGTCAGTATTTGTATCTGTGTCGGTAAATGATGCTGTTAAAGTTGAGCCATCTCCTTGTGTTAATGTTAAGGTCTTAGTTGAACTTCCGCTAAATGAAATAGCAGTAGGTCTCTTATTATAGGCAGTATTCCAAGTTGATGCTGAACTAATATAAGAATCGCTAATTGCAGTACCATTCCAAACTGCTCCAGAAAGAGTTGCTCCACCCCAGCTCATATTTCCAGTTACAGAAAATGCGCCACTCGCCCAAATAATTCTACCTGCCATATCAACTGCACTAGTTACAAAATCAATATAAGCGCCAGCTGGTCCATATAGTTGTAATTGAGCATAATTATCTGCTAAATTGAATCCCATTCCAGGATTAGCTAGTATGTATCTAGATGAAGATGTACTTCGGTCACTTACATAAAATGGAAAATTTGTATCTACTGTATCACTATTAATTGCAATTCTGCTATTTGAAATAGTAATTGAGTTTGCACCATACTTACCAATCTTAACTGTATTATTTGCAAGAATTTCTAAAATAGGTAAACCTGCAATTGTGTTAACACTGTATATTGTATCAAGTACAGAATCCGTAACTGTAAATAATCGACCATTAACTCCATCAACTGCTAAAACATCGCCGCCATCAGTTGAACCTTTTACATAAAGCATAGCCGATGGTAAGCTGTAAGTATGATCTGCTATTCCAACTGAAAGTCTGCCATCTAAATTTAAATAATTTGTAGCAGAAGATGTTCCTGAATGCCACCTACCAAGTCTATATACACTTGCTCCTCCAGAAGATGCAGTAAAAGTAATACCTCTAACATTGCCTCCTCCACTTTGCATTGTATTAATAAGCAAATCATGATGCCCACTTGCAATACTAGTATACCATCTAGTATTTCCAGCACCAATCCAAAAGTCGGAATGACCTTGGAAGTGAACGTTAGTTATAGTTGAATTTGAACCATTTAGTGAACCGCTATCCCAATTGGAACTTGATCCAAATCTTGAGTATTTTCCATCTATGTATAATTCATTAAAACTTGGGCTAGCATTAGTTTTAACGTTTTGATTTAACCAATCTGTTAGCCAAACTCCTTGATTTCCCCAGTAAATATTTCCATTAACTAGCCAAGAGCCGTTTGTTCTTAATCCAGCATTATCTGTATTGGCATAAATATAATATGTGGATTGTCCTCCAGCTGAAGAGTTATTATATCCAGGATAAATTGGACCTCTTGTAAAAATATCTCCACCTCCAGTCGCTTGAAAGTAAATGCCATTATCACTTCTAAACATTACACCGCGACCTCCACCATTTCGCATACTAAGAACCAAATAATATTCACTATTATTATAAATGGAACCATATGTACTAGTGGTTCCCATTGTTATACCATATGTGTCTGGTGAAGTATTCCAAAAACCTATACCATATCCTGCTCCAGCATTTACATAATAGTAGCTATTTGTATTTGTAATATAACTATTAGGATTTGTCGAATTATATGGAGTATATCCAAGTGCATTAGTTACTTGTGCACTAGTGATTCCTGTTAAATACCCAGCACTTGCATGGTTACCCCATCCATATGCAGTATTCCAATTTGATATGTTAGTTGAAGAAAAGTCTCCAGCGTGCCAAACTCTACTTCCATTAATAAGTTCATTCGTACCAGCACTTCTTGTTCCACTTTGCGATGCATTTACATAAATATCTCCATTTGTGCGTATAACTCCATCTTTAATATCAATCCAATCTTTACTGCCATTTGCATAATGATTGTGTGAGAATTTGAAGTACTCATTGCCATTATCTTCTGTAAAGAAGTTAAAATAAGAATTGTTATCTCCATCTCCAGTATTCTTAAATGTAATACCTGCTGCATCGCTATTTACATCCCATCTAAATCCATTACTCAAAGAAGCAGTCTGAAATAATATTTGGCCAGTCATTGTACCGCCAGATAGCGAAAGCTTTCCAGCTAAACTAGTTGTAACGCTAGTTGAAAAACTTGCATTATTTCCTAATGCGGCTGCTAATTCATTAAGAGTATCTAGCGCGCCAGGTGCACCATTAATTAAGTTATTAATTTGAGTAGTAACGTAGGACGTTGTTGCAATACTATGCGCGGATAAGTTTCCAGCGTGAATTGCGGTATATCCAGCAATTGTAGTTCCTGATATTAATTGTGCCATATTAGTTATCTATTTTCAAGATTTTCAATTCTCTCGGTTAATTTTTTAATAAGTTCCTGTTGCTCTTGAATAGTTTTAATCAAGATTGGTGTAATACGTGTATAGTTAATACCATCAACTTGGCCTTTATCATCATATTTAATTAATTCAGGATAAATTTCTGCAACCTCTTCCGCAATCAAACCAATTTCAGTTGTACCAGCTCCTCCAATTTTAACATAGGTTACTGGACGTAAATGCATTACTTTATCTAAAGCTGGAGTTAGTGACTCGACTTGAGTTTTATATCGAATAGATGATAACTCTATTAATCGATTATCAACGGTTAAGGTTCCATCATGATCAAAAACAAATACGTCATCGGCTGTAACCCATGAATAAATCTTAAGTGAAGTATCAATTCCATCTTGGAATGGGGCTCTAATTTGCCATCTTAATTGTCCATCTGAGCCAAATCTTAAGTGTGCCTGTTTAGATGACAGGGGATTAATATAAATTCCTGTATGATTTCCACCTCCTCTAACCTCTAATGCACTAAGTGGATCGGCTGCCGTATCATAAGTAAGAGTAAGCTTACCGCTAAGGGTGTTATCTGAACTCAATGATGCATAATATCCGTTTATAACTTGACTTCTAAAGTGAGCAGGTGTAGATTTTCTTAAATAGTTATCACTTGTATTTTGAGTCCAAATTTGACCAATTGTTGGATTTTCTGAGTTACCTGCTGATGCATTAAAATATGATCCTAAAACATAGTTTACATATAAGTTTCCGCTTGAGTCTCTAACTGCTACCGTATTTGCAGTAGCAAGTGTTGTTGCGTGATAGCCATCTAATAAGTCTGCATCTAATCCTGTACCTGATCCATCATTTCCTGCATGCCATACAGTATTTGTACCAATTGTAACATTACCATTACCGTATACTCTAAGTAGATCATCATTTCCCCAATGGCCAATTGTTACAAAGTTACTATCAGAAGCAGCTCCCGCCCAATAATACCCAATATAACCACTGTTTTTAGTAGTTCCAGCTTTACCTACAACTAAAATATTATGCTGACCTGCTGTCATATTTCCACCCATAGCTTCAATTGAATGAATAAAGGTAGAAGAAGATGAATTATTAATTCCTAAACTTGCTGCTCCAGCTGTTCCTGTTGTATTAATAGTTAAGGCACCAGTCATAGTGTCTCCACTTGTATTAACCCAAATGTCAGACACTGAAGTTAAGTAACCCTGAGATTGTACCCAAGTTCTAGTTGCCAACAAGTTTCCACCAGCATATGGCACATTTCTGAAGTAGGCGACCTGCGCTGAAGTTATTTCAAGAGCAACCGATACTGGATCGTAAATATCGCCA
>Ga0222712_10004218_pt1 | contig 15171 bp, 24 predicted proteins | sample C33_657DmetaG_FD_165043 | JGI IMG/M metagenome (GOLD analysis project Ga0222712, IMG submission 165043) | Estuarine water microbial communities from San Francisco Bay, California, United States - C33_657D | ecosystem: Environmental > Aquatic > Marine > Unclassified | place: USA: California... | reverse complement strand
AGATTAAAAATCAAGTATTTGAAGTGTTGTATTCTCAAGATTTAGAGCAACCAATTTGGATAAAATATCAATCTATAAACCGTCCAACAAATGTGAATAGAGGTGCAATGGATTTCTACAAAGAGCCAGGTATCAAAACTTCAGATGCGGATGATTATAAGGCAAACATTTATGATAAAGGGCATGGGGCACCTGCAGCAACTTTTTCTGATAATATGGTAAACCTTAAACAAACATTTTCATATTTGAATTGTATTCTACAAGACCAATATCTTAATAGAGGTGAGTGGAGATTGTTAGAGGAGCAAGAAAGAAAATGGGATGATACTGAAAATTTGACAGTATTGATTACCGTTCATTTTGATAATCCTGTAAGAAGGATACCAACAAATGCAGCAATTCCATCTCATTTAGAAAAGCATATCTATTTTGAAAAATCTGGTAAATGGAGATGTTTTGTATTTTTAAATGAAAAGCCTAAATTTAAGTGGGAGCAATTGGAAAAATTGTGTGAAGAAAAAGAACATATCAAATAATATATTTATTCATTATAAAATATAATTTATGGCATATAGTGACAAAGTTTTAGATCACTATGCAAATCCTAAAAATGTAGGAACTTTGGATAAATCTAAAAACAATGTTGGAACAGGATTGGTAGGTGCACCAGAGTGTGGTGATGTAATGAGATTACAAATTGAAGTGAACGATGGTATCATAACCGATGCTAAGTTCAAAACCTTTGGATGTGGCTCGGCAATCGCAGCTAGTTCTTTGGCAACTGAATGGTTGAAAGGAAAGAGTTTAGATGAAGCCGTAACCATAGATAATATGGATTTGGTAGAGGAATTAAATTTACCACCCGTTAAAATACATTGTTCGGTACTGGCAGAAGATGCAATTAAATCAGCAATAAACGACTATAGAAAAAAGCAAGGATTGAAAGAATTAATTTTTGAAGAATCACACATATGATTACAGTAACACAAACAGCAGCAAAAAAAGTCCAATCATTAATAGAAGAAACTAATTTTAAAACTCCATACCTTAGAGTAGCAGTCAAAGGTGGTGGATGCAGTGGATTATCATATGATCTTTCATTTGATGATGATATGAAACCATCTGATATGCTATTTGAAGATAAGAATGTTAAAGTATTAGTAGATAATAAATCTCTTCTATATCTATTCGGAACAGAATTAGATTTCTCTGATGGGTTAAATGGAAAGGGGTTTGAATTTAAAAATCCAAACGCAACCAGAACCTGTGGATGTGGTGAATCATTCTCTCTATAATGAAAAGTTTTTCTCAGATTTATATTAATGGTAGTAGTCTAAGTTGTGGAGGTTCATTAGAACCTAAATCCTCAGCATGGAGATATTATACTATGGAGAAGGATATTAAGAGTTGGAATAACTCTAAGGATGTTTCTTATGGTAATTTATTGGGTGATATGTTGGGCGCTAAAATTTATAATGAAGCCAAAGAAGGCGGTGGTTTAGATAGATTAATAAGGAAAACTTATGATTTTATATCAAAGAGAACATTGGATGAATTATCTGAAACTCTTTTTGTTTTTGATATACCATTGCAACCTGCTAGATTTGAAGTTTATTCTAGAAAACATAATGATTGGTTTGTAATATCGGTTTCATATAAAGGTGGAGAAAATTTAAATGAATATAACCCAATAGAAGTAAGTAGAGATTGGAAAAGTTGGCTATCAAATCTATCGTTTAGTAGATCATTCTTCGATTCATCTAAGGTTTTATCTATTGATGAATTAAAAGAGCATGATGAGTTATTGAATAAGTTGGTTGATTATTATCATGATTATGAAGTTGAAGCGAGTAGATTATTAAGACAACTTACTATGTTCTATTGTTTCTTAGATAAAATGAAAATCAATTATTTTAGAGATAATAATGAAACGATATTTGCAGGTTCAATTAATTTTGCTAAAAGAAGTGATACAAGGGAATTAATAAAAAAACTTAAACTTTTTGAATCTTCAAATGAGAATATAATTGACTCACCGACTATATGGAATTTATCTGAAAAGAAAGGTTGGAGATTATGTGATGAAACCCCAATTGATGATGCTCATTTGGGATATTTTGGGAATCAGAAATATGCTCAATATTTATATGAGAAAATAAAAAATATATAAAATGATTACTAAAAGAGAAAGGGCATCAAAAAACAGAAAAAGAATGGCAAAGGCCACTATAAAATCCCAGCAAAAGAAGGGAATTTATAAGAAAAAAACATAATTGCATGCCATGCATACCCTTGCACCCAATTTCCCCTCCGTTAAAAGAGGGGATTTTTTATTTGGAAATGTAACATTTTTTTTGTATATTTGTTACAACTTAATTGCTTATTATGAGTAGATGGCCTGAAAAATTACCTGATAAACCTAGAAAATTCCAACACATCTATAAAGATGCGGATGGAGTTGAATCGGTTTGGAAATATGATTTGGATAAATTTCCCAACGGCCCGATATCGGTAGAAAATAAATTTCCTCCTCATTATGAAAAGGCATTACAAAAACAACAAAAAGAGGCTAAATTGGAAAAAAAGAAATCAACATTGGAATTGGCAAAAGAGGGTAAATTAAAACAAAAGAAGTTTTGGTAAATAATTAAAACAAACTATATGACATTTTTTCTAGCTGCTATTTTACTTTTTAATATCATTTGGATTGGATATGAAATTTGGAGAGCACCTTTAATGGAAGAAACCGATGATGGTAGATTGATAACAAAAAGGCCACAACGAAAATTCGGAGATATATTTAAAAAAAATAAATGAAAGTACACATCACAGATACATTTACAAAATCATTAAGAAAATTAATGTGGCAGCAACATTGGATATATAAAATGTATTCATTGTTTCGCTATGATATCCCATTATTTGTAAAGAACGTATGGAGATTCAGAAAAGAATTGGCAAATCACCAATGGTGGGATTATCGTTTCAACTTAGAAATGTTATATCGATCTCTTTCTATTACTTATGAAGGAATGAAGAATGGTGGGTATGAAGTTAGTGAAACGAGGGAGCCGAAAGTAAAAGCAATGGCTAGAGCATTAGAACTTTTGAAACATAGATTGGATGATGATTATATAGATAGAGCTGAATCCGAATTGGGTGAATTAATTATGAACGATTGGGAATTTGAAGAAGTAGATGATGGAAACTATCGATTGGTGGATAAAGAAACTAAAAAAGAGAAGGCGCATAATCGTAGAGTATTCAAAAGGGCACTCGTCATAGAAACAAAAGAATGGAAAGAATTATGGAGCATCATTCATGGAACAAAAAATTCCAAAATTTATGGAGAAGGTTATGATGGAAGTGATTTGAGAAGTTGGTGGGATTAAAATTAAATAAAATGAATAGTAATACAAAAGATAGAATTTGGACATGGGTAATTATTATTTTGATATTTGGATTTTTTTTGTTGGTTAGTCAAAATGCAACCGCTCAATTAAAAAAACAATATACTCAGAAAGATTCAATACCTACATTTTTGACTTCCGATACTACTTTAAATAACTTTATGTTACATTGGTTGGGAAAACCATATAAGCTGGGAGGAACAACTGAGGGGGGTATAGATTGTTCCCAATTTAATAAAAGATTATACAAAGATGTATATGCTCTTAACTTAGAGAATGTTTGTTACAAACAATGGAATCAAACTCAGAGAATTAAAAAAGATAGTTTGCAAATGGGGGATTTAGTATTTTTCAGAAGTTCCCAGTCACCTTCTGGTTGGCATTGTGGAACATATATCGGGGAAACTATGTTTGTGCATGCAGCAAACAAATACGAGGGGGTAAAGATAAGTTCCCTTTTAGAACCTAGATATAAAAATGCTTATAAAGGAGCAGGTAGATTAAAAAATAAAAACTAAAATATATGGAAAAATCAATTATTATCGATTACAAAGAGTACAAATGTAATGATGAATCTATTCCTTTAATTAATGAAGAAGTAATCTTCGAAATTGTAGATAAGCATGGTAGAATGAGTTATGCGATTGCAAACCCATTAGATTTAATCGGGGATTGTATCAATAAGGTTTGGAATATTGTTTCAGTAGAAGATCTTTCAGATAGTATATTTCCAGATGAAATGGTATATGATGATGAATACTATAAATCAATGTATTTTCCAACACTAGAAGAGGAAGAAGAAGCGAGAAAAGTATTTGAAAACAAACAAAATAATCAATAAAATGAAAGAAAACAACGAATTTTATCCTTTGGAAGTATTGCAGAAAGCGGAATCAGTTTTAATGCAACGAATCAGAAAAATGAAAGATGGAGAACCAAAATACGCTGCATCTGATAAATTAAGAGAAATTAGAGATGTAATGGTTATGGTAAAAAAGCAATTCATAAAAACCATCGAAGTATAACCCTTTCTATATTATTTTATATTTATAGAAAAAGATATTCAAATGACTTTACTTAAAGAATTTAAAGAAATAGTTGATGAAGTTGCTTTTATTGAAGCACAGCTATTAGAGCAATTGGTTTTAGAGGGTGTAGATGATCCAGGTATCCTTAAATGTATTTTTATGGCGGGAGGCCCTGGTAGCGGTAAATCATTTGTGGCACAGGAGATATTTGGTATAGATAAAAATCTTAAATCTTCAGTAGCTTCATCTGGATTAAAAGTGGTTAATTCAGACCCTGCGTTTGAAGCTCAATTAAAAAAGCATGGTATCAATCCAAAAGATTTGGCTAAAATTGAAAAGGAAGAACCTGAATTATGGGATTTTATTACAAAAAACCCAACGGGGCCAAGAGAAACTGCTAAAGGGCAAGTTGCTAAGTTTAAAGAGTTTTACGAAGCAGGTAGATTAGGAATGATTATAGATGGAACGGGCGATAATTATGATAAAGTAGCTAGACAAAAAAAGCACGCAGAGGAATTAGGATATGATACCTATATGGTATTCGTTAATACATCCTTAGAGGTCGCTCTTATCAGAAATTCAGAAAGAGGTAGAACTTTAGGAGAAGAACTGGTAACACAAAGTTGGAAAGAATGTCAGGAGAATATGGGTAAGTTCCAACAATTATTTGGCGGTTCTGCTTTTTTAATTGTGGATAATACTGAATATAAAAAAGGCAATTATACTTTCAAACATAAAAAGACGGGAAAAACTATTGCTGCATCAAAACCATTGCAACCTGAAATAAGAAAAGCAATTGATACCTTTATGAGAAAGCCAATATATAATCCCATCGGAAAGAAATGGGTTGAAACGGCTAAAATGCTTAAAAAATCAAATCTTATTTAATGTTTAAACTTAGAACACTTTTAGAATCTTTACATTTTCCACTATGGATTATTAAAGATTTTGCGTGGTTCTTAGGATGGGGATGGGTTAGCTTAATTTTTGCAATCCCAACTATACTAATTTCATTAATCCTAATTGGATATACATCGGGGATTAAGAGAATAGAAAATGTTATAGTTTGGTGTTGGTTAAGTGGAAATACCTTTTGGATGGTACACGAATTATTCTTGATATCAACAAAAAATATAGCAATCGGACTATTTGTTATAGGATTAGGATTATCACTAAAAATATTACCTCAAATCGTTAGGAAGTTTATAAACGATTGATTTTCAATAGATTAATTTTTAAAAATATTTTGAGAAAGGCTTGGAAAATTCAAGCCTTTTTTTTATTTTTACTATGTAATAAAAAATAAGAGATATGGAAAATTTAATTGGTCGAATGGTTAATGTGGTGGTTGGTAAGGATGGTAAAGTTGCTAGTAAAATTCTTAAAGTATGTAAGGTTAAAGTTCGCTCGGTTCTATTCATTGAAGTGGATAAGGTGAATCGTAAGAACATCTTCCGTAAGGTATCTAGAGAGGATATTGCATTCGTTGGAATGGTGGAATCTAAATTGGTTAATCCTGAACTAATGAGTATATACCTTAAAGAGAATATACTACCTACCAAATGGGAATCTGATTGGGATTCAATCGGACAGCCTTCTCAGATGAGCTTAAATCAACGAATTACCCCACATTTCAGCAATCATTCCAAAGGATGGGCTCCAAAGTTACAATCCACTACGAATTCAGCTGCTGGTTTCCCAATGGTATAACTCATTGATAATCAATAAAAAATTTTTAAAAGTTTTTGGTGAAAAGCTTGGAAAATCCAAAATTATTTACTATCTTTATTATGTAATCAAAAGAGATAAAAATTATGAGTTTACCATTTAATCCATTGAGAGTTTTCGAAACAGCCCCACTTATTGAGGGGTATGGTGTTATTGAAAGAGCCTTTCCGGTGGTTGGAAAATACACCAATAGAGTTATCACCTATTCTGATGCGGTGTATGAGGCTTTAGATTCTTTAGTAGAAGATTATTCCGATTGGCCTGAAGATCAAGGGTTTGGTAGTTCGGATATGACCTATGCTCGTAAAAACTTCATCGATACAATGATTAGTATGGCTAACCTAAATGGTTATTACGAAACAAAGTTCGCACCTTATCTAAAGGTAGTTGAATATTCGGAGATTGAAAAAGAAGAGTATGATTTGCGTAGAGAACAAGGATTGTAATTTAAACTATAAAATATAAAACTATGATTTACGATGTTGAGGTAAGAGCTGACAAAATAGAAGAAGAAATGGAAGTGTTAAACGAAATGAATAAAGAAATGGATATTAGAGAGCAATGTAGAGAGAGGGCAATTGAATTTGCTAATGAGTGGGGATTCCCTAATGTAAGTTCTCATATTATCGATATTATGGTATCAATTATGTGTACCAGAGATAAAACATCCTATGCGGGTGGTGGATTTGTTGAAGCAGTAGTTGCTAATAATCTTTATTTGGCTATGAGTAGAGCTGATTCTGATTGTAGAAATAATATCTTTTTATTAACAATGTGTAATATGAATTGCTATGTTTAACGAAAAGATTTTTTGGAAAGAAGATTTTGTTGGAAACGAAGCCAAAGGTGGAATTTTCACAAGGGCAGTAGACCTTAAAAAGTTTATGGAGCTGGTAGAACAATCGGAAACTGGTGGTGAAGTTGTTGGGTTGAGATTTGATGATAATAATTTAGAATTAATTATAAAACCTAAAAAATAAAAGTTATGGGATTAGACATGTATTTGTATAAAAAGAATTACATTTGGACTGGCGATTGGATTAAACCAGAAGCTAGGCAAGAAGTAGTTGTTAAGAAAGGTGGTGATATAGATACCACAATTAATCCTGAAAGGGTAAAATATGTAGTTGAGGAAGTTGGTTATTGGCGTAAAGCAAACCAAATCCACAAATGGTTCGTTGATGTTGTTCAGCAAGGCGAAGATGATTGTGGTTCATATTATGTGGGGAGGGAATCATTAGAAGAATTATTGGATATTTGTAAAAAGATTCAGGCTGATAACTCATTAGCAGAATCATTATTACCTTCTCAAAGTGGATTCTTCTTTGGTGGAACTGAATATGATGAATGGTACTATAAAGATATCGATGAGACGATAACTATTTTAGAAGAATGTTTATCAGATAAACACGCTGATGATTTTGAATATCACTCAAGTTGGTAATATGAAAAAACTATTAATACCAATATCATTTTTTATATTTGGTTGTGAAAAAGAAGAAGCATTACCTACTCCACCTCAAACACCTAAACCAATAGTTGAAACTAAAATTGAGTATAGGTATGATACCCTGACATCAAATGAAATACGGTATTTATCAACTAGATGGGATAACTATCATGGAAAAGGATTAGCAAGTTGGGCCGATTTAAATAATGATGGTGAAACTGATGTAATTTTTATTGATGATGGTATATTCATAAGAACTTATAAAAATGGGCAATATCAATCTCAAAAAATTGAAGGGGTTTCATTTATATTTGCTCGTTCAATCATTCCATTTGATGCCAATGGTGATAATTATATAGATTTTGTTGTATTGGCTCATAATAATGAAAACATACAACCTAATCCAGGTGAAATACCATATCTATTCATTAACAATAGGGGAAATGGGTTCACTCCAAATAAAATAAATGTAAGGCAAGATTTTTGGCATTTGGGTTCTGCAGGAGATTTGGATGGTGATGGTGATAATGATTTAATAATATGCACCGCAGGTTCAGTTACATATCTTAATAATGTGGCGGGAAATTTCATCGAAGTTCGAAATGTAATACCTGAATCATATAAAGATTCTCATTATGTAGGATGCCTTATAGATGATTTTAATAATGATGGATATAATGATGTTCTATTTTATGGGCATGAATACGCTATCCTAAACGATAAAACTCAATTGGCTAAGACAAGAATTCTATTTGGTAATGCATCTGGAAAGTTTAGTGAAACCAATTCAAGCACATTTAAAGAAGATACCGATGGATTTGGAGTAATAATAGATGCTGTATCTTTGGATTTAAATAAAGATGGGCAAAGGGAAATAGTGCTGGTAAGAACGGGAGACCCGATTAATTTTAATTTTTATAAAGGATATAAAATTCAGATTATTAATTTAAAAGAAGATTTAACATATAGGTTTATTAATAATCCGTTTTCATATAGTGAAGGCTGGATATGTACAATTAAATTTGTTGATGTTAATAATGATGGGAAGAGGGATATAGTGGAATGGGATAAAAGAAGAGAAAAATATTTTTTGCAAAAATAATGTTTTTAATTTTTTTGTTATATATATGTATATAGAGTTTTAATGTAGATGTTTGAAAAACTGAGTGTTAGTTTATTGGTGTTTATGAGTGGCATAGGATTAACCATAGATCCTAAGATGATTAGTGAACAAAAAACAATTGTTCATATAGAAAAACAAATTAAGGATTATAATAGAAAAATAGAGTGGGTTGAAGTTACCGATGATGATCCAGCTTCAAGACATGTTAAAATAGAAAAATACAAAAATAAAATTTTAAATCTTAAGCAAGAAATAGTTAAGATAAAAAAGGTTTCGGATTTAAAAATAAAATGGGCAAGAGAGGATTCTCTTAGTTCATTAAAATAATGAAAAAAGTTCTTTTAATGGTGGCTATTCTTTTGGGAGTGAAAGAAGTAGCAAATGGGCAAGAAATATTCGCATCGGCAACAAATAAAGCCGTTGATGGATATTTAACATTGGGCTATATAAACAAAGGTTGGGGAGTGTTTATTGGTTCAAGATATAATGACAACAATTTAGTTTCTCCTAAAAGCGGTACACTATCTGACCAAATGAAATATGGTTTAATAAAAACCATTGCAGAAGATAAGTGGATTGCTGGAGCAGGGGTTCAACCTACAAATGAAGGTCATAAGTTAAATGCTTTTATTGGATATAATCCTTTGAAATCAAAAGATATGAAATTGTGGATGATTGGAAATATCGTAGGAGATGTTTTCACACCTGGTTTAGGATTATCTTATAAAATAAAATAAAAATATTTGGAAGTCTGAAAAAACTTTCGTATATTTGTAAAACAATAAGGAAATAAGTTCTTTAACATATATCGCGGATTAGAGCAGAGGTAGCTCGGAAGGCTCATAACCTTTAGGTCGTTGGTTCGAATCCAGCATCCGCAACAAATCTATACTACTAGATTTTTTGTGAGAGTAGTATTCTGACGGTATCCTTAACAGGGCTTGGAGGAAGTTCACAAAAAATTTACAAAAATGCTTGGAAGTTTGAAAATTCTTTCGTATATTTGTAATAACAAACTGAGATAGTGGTTGAAGCCAACAACTAATAAAACCGATTGTGTGACCTACCCAGTAGGGAAGAAAGCCGGACACCACTAACTCACTTTGAAAAAAATAAAAATCTGTAAAAAGATTTGGAAATACGAAAAAAGATTCGTATATTTGAAATAAGTTTGAAACTCATAGGTGATGAAAGATACTCGGTATTCAAACACAAAAGTTCTTTAAAAGATTGAAACTAATTTCTATAAAGTAATTTCGTATTACATAATAGATTGGCCGCATATGGTCGTTAAATAAACTTCGAAAGAAGGATAAAGTGGAATGGTTTGGTTTAACTATTCTGCGGCTCCTCCCCCGTAAGGGAGATGAGCTCGAGTATGCAAGTGAGATATCATTCTGACTTTGTAGGTGGGGGTAACACTATCATCGAAGAGCCGGAATGACTGAGCAAAAGTAGATTGTTCAGTTGAGGTGGGAACACCGATAAGAATAACTCATAGAATTTATGTAAGAAGTATGAACTTAATCCCTTCATACAATTGCGTGATTCAATATTAGAGTGGTCTTAACATCAAATTGGGGAAACCCTTTAAGATAAGACTGTGTACGGGTGGTGCCGTTACTATCCTTTTATAAAGTGTACCAGCACTTATAAATGAAGATGACTCAAAATATGGTGATAGGGATATCACATCGGGTAGTAAAGTATTCCGTTGTTCAAAAGATAGCGGAGCTTGTGGCAAACCACTACCTGAAACCATCTACAAACCAAACTCAATTTGCATATTAGGATTGCAAAATCATAAATCAAATTAAGAAAAAGAGTTTGCCAGTTACATCCGAAAGGTGTCTACATAGTAGTGAGTTGTTCACTGCCATCAAACCCCTCAAAGGAATGATGATTCATCTGAAAGGTTTCTAACACCGCAAGTGTGAATCTGCTCGGCAGGGTAGAAGAAAATAAGTATGATGAGAGTAAGATGTAACTCTAAGAGTGGTTGGACTATACTAACCGACATTGAATTGGTACTACTCAAAAGGTGGTGGAAACGAAAGGAACTAATAATCTTTCTAAAGCTGGTTCACAATATGGAGTATTCTCATCCTTATTTTATTATCTAAATGGCTAAAGTTGGTTCGATTCCAATATAGATAACTTCGTAGTGGTTTAATGGCAGACAAATAGATGTACCTTCTAGAGACTGAAAGTTCCACTTAAAAAACAAACGACAAATATATGATGGTATGGTTTTCAGTAGGGGATTTTCGCCTTAAATAATCTCAGCCAATACGAATTAGTGTTGATGGTAAAAACGGTTGTAGCTAGACCATTTGAAAGAGCCACCCTACAAATCTTTCTTTTTAGCTGAAAGTAAGGAGTAATTTGATGAGGCTGATAATAACCAGAGCATGACTTGGATGGCGTATTTTGAAATCGAATTACTTTTTTATTTAAAAAACTAACGAAATTAATTGTTTTTATATACTTATTTAAAAATGAAAACTTTGACATTACATACAACGTGTTATCAACCGATGCTTGAAAGAGTGTGGGCGGGCATTAGTGTGTTTAATTCAATTAAGGATTATGAGATGTCAGGGTATTCAAATGTGGTGTAACAACCGCAACTTTTGAAATTATTTTTAAACCCTGACTTTAAAAAAAGTTAGGGTTTTTTGTTTTGTGGATATAGCTCAACGGTAGAGCAACGGACTGTTAATCCGTAGGTTGTAGGTTCGAAACCTCCTATCCACGCAAATGAGTTCTTTGACATTGTGGGAAAACAGAAGATTAGCTCAGTTGGGAGAGCATTTGGTTTACATCCAAAGGGTCATAGGTTCGAATCCTATATCTTCTACAAATGCCTGTATCGCATAGCGGCAATTGCTGGAGACTGTAAATCTCCTCTCTTCGGAGTTCGGTGGTTCGAGTCCATCTGCAGGCACATAAGGAATTTTGGTATAGCTGGTGCGTACGTTGGACTGAAAATCCAAAGGAATAAGTTCGATTCTTATAGATTCCACAAATGATTTCGTAGCTCAGTTGGTAGAGCTCTTCACTTTTAATGAAGAAGTCTTGGGTTCGAGTCCCAACGGAATCACATTATCGGAATGTTGGGGAGTCCGGTTACCCCGCCACATTTGGGATGTGGAGAACTCGTTGGTTCGAATCCAGCCATTCCGACACATTGGTAGTTAGCTCATTTGGTTAGAGCATCTCGCTGATACCGAGAAGGTGGCAGGTTCGAATCCCGCACTACCAACACACATCTCTTTGGTGCAATGGTAGCATATCGGTCTCCAAAACCGCAGATAAAGGTTCGAATCCTTTAGGGGGTGCAAATTGGCTCTTTGGTGTAATGGATAGCACACTTCACTACGGATGAAGGAGTAAGGGTTCGAGTCCTTTAGGGGCTACAAATAAGTCAGGTTGGCCGAGAGGTTAGGTGGAGGTCTGCAAAACCTTTTAGATTGGTTCGATTCCAATACTTGACTCATATTGTGGGGAGGTTAGGTAACCCGTTTGGTCTCATAAGCCAGATATTCAGGTTCGATTCCTGGCCCCGCAACAATGTGGGATATATCCATCATTAAGCATCTTTTTAGGGGTTAATGTATGAACTATCCAACATTATATGGTGTTTATGGTGTTAATGGTTAGCACGGCAGATTGTGGTTCTGTTGGTATGGGTTCGAATCCCATTAATCACCCCAAAGGAGAGTTGCCTGAGTGGTTAAAGGAGCAGTTTGCTAAACTGTCATCGAGCAATTGGTGCATTGGTTCGAATCCAATACTCTCCGCATAAGTCCGTATGGCGTAATTGGCAACCGCACTGGTCTTAGAAACCAGTTTGTGTAGGTTCGAATCCTACTATGGACACTGAAAAAACAAAATATTAATATGTAAAATTAAACATTATGGAATACAAAAGGCTATTCGATGGGCAGAAAGTAGATTTGGTTGATTATGTAAAAGATTATATGTCAACAAAAGAAAATATAGAAATACTAATTGGATGTGATTCTCAAAACTTTTCCGACAAAACTATATACGCTATTGTTGTAGCATTGTATGAACCAGGTAAAGGTGCTCATGTTCTATTTAGAAGGTGGAAAAGTGATAGAGAAAGAGTTAGGGCAACGAGATTATTAAACGAAGTGTGGTATGCAATTGAAACTGCGGAGGAGATGAAAAATAGTGGTATTCCAAAACCAAAATGGATTGATATAGATTTAAATCCAGATCCTCGATACAAATCAAATGAAGTATTCAGACAGGCAGTTGGTATGGTGGAAGGAATGGGATATAAAGTTAGATATAAATCTTTAGGGCCTATTGCAACTTATGCAGCAGATCATATCGTTAAATGTTAAATATAATTTGTAATATTGAGAATTATTTCGTATATTTGTAATGTTATGAAAATAAAAGGCTGGGATAAATTAAGATATAAATTCCTCAATTGTGTTGGGGCAAGTCTTACGATTGATGCTACATGGGATGAAACTGCTTCGGATGGAACTTCCGCTTATTTTCTAACAATATGTGATGCGGATGATGTTGGCGAAACCCTAATAACTGTTAAATTAAAAGAAGGATCAATGGATCAATTTTATATGACAGTAGATTTACCTATCCAACAAATTACACCTAACATAAAAAGAGTATTCAGACAAAAAGATTTGATAAGTATGGATGAATTTATTGTTGGTATGTTAAGTGAATTATCGAAGAATGGAATGGTTAATAGTTACCTATCATTAGTATCAGAAATGCAAGATAAACGAAGTAGAAATACATTTGGTAGTTCTAGCGTTTCACTTCCATTTTAATGCTCGGTTGGACTAGGGGTTAGGTCACATCCCTTTCACGGATGTAGCACGGGTTCGAATCCCGTACCGAGTACATAGGTTGATTGGGGAAGGGATATACGTTAACCTGATGATGGTGGTGGTATATTCGGAGTTGAAATCATCATAGTAATGCCAATCGTAAAAGGAGTTGTCCACGCGACCATCTTCTCCTTTCCTAAACCGCTCCTAAAGCATTGCTGGCGATGCGCATGACTTGTAATCATGATAACTTGGTTCGATTCCGAGTGGGAGCTCACACTATCGTTCTTTGACATATAGGAGAAAAATAATTATGGAAATAGTATATTTTGTTTTAGGCGTAGTTACAGTTCTATTAATATTTGGAGTTGTGATTATGGTTAAGGTAGGTACAATAGTAAAAGAGTTACGAGAAAATGTAATGAATATTGAAAGGATTATGGATAATAATCATGATTTGATTCATAGAAGAATTGATGATGAATTAAAAGATGTTCAATCTCAATTGGATTCAAGATTAGATAAATTAGAAAATAAATTAACAATTAAAAAATAAATAATAGTTGAAGAACGATAGTGTAATTGGGATGTTAGTAGAGTTGGTTACAATGCCACCCTGTCACGGTGGAGGTCACGGGTTCGAATCCCGTACATCCCGCAAAACACAATTCGGTTGTATATGCAATTAGCTCGGCAACCGCTAGCATCTGCAGATTGTGAGATGATTGTGTTTACTTCATTGGTTCGGTAGCTCAGCTGGATAGAGCAACAGCCTTCTAAGCTGTGGGTCAAAGGTTCGAATCCTTTCCGAATCACCATAAACAGAAATAATATGAATATGAAAAAAGTATTAGCATTTTTAATTATCTTTTCTATGATGTTTGTTTCATCATCATCTCCAATTTATCAAGTTGCTGATGCGGTTGAAATGGTGGAAAATGAAAAGATATTTGAAAAAATAGTAACTTTGACAACTTATAGTGCAAATATTGCTGAAACCGATTCAACTCCTAATCTTACTGCGAGTGGGTTTGTAATAGATTTAGATAATCCAAAGAAGCATAGAATCTTAGCAATAAGTAGAGACTTGAAAAGAGAATTAAAGTGGGGTGAAAAAGTTGTATTGGAAAATGCGGGGAGATTTAATGGTATATGGTATGTGAGAGATTTAATGAACCCACGTTTCAGAAATAAAATTGATGTACTGATTAATGAAGGGGATAAACCTACAAAACTTTACAATGTTATTTTAAAAAGGCTTGAATAATACAAAAATTATTCGTATATTTGAAATGTTATTAAGAGATGCCTGGATGTTGGAATTGGTAGACAAGACAGACTTAAAATCTGTTGGACTGTAAAGTCCGTGCGGGTTCGATTCCCGCTCCAGGTACGTTGAATTAGGGGAAGTAGCTCAGCTGGCTAGAGCACTTGATTTGCATTCAAGGGGTCATGGGTTCGACTCCCTTCTTCTCCACTAACAATTAAAACAAATATTATGAAACAATTATTAACAGTCCTTTTTGTTGTAGCACTTTCCGCAACTACAAAGGCTCAAATGATTTCGGTTACAGGAGGTAATCTAAATCTGCATGGA
>Ga0222712_10004216_pt1 | contig 15177 bp, 8 predicted proteins | sample C33_657DmetaG_FD_165043 | JGI IMG/M metagenome (GOLD analysis project Ga0222712, IMG submission 165043) | Estuarine water microbial communities from San Francisco Bay, California, United States - C33_657D | ecosystem: Environmental > Aquatic > Marine > Unclassified | place: USA: California... | reverse complement strand
CACCCCCAATTCCCGGGCGCTGCGACGCAATCTTGCTGAGGGGTCATTTTGTTGTTCCTGGGGGTCAGCGGCAAGCACAATGGCGCGGGGGTTGGCGCGGTGAAGCAGGTCGGGTAGGCCGCCGGGGTCTTCGGGGTGGTGGCCACAGACCATGAGGTCACAGCGCAGGTCGCGGTGGCGCTCCAGCAAGAGGCACTCGGTGGCAAAGCCGGCATCACCCAGCCAAAGCACGCGAAGCTCGCCGATTTGAATTCGAAAGACCATGGTGCGGTCATCCGCCAGTGCGGCGCGATCGCTTCGGTAGGGGTGCAGGATCTCGACAGCGCAGTCTTCTGCGATGGAGAGCCGCTGCTCAGCGTGGTGTCGGTGCCAACGGCTGCTGTCCGGAGCGATGAGTTGAGCCAATTGCCTCAGGGCGGTTCGCGGAGAGTCCTTTGCGTGAGGCTCCGCGCAGCTGCTGTGGATGAGGGGTCTGCCCCACTGCGATGCCTGCACAGCGGCGCCAACATGACGGGCATCGGCATGAGTCAGCAGCAGTCCGTCGAGTTGATTGACGCCCTCAAGATTGAGCATTGGGGCCACCTCGCGGTTCCAGTCCGTGCTGCTGCCGCAGTCCAGTAGCCAGCGGCAATTGCGGTGCTTCATCAGGCAGGCGCTGCCGCCTCGGGGCAGGGCCAGCCACTGCAGTTGGCTGATTGGGCGCTGGGATGGCGGGCGAAGGTCGAGGGTCAGGTTGCCGCCAGGAACCCGTGCAAAGGCATCTGCGCTTTGCAGCATGGCTTGCGCCACACGCGCATTGAGCCCGTTGCAGCAGGTCAGCGCTTCCGGACCTAGGGCAGCGGACATCACGCAAAGCAGGGTCAGGCCCATGCCGAGGCTGGAGAGTGGCACCAGCAGCATGTTGGCGGCCAGACCCACGGGGGTGATGCTGCGGAAGTGCCCCCAAAGCAACGGCAAACTGCCGAGCCAGGCGGCCACCGAGGTGGAGGCAAGTTGGCAGCAATGTCGGGTGAGGGCAATTCGTGCCCGTTGGGCCATGCTGATGAGTTGCCTTGGCACGAGGTTGTCTGGTTGTGTCCAAGGCTCGCAGGGTTTCATCAGGGCCGGCGCGATGACGGCGATGGCCCACAGCACGGCGAACGAGAGCTGAAAGCCGGGGGAAAACAGGGTCTGGGGGCTGCACAGCAGCAACAGGGTGGCGGCAAAGCCCAGGCTATTTTGCAGATCACTTCGGCGCATCGCCAGCGGCGCGAGCAAGACCAGCGCAATCATGATGGCGGCGCGTGCTGCGGACGGGCGCCAACCCGTCATCCAGGCATAGCCAAGCACCAAGACCAACAGGATTTGCCAGCGCCAACGGCCCAATCCAAGCAGGTGAATGAGGGCGGCACCAAAGATTGCCAGCAGGGCCACATGCAGGCCGCTGACGGCAAAAACATGCAGAGTGCCGCTGTTGCGAAAAGCCCACAGTGCCTGTGGCCCGGCTTGCGCGCTGTCACCCAGGGCCATGGCCAAAATCACCGACCTCGCCTGGATCTGATCCTCAAGCCCAAGGCCGAGGATCCTGCGCAAACCATCGCGTCCCTGCTGTGCCAGGGTCTCCAACGAAAATTGCAGCTTGGCCAACTGCCCTGCGGGTGAAATCTGCTGTAGCGAAGTTGCCTGTAAACTGGCAACCCAGCCCTGACGAAGGGCATGTTGCGGCGCATCAAATGAGGCGGGGTTCAATGGAGGCGGCGGCAGGGAAAGGTCGCCGCGCAACAGATAAAGACCAGGTTGCCTCAGCGGCTCTGAACCAGGCAGCACCACTTCCAACTGAACCCCCTGAGCCTGTGGTCCACTGCGGCGCGTCGGCCAATGGAGGCGTTGCACCGTGGCCAAGGCCCGATTGGGGTCGAGTTGGCCGCCGCGCTGCCAGACCTGCAGATGGGCAACGGCATTCACCGTGCATGGACCGTCCCTCATCAGGCAGGAGCGCAGGGGGTGCAGGCGGGTGAGTTGCAACTCACGCAGCAGTTGACCAGTGGCCAGCGCGCAGACCAAAGGCAGCCAGGCCAGCCATCGGCGGGGCCACCTGCACACCGAAGTGACGGCGACAAGCCAAAGCCATGGCAATCCGAGGGTGGCGAGCTCTGGCCAGCGATCCGCAGCGCTCAAGCATGCGATCAACAACAATCCCAAGGCCAGAAAAGGCCGATGCGACCAGGGCAACGCATGGCGGCATCGCAGTAGCAGTGGGGTGTTCTGGCTCATGGTGAGCCAGAACAGAGGCGACGCGCTGCCACCTCCCAATCAAAACCTGTGGGCAAAGCGTCCGTTTTCGTTGCAGCCCTGCAACGAGCCTGGGGCCTCAACTGCTGAGCACTGAGTTTTGGCAGAGCTGGGCGTACAGGCCGCCCTGATGCAGCAGGCTGTCATGCGTGCCGCGCTCCACGATGCGGCCCTGCTCCAGCACGACGATGCAATCCGCGTTCTTCACCGTGCTGAGGCGGTGTGCGATGACGATGCAACTGCGGCCCTGGCGCAGATGATCCAGCGCCGATTGGATGGCGCGCTCGGTCTGCGTGTCCACGCTGGCGGTGGCCTCGTCGAGCAGCAGGATTGGGGGGTTGCGCAACAGCACGCGGGCAATGGAAATGCGCTGTTTTTCCCCCACGCTGAGTTTCACGCCACGCTCGCCCACGGCGGTGTCCAGGCCTTGGGGAAGGCGGCGCACAAACTCCTCGGCCTGTGCCTGACGCAAGGCCTGCCAGAGTTCCTCCTCGCTGGCCTCCGCGCGGCCAAGGCGCAGGTTGTCGCGCACCGTGCCATTAAAGAGGAAGGCCTCCTGGGTCACATAGCCGATTTGCTGGCGTAGAGAGAGGCGGCAGAGTTCGTCAACGGGTTGGTCGTCGACAAGGATGCGCCCGTGGTCGTGGTCATAAAAGCGCGTGAGGAGGTTGATGAGCGTGGATTTGCCGGCGCCTGTGGGGCCCACCAAGGCGAGTGTTTGTCCGGGCTTGACCTCGAAGCTGATCTCCTGCACGGCCGGCATCTTGCCACTGTAGCTAAAGCCCACGCCCTCGTACTTGATGTGGCCATGCACCTTGCCCAGCAGACGCTGGCCACTGCCATCCGGGCTTTCCGGGGCGGCGTCAAGAATGGCAAACACGCGTTCGCCGGCGGCGCGGCCACTCTGCACAATCTGGTTGAGTTGGTGCAGGCTCTCGATGGGATCGTAGAAAAACTTCAGCAGCAGTAAAAATGCGGCCAGATCGCCCTTTTCAATGCGGCCCTCGCGCAGGGCCAGTGCGCCCTGCCACAGCACGATGACCATGCCCAGACTGCCCAGCCAGTGCATGCCGGGGCGGTACATCGCCCAGATGCGCATGACATGCAGTGTGGCCTTGCGCAGAACCTCGCTGGCCTGATTGAAACGGCGATGCTCCTGCTCCTCGATGGCAAAGGCCTTGATCTGGCGCATGCCGCTGATGTGATCGTGCAGCAGGCTGTTGAGGGCACTGCTGGCGCGGCGCACCGCGCGGTGCCGATCGCGGGAGGAGCGCGTGTAGAGCCAGGCCCCGGTGGCCAGTGCGGGAATGGGCAACAGAGCCCAGGCGGCGAGCTGCGCATCGGCGCGCAGCATGAAAAAGCCAACGACTGCCACCTGGATCACCGCCATGAGGCCCTGCTCAATGCCGTCAATGAGCACCCGCTCCACGCTGGGGATGTCCTCGGTGACCGTGGTCATGATGTCGCCGGTGGGGCGGTTGTCGAACCAACGCAGGGGCAGGGCTTGCAGGCGCTGGTAAAGGTCGCTGCGCAGATCAAAGATCACGCGCTGCTCAAAGCTGTTGTTGAGGGTGATGCGCAGTGAGGTGAAGAGGTGTTGGGCGAGGTAGGCGGCCAGCGCCATGCCCAACAGGGGATTGAGGCGATCCCAATCGCCTTGGGGCACGACCTCATCGAGGACCTCGCGGGTGATGGCGGGGAAGACCACCACCATGAGGGTGGCGGCCATGGCGCAAAACAACTGCGCGCTGGCCATGCCGGGATAGCGGCGCAGGTAGGCGAGAACTCGGAGAACGGTTTTCAAGGCGATTGGGGGGGCTTGGCCAGGGGCGCAGGGGCAGGCGCTGCCGGAGCGCCGATGTGACGGCGCAGATCGCCGCTGTAACCTGCCAACTCCAGAAAGGCCCGTCCCACGAGCTGACCCTGAGAATCGAGGACATCGCAGGCTCCCTCCCAGTACGCAAGCCCGGAGATGCGGCTGCGCTGCTCTTGATCCAGGGCCAGGGGGCGCAGCCTCCAGAGCTCTCCCTGCGCGCGCAACTCCACCTCAAGGGGATAGCGCGCCCCGCTGTGCGGGCTTTGCCACTGCTGCAGCACCCGCCACTCAAAGCCGCTGGCAGGCAGGGCTTGTTTCTGGCCCTTGGCGTCAATGAGGTTGAATTGGGAGGCCGGGTCCGTGCTGCCGTCCTCGCGGCGCATGCGGTAAACCATGATGTCGCGGCCGTCCTTGAGCTGCAACGAGGCCCAGTCCCAGCCTTGCTGCCCCGCCTCGAGTTGGGAACTGCTGAACTCATGATCCATCCAAGCCTCACCGTGCACCCTTGTCGTGCCGCCGTTGCGGGTCAGTTGTCCTTGAACGGCAAGCCGGGGCAGGGTAAGGTAGTGACTTGCTGCCGATGCGGACTGCCCCTTGCGTGAAACGCCGTTTTCACCAAACACCACCAGCGGTTTGGCGGCCTTGAGTTCCAGCTCAAGCAGGGCATCGCCAAGCACACTGAAGCGCAGCGTCATGCCGCCTTGGTTGGGGTCGCCGCGCAGGGTCCAGTTGCCCAGGCGCAGCCTGAGTTGATCACTGGCTGCTTGGGCATCCCAGCCCTCGCGGCGCAGGCGCTCCTCGTGAATGAACTCGCTGCTTGGGCCATGCAACAGGGCGCTATGCCCCAGAAACAAATGCGCGGCGCTGCCATCGCCTTGCCGCGAGGCCTGACGAAACAAGGTGAATTGAAAACCATGGCGCTCGCCGCGCTGGTCGAAAAGATGGCCGGTGATGTACCACCATTCGGTGCGAAACTCGGGATGGCTGCCGTGATCACGCGGGAAGGCAAAGACCTTGCCAGGTTGAGGAATGGCAAAGCCATCGGCAGTGGTTGCCGTCTGCCCGGCAGCGAGTTGCGGTAGCAGCAAGGCCAGGCCCATGGCGCAGCGCAGCATGGGCTGGCGTGCGGCCACAATCAGGGCCAGCAGGCTGGCGCAGGCCAACACGCCAATGGCCAAGGCAGCAAGCGTGGCCCATGGCATGGCCAGATTGAGGCTCCATCCAAAGCAGACGCGATTGACGCGCTCCAGCAGCAGCCAAGACAACCACAGTGCCCCCAACAAGCCGGCGACCACTCCACACAGCGCCAGCCCACCGGCTTCCCACAAGGCGCAGCGCACCAACTCTCCCCGGCGCATGCCCATTTGAATCAGCGTCAAGCCCTGCTGACGGCGTTCCATCAGCAGGCTGGTCAACGAGAGGGCCAACCCCGCCAAGGCCACCACCAGGCCAATGATTTCCAAGGCATGAGTGATGGCAAAGGTTTGATGGAAGATGCGCATCGCCTCGCGGCGCAGGTGGGCGTTGGCGAAGACCGAGAGGCCGGGGTATTGCTCCTGGAGTTGCAGCGCCACCTGCGCTGCATCCTGCCCGGGCTGCAGGAACAGACCGGCTCTCCAGGGCAGATCCTCGGGGAACCATTGCCGATACAGGCCCTCATTGACCCAAAGGCTGCCCAGCTCCTGCCCGTAATCGGCAAGCACGCCCATCACCTGCACCTGCCTGCCACCGGGCAGGGTGAGCAAGTCGCCCTTCTTCACGCCGAGGCGATGGCTGAGGGTCTCATTGGCCAAGGCGGGTTGATGGTTCCTGGCCGCTGCGGCCAACCACCATTGACCCTGATCCGGGGCGCTGACCCAGCTCATGGTGCCATCGCGCCACTGCGCCTCCGCGTCCATGCCCATGAGGCGGATGGCCTGCCCCATCAATTGACTCTGGCGCAAGTACAGGGAACTCCAATGCCGCAGTCCTGGCAGAGCCCGCAACTTTGCCACCAACTCTGCGGCCAGACGGTCGCTGGAGTCCACCCCGCCGGAGGCACCGGCGCTGGCGACAAACACATCGGCGCGCAGACTGCGCTCAATCCATTGCCGCACGGTCTGCTCGAAGCTGCCCACCATGATGGCCATCGCACCAGTCATCGCAATCGCACTGGTCAAGGCCGCAAGCGCAAAGCGGTGGCGCAGGCTGGGGCGGCGCAGATGGCTGGCCGCCAGCCGCGGCAGAAAACCAAGGGCGGCAAAGCAGCCGGCGCAACGCGGCAGCAACCATGAGGCCGCAAGACCCAGGCCCAGCAACCAGAGCACGGCAGCAAGGTAAGCGCCCAATGGCAACTGCCCGCCCGTGGCCGTGCGCAGCACGCCAAGTGGCGCAACGGCGCAGGCCATCAGCATGAGCAGCAATCCAAGTTTGGGGCGCTGCCAAAAATGCCCACCTTGATGCACGCTGGATGGGGTTTGCATCAGGCCCACGGCCAAACTTTGCGCGGCCTGCCTGGCTGGCCACCACGCCGCCACCAGAGTCGTCAGCAGGCAAAGGCCAAGATGTTGCAGCGCGGCCGCCAGCGACCACTGCAGGGGCTCCCTGGCCATGCCGCCATACAGCGCGCTGATGGTGGCGGCGATGGAATCCAGTGCCGCCTGCGCCCCAAACCAACCCAGCGCCAGGCCAAGGCTGCCGCCAATCAGGCCAAGCACGCTGGCCTCAGCCAAGAAGCTCAACTGCACATCCGCGCTTGAGAAACCCAGCGACTTGAGGATGCCGATCTCGTTGCGACGCCGCAGCAGGAGGCCGTCGAGGGCTTGGAAAATCAGGTAACCGCCCACCCAAAGCGCCAGCATGGAAAGGATGGTGAGATTGAGGCGGAAAGCCGCAGTCATCGAAGCTGCCGCGAATTTCTGCTGCGCCGGATCGCGCACCTCCCAGCGTTGCTGGGCGATGCCGCGCAGGGCGGCGGCGGCCCGTGCAGTGGCGTCGGGAAGGGCGCGCCCCTTGCTGACGAGGACTTCGACCCGGTCAAGGTCAGCGGGCCGATTCAGCCAGCGCTGGGCCTGCGGCAGATCCATCAGCAGCATCTCCGCAGGCATCGAGGCCTGACCGGGGATTTTTGGAGCCACCCAAGCCACCACCAGCTCGGCAATGCTGCCACGGCGGACCAGACGGATGCGGTCCCCCAGCTTCCAGGCCGACTCCGGCGAGACCATCACCTGCGGCAACTCGGGCTGCAGGCTTGCGGGTTTCAGGTCAATGCCCTCCAGCCAGCGCCCATTGCCCATGGCCGCCAGCGCCAGCCAATCCGTGCCAATGAGGCGCAGCAATGGCGCCATGCCGCGCCCAGGATTCTGCCCCGCCTCAGTCGCCAGGGTCAGACGCTCCTCCATGACCGGCAGCAGCTCCACGGGCATGGGGTCCAGCGCCTCGCGCATCGTCGCAAGCCACTCCGTCTTCAGGCTGCCCTCGGTGGGTGAGAGGGTGAAGTCCGCGCCTGGAGTGACAGCGCGATTGAAGGCATTCATGCCGCCAACAGCGGCTTGATTGGCGAGATTGACCGCCAGCGGCACGGCACTGCCCAAGGCCAGAATGGCGACCAGGGCCAACTGCTGACGCCAAGCGCTGCGCCAGTGGCGCAGGCCGCAGTGGGTCAGCAACCATGTCCAGCGCTGCTTCATGCGGCAAGCCAGGGCTGCATGGAAAGGCATTGATCACAACGGGCAGCGGCCTGCTCGCTGTGGGTCACCATCAACAAGGCACAGCCCTGCTCGCGCACCAAGTCAACCAGAAGCTGCAACACCGCCTCGCCGGTGCGGGCGTCCAAATTGCCCGTGGGTTCATCGGCGAGGATCAAGGCGGGTTGATGCACCACGGCGCGGGCAATGGCCACCCGTTGCATCTCGCCGCCGGAGAGCTGCGAGGGCAGGGCATGGGCGCGATGCCCCAGGCCGATGCGCTCGATGATTTCAGCCAGGCGTTGCCGTCGCCGCGATTTCTCCCAGCCCAGCAGTTGCATGGGCAGCTCGATGTTTTCGCTGGCGCTGAGCGTGGGCAGCAGGTGAAAGAATTGAAACACCAGGCCCACTTGGCGTCGCCGCAACTCCGTGGCCTGCGCCGGTTGAGCAGCATCGAGCCGATGGCCGCTGAGATGGACCTCGCCCGAGTCGGCAAAATCCACCCCACAAAGACAGTTCAACAAGGTGGTTTTGCCACTGCCTGAAGGGCCGATGAGGGCCGCGCTTTGACCGGCGTTCAACTCCAGACTCACCCCGCTCCAGAGCAGGCGATCCTCGAAGGATTTGGCCAGAGCGCGGACCGCAAGAACGGGAGGGTCCAAGGAGCTGGGCATGGGCGGTGGGCTGCGGGCTGTTGCTGAAGATCGCGGGGCGACCCCATTACAACGCACCCCGGCGTTCGGAGGTCGCCACAATTCGCAGCCTCGGCGTTTACGGCCCAATCCACACCTCGGCTCCCAAGGGCATCAGGTCATAAAGCTCAAGCAGCGGGGCGCTGGCCAGACGGATGCAACCGTGGCTGGCTGGCCTGCCGATGGCGTACTCGTGATTGGTGCCGTGGATGTAAATGTAGCGTTCCCTGGTGTTGGCATTGTGGGCCTGCAGGCCCCTGAGCCAGAGGATGCGCGTGAGCACCCAGTCCTCATCAGCCTGCGGGCGCAGCGAAGCCTGCAAATCGCAATGCCCCACGGGCTTGCGGGCCTTGAAGATGGTGCCTACGGCCTCCCCGTCACCAAATTTTTCCGCGATGGCAAAGCGTCCTGTGGGCGTGCAGAAACTGCCCTCGGTCTCGCCCAGGCCGCGCAGCGAAGTGCTGCAGGGCCACTGACGAATCAGCCTCGGTCCACGAAACAGTCGCAGCCGCTGCGGCCCGGCGCTGATCTCGATGCGAAGCTCGCTCGGGCTCATGCCACCTCGCGCGCGGTGGAGGTGATGGCCACATAGGGATCCTCGCGCAAAACAGCGGGCTTGCTGCCGCGCAGCAACACGATCCACTCACGCAGGCAACCCAGAAAGATCAGCGCCACGGCGCTGAGGAAGAACCCCGTGGTGAAGGTGTCCACGGTGAAGTTGAACTCCTGCGCGGCCCACTCCTTGAGCTGAGCGGGCGTGCCTCCGGCAGCCTGCTTGGCGGCAAAGGATTTGGCGGCAGCGATGAAGCCCATCTTCGGGTCGGCATCAAAGATCTTGATCAGCCCAGCGCTGAAGGTGGCGTAGAGCAGCAGAGTCAGGGGCCCGAGGGTGACCATCAGGTAGCGGGCCTTGCCCATTTTGATCAGCAGGGTGGTGCCCAGACAAAAGGCAATGACGGCAAGCAACTGGTTGGCGATGCCAAACAGCGGCCAGAGCGTGTTGATGCCACCGAGCGGATCAACCACGCCCTGGTAGAGGAAGTAGCCCCAGCCGGCGACCAGCAAGGCGCTGGCCAGCACATTGGCAGGCAGACTGCGGGTGTTGCCAAGCGGCTTGCAGAGGCTGCCCAGAAAGTCCTGCAAAATGAAGCGCCCCACGCGGGTGCCGGCGTCAATGGTGGTGAGGATGAAGAGGGCCTCAAACATGATGGCGAAGTGATACCAGAAGGCCATCCAACTCTCGCCAAAGGCGCGCGCAAACAACTGCGCCATGCCCACCGCAAAGGTCGGTGCGCCGCCCGCGCGGCCAAACAGGCTCTTCTCGCCCACGGAGGCGGCGAGATGATTCATGCTCTCCACGCTCACCGGATACCCCGCCGTGGTGATGACACTGACCACCTGCTCGGGGGGCATGGTCTTGTTGATGCCCGCGTTGATGGCAAAGTATTCACCTGGCATCAGCGCGCAGGCGGCAATCAGGGCCATGAGGGCCACCAGCATTTCCGTGACCATTGCGCCGTAGGCCACGCTGCGGATGTTTTCCTCAGCGTCGAGAAGCTTGGGTGTGGTGCCGCTGGAAATCAGGGCGTGAAAGCCGGAGATGGCGCCACAGGCAATGGTGATGAACACAAAGGGAAAGACCTTGCCGCCGAAGACCAGGCCCGTGCCATCGATGAAGGGCGTGAGCTTGGGCATGTGCAATTGGGGAGCCACCCAGATCACCGCCACGGCCAGCACCGCCACCGTGCCGATCTTCATGAAGGTGCTGAGGTAGTCGCGCGGTGCCAACAGCATCCACACCGGCAGCACCGAGGCCGCGAAGCCGTAGATCATGATGCTCCAGGCCAGGGCCTCGCCGCTGAAATCAAACCAGGACTCAATGCCCCAGGCGCCGAGCTTGCTGCCAGCCCAGACGCTGACCAGCAGTCCAATGATGCCAAAGACGGTCACGCTGCGCACCGAGGCCTTGAAGATCGTGTGGCCCAAGCCCATGACAAGGGCCAGCGGGATGGTCATCGCGATGGTGAACAAGCCCCAGGGACTTTCGGCCAGGGCCTTGACCACCACCAGACCCAGCACGGCCAACAGAATGATCATGATGGCGAGGATGGAAATCATGGCCACCACGCCGACCACCGGATTGATCTCCTCGCGCAGCATTTGCCCCACTGACTTGCCGCCTCGGCGAATGCTGGCAAACATCACGATGCTGTCGTGCACGCCGCCTCCCAGAGTGGCGCCAATCAGAATCCAGAGCATCCCCGGCAGGTACCCAAATTGAGCGGCAAGCACTGGACCCACCAGCGGCCCCGGGCCTGCAATGGCCGCAAAGTGATGGCCAAAGACCACCCAGCGATTGGTGGGCACGAAGTCCTTGCCATCCTCCTTGGTGTGGGCCGGAGTGGCGCGATTGTGGTCAAGCATGAGCACCTTGGTCATCAGCCACTTGCTGTAAAAGCGGTAGGCCACTGCAAAGCTGCACAGACCGGCGACCACCAGCCAAAGCGCGTTGATGCTCTCGCCGCGGTGGAAGGCGCTGAAGGCCACGGAGCCTGCGCCAAGGGCGGAGATGGCAAGCCAGAGGAGAACGGTTAGGGCTTTGGGCATGGTGGCAGAGCTTATAGGCAGAGGCAGCGCGGCAGGCAAGCCTTTCAAGGGCAACCGGGCTTTTGGGGTTGCCAAGGGGGGCGAAGCGCGGCCAACATGCGGCCTTGTTCCCCGCATGAAAGCGTTCATCCTCACTGCTCTGTTTTCTCTCAGTCTCATGACCTCCCAAGCCGCCGACAAACCTTATCGCCATGTCGTTTTCTTCAAATTCAAGGACAGCGCCCCGGCCTCCGAGGTGCAGGCCCTGGAACAGGCCTTCATCAAGTTGGCTTCGGAGATCGAGACTGTGCGCGCCTTTGAGTGGGGCACCAATGTCAGCCCCGAGGGCCTGGCCGATGGCTTCACCCATTGCTTCCTGGTCAGCTTCGCCGACAAGAAGGGCCTTGAGGTTTACCTGCCCCATCCCGCGCACCAGGCCTTTGTGGCCAAGCTCAAGCCGCAACTCGACAAGGTCTGCGTGCTGGACTACATCGCACGCTAGGTAGACCGCGCCACCGCGCTTGAGTGGCGCCCTCAGCTGCGGCCAGACCGAGTTGCTGGCGCAACTTGGTCGAGACCTGTGGCATCAGCCGCCAAACCCTTGCCTGCCCTGGGGGCGGGGTCATGCGTCAAGCGCCTTGAGACGCTGGCTCAGCGGCGGGTGCGAGGCGTAGAGCCATGTGTGCAGGGGGTGGGGTGAGGGATGCGCCAGGTGGTCGTCGGCGAGTTGGCTCAGGGCCTGATGCAGGGCCGCAGGCGAGGGGCCATGGGCCGCCGCGAAGGCGTCAGCCTGCCACTCGTGACGGCGACTCTGTGCCAGCGGCCAGAGATTGAGCAGGAGGTCGAGTGAGGGTTGCAGCAGCGCAGCGAAGGCCAGCAGGCCAGCGCCATTGGCGGCAGTGTCAAGACCCAGGGCCATGGCGAATTCAGGCGAGCGCAGAACCACAAACACCAGTGCGAGATTCAGGCCGCTGATCATCCAGTGGCCGAGGCTCTGACGGCGCACATGCTGGTGCTTGGCGTGCCCGACCTCGTGGGCCAATACGGCAAGGATGGCCTCCGGAGTCATGCGTTGCACCAGGGTGTCGTAGAGGATGATGCGGCGGCTTTTGCCTTGGCCCATGACGAAGGCCTGCGCCTTGCTGCTGCGTCTTGAGCCATCGGCCACCTCCACGCTTTGGGCGGGCAATTCCCACTCGATCATGGCTTGGTGGATGCGCTCAGCCAGCGGGCCTGTCAGAGCTTTGGTCTGCAAGAACAGGGGCAGAATCAAGCGCGGCGCCAGATGCTGCATGAGCCAAAGAAAGCCACCGAAGCCAAGCCACAGCAGGGTCCAGCCCATGAAGCCATGCGAGATGGCGCAGAGTAAGGCGGCAAGGATCGGCAGGCCCAACAGCGCGCTGAGCAAGGCAGCCTTGAGGTGGTCACCCAAAAAAGTGCCGAGGCTGCAGCGGTTGAAGCCGGCCTGCTGCTCGATGCGAAAGGTCTGCCAGGCATCCAGCGGCAATTGGCAGAAGGCCAGCACGCCTCCGACAAGCCCGATGGCAAGCAGGTCATCGCCCAGACCGCCCAAGCTCTGTGTGCCGGCCCAATCGGCACAGCGCTGCTGCAACCAAGCCCAACCGCCCAAGGCCCAGAAGCCGATCACGGCGCCCAGGCCAAGGGCATCACGCCAGGTGTTGAGCGCGGCGTTTGCGGCCAGGTAGGCGCGACGATCCTCATCGCGCTCGGCGGGGAAGACTTGGCGCAGGGCGTCTGGAATGGGCAGAGCCAGTCGGGCAAGGTTCAAGGCGCGCAGGATCAGGCGCAGATGAAACAGGCCTGCCAGGGCAAGCATCAGCAGCAGGGCGATGGGATGATGGAGATTCATGCCGCAGTCGCCCTGCCGCCTCTCGGAAGCTTAGTCCTTGCTGTTTTCGGCGAACTGGGCGTCGAACACGATCTTGCTGGGCGGGAAGTCCAGCTTCTTGACGAAGGCGCAGGACTCGGTGGCGCCAAACTCGCGGTCCATGGCGCCGTCCTCCCATTCCACACTCAAGGGGCCTTGGTAGCCGATGTCGTTGAGAGCGCGGATGATGCGCTCGAAGTTGATGTGGCCACGGCCCACGCTCTTGAAGTCCCAATAGCGGTTGGGGCGGTGGAAATCCACATGGCCGCCAAACACCCCGGCCTCACCGGCGAGACCCCAGGCCACATCCTTCATGTGCACATGATAAATGCGGTCGGCGAATTCGTGAATGAAGCGCACATAATCCACGCCCTGATAGCCGAAGTGGCTGGGGTCGTAGTTGAAGCCGAAGGCCGGGTGATAGTCCACGGCCTGCAGGGCGCGGCGCGCGCTGGCGATGTCAAAGGCGATCTCGGTGGGGTGGACTTCAAGGGCGAAGCGCACGCCCTGCTTTTGGAACTCATCAAAGATGGGGGTCCAGCGCTTGGCGAAGTCCTTGTAGCCGGCGTCAATCTGGCCGGGGAGGTTCGGCGGGAAGCTGTAGCAAAGGTGCCAGATGCTGCTGCCGGTGAAGCCGTTGACCACCTTGACGCCGAAGCGCTTGGCGGCCTGCGCGGTTTTCTTCATCTCGGCGGCGGCGCGGCGGCGCACGCCCTCGGGCTTGCCGTCGCCATAGATGTGGGCTGGCAGAATTTGTTTGTGTCTTGGGTCAATGTTGTCGCAGACGGCCTGTCCGACCAGGTGACTGGAAATGGCGTGGCACTGCAGGCCGGCTTCCTTGAGCTTGGCGCGCTTGGCGTCGCAATACTTCTGATTGGCCTTGTCCACCTCGAAGTGGTCGCCCCAGCAACCCAGTTCCACACCGTCATACCCGAAGGCCTTGGCCTTCTGCAGGATGGTGTCAAAGGGGAGGTCGGCCCATTGGCCGGTGAAGAGAGTGACGGGTCTGCCCATGGTCGTGGAGGAGTGAGGGTTGTGGGTTGAGTTGCAGCACTGCGGCAGGGATCCGCAGGCCCGGATTTTTCGGGCATGGGCGCGCCCTTGGCAAGCAAAAGCTGGGCTCGCGGCAGGCTGCCGGATTGCAGGCGGCCGGGCGCAGCAAATCCGGCCTTGCGCCGGGGGCAGTTTGGGGTTCACCTACATCCCTTTTCCGCCACCCATGCAGAGCCTTTGGAACGAACAAGACGCCGCCGCCTTCAAGGATGATCTCCTCGGCCAGAGAGTGTATTCCTCGCGCCTGCTGGGTGCGCATCCGGATCTGGTGCTGCACGGCGGTGGCAACACCTCGGTGAAGCTCAGGGAACGCGATTTTTTTGGGCAGGAAGTGGAGCTGTGCTGCGTCAAGGGCAGTGGCTGGGATTTGGCCACCATCGAGCGCGCAGGCTTCGCTCCCGTGCGCCTGCAAGCCTTGTTGGCGATGGCCAAACTGCCCTCGATGAGCGATGCGGAGATGGTGCGCCAGCAGCGCGCCGCCATGCTCAACCCCGATGCGCCCACGCCCAGTGTGGAGGCCATTTTGCATGCGGTGCTGCCCTTTGCCTTTGTTGACCACAGCCACGCCAATGCGATCATCGCCCTGACCGGCCATGCCCAAGGCGAGGCGCGTGTGCGCGAGGTGTTTGGTCAGCGCGTGCTGGTGGTGCCCTACATCATGCCGGGCTTCCCCTTGGCGCGCGCGGTGGCGCAGCTGATCGAGGGCCGCGATCTGCGGGCCGAGGGCGTCGTGGGCATGGTGTTGCTCAAGCATGGCTTGTTCACCTTTGCCGACAGTGCCCGTGAGAGTTATGAGCGCCATCTTGAGCTGGTCACCGAGGCCGAGCAGTGGTTGGCGGCCAAGGCGCCGGCGCGCGCAGCTCAGTGCGAGGCGCAGGAGGATCTGCATGCCCTGGCCCGCTTGCGTCGGGCGGTGAGTCGGGTTCGCGGCGCAGCGCAGATTGCTCGTTTGGACGCCTCGGCGCAGGCCGCAGGGTACGCCTCATTGCCCAATGCCTCTGACTTGGGGGCCCGCGGGCCGCTGACCCCGGATCACAGCATTCGCACCAAGCGCGTGCCCGTGGTGTTGGGCGGGGATGCTGAGGCCTCAGTGAAGGATTTTGCTGATCAATACGCGGCGTATTTCAAGCGCCATGCCAAGGGCGAGACCATGCTGGATGCGGCGCCGCGTGTGGCCCTTTGGCCCGGGCACGGGGTGGTGAGTTT
>Ga0222712_10004211_pt1 | contig 15184 bp, 7 predicted proteins | sample C33_657DmetaG_FD_165043 | JGI IMG/M metagenome (GOLD analysis project Ga0222712, IMG submission 165043) | Estuarine water microbial communities from San Francisco Bay, California, United States - C33_657D | ecosystem: Environmental > Aquatic > Marine > Unclassified | place: USA: California... | reverse complement strand
TGAGCATCGACTCAATACATTGGTACCGCGTAAAACGGACGACACCGACGACGATCGATCGATCGTTCGACGACGTCATCGATCGACGTCCGTCGTCGCGCGCGCGCGCGCGATCGATCGAGTTTACACGAATCGCGCGATCGATCGATCGATTTTCTCATCGAACGCGCGATTCGTTCGTCGACGACAGGCAAAGAAACGAACGCGAAAACAACGCGAAAGGCACGCGACCGAGGACGATGGAGCGGATGACGACGGGCGCGCGCGAAGGGAAAGAGGCGAAGGAAGGGAACGAAGCGAACGCGCGTGACGTCAATGAGACGATAGAGAAGAAAGAGAAACCAAAGATGATCGCGTTCGCGGCGCTGTTTCGATTCTATAACGCGGAAGATAAGTGGTTGTTAGCGGCGGGGTGCTTCTTCGCCGCGCTCGGCGGCGCGTTGTTTCCGGCGATCAACGTGACGTTTGGGAACTTGTTGGACAGCACCGCGGTCGGGGACGTCGCTGGACAGATTAACGCGGCGGTGATTGCGATGGAGATCGTGGCTTTGCTCTTGGGGGTGTGCTTGACGCTTGGGTATTGGTTCGTCGCGTGGGCGAGCGCCAGGGCGTCGCGAAACATGCGGTGCGCATTCGTTCGCAGCATGCTGGCTCAAGATATCAAGTTTTTTGAGAGCAAGCAGGCTGGGGAGCTGGCAACACTGACCGGAGCCACGGTGCAAGACTTTCAGCTCGGTATGGCGAAGAAGTTTGCGGAGTTGGTGCAGAGTATATTCTCTCTCAGCGGCGGTTTCGGCGTAGGTTTTTACTTCAACGCCGAACTTTCGGGGGTTATTTTAGCGTGCGTGCCTTTGGTCGGGTTCGCCACGTTTTTCCTAATCAAATCGATTCAAGATTTACAAAAAGGAAACGCCGAGTACGAGGCTGCGGGGGCGATTGCGACGGAAACTATCGGGGCCATTCGCGTGACGAACGCCTTGAACTATCAAAGCGTGGCGACAAACCGATACAAAGCCAATCTCGGCAGAGCTCAGCGCTATGGGGCGAAACAAATTTGGAAAGCTTCTTTCGCGGGTGGCGGATTATTCGCATCGATGTTTGTCATGTACGCGCTTGGACTTTGGTATGGATCCAAAATGATCGCCGACAGCAAGGTGGCGGCGCTGGCCAAATATCCCCCGCCGGTCGGTCTCGGCGACATCAATGACGCCACGTGGGGCAACCACTCCTTGTACGCTGAACACGTGTGCACATGGACCACGAATCCGAGCAAACATTACACCGGTGACGCATTTCTGCAGTGCGCTTGCAATCTTGATTACACCATGGCAGACTTGACGACGTCACCGAACTGCGGCTGCGGCTACCGAATCAACAGCAACCTCGAAGGCGTCCTGAAGTCCTCCGGGTCGCCATGCTTGAGTGGGGGATTGGTCGTCATGGTTTTCTTTTCCATTCTTTTTGGCGGTTTCGCGCTCGGTCAAGCGGCGCCGGCTTTCGAAGCACTGACAAAAGCACGAATCGCTGCGTTCAAGTTGTACGAAGTCATCGACCGCGAACCTGAAAATGGCGTTGACGCTCGAAAACCGACTGGTGTGGATCCCGTTGTTCCGATTCGAGGTGAACTGATTTTTTCGGATGTGAAGTTTCAGTACTCTCCGGAGCGGCCTGTGTTTAATGGATTGAATCTTACGATTGAAGGTGGGAAAGTCGTCGCGCTCGTTGGCGCCTCAGGCTGCGGCAAATCTACGATAACCAAACTCGTCGAACGGTTCTACGATCCCTCAAGTGGTACAATTACATTAGATGGCATCGATATATGCAAAATTCGTATCGACAAGCTCAGAGCGAACATTGGCATCGTGTCGCAAGAACCTCTGTTGTTTGAAGCGACAATCGCGGATAATATTGCAGCCGGAAGGCCTTTGGCTCTCGGTGGTCAACGTCCAAGTGCGAACGAGATCATCGCCGCAGCTCAAGCTGCATGCGCGCATGAATTCATTCAATCATTTCCTAATGGTTACGCCACGATCGTTGGAGGCAAGAACTCCAAGTTGTCAGGTGGCCAGAAGCAGCGAATCGCAATCGCGCGCGCAGCGTTACGCAATCCAGCGATTTTAATCCTCGATGAGGCCACGTCAGCGCTTGACACTGAAAACGAGCGTCTCGTGCAAGAAGCACTCGATAGCTTGGTGCATTCTGTCGCCGGTGGACAGCGCACGACGATTGTTATCGCACACCGCCTGACCACGGTGCGCGACGCAGACAAGATTGTTGTTTTAGGTAGCACGGATGCTGCTGCCGGTTTGGCGGGCATTGGGAGCGTGAGTGGAAGCGTCGTTTTGGAACAAGGCACGCACGAGCAGCTCATGGCTCTTGGAGCGAACGGCAAATACCGATCTTTGGTGGGACTGGCATCAGGTGATACCACAAAGCGCGTGAAGAAATCGGCGTCGACAGCTTCGCTAGAATCATTCACTACTGATTCCATGAATGGCGAGTTCGAAAAGGGAGGTGGCAAAAAGAAATCGAGCAAGAAAAAAGAGAAAAAAACAAAGGTTGTAGTTTACAAGGTCGGCGTTCGGCGCGTATGGAAGTATTCTGCTGACGACGTTCCGTTGTTCTGCGCGGGATCGTTTTTCGCCATCTTGAATGGGTGCACAATGCCTGCCGTGGCTTTCGTATTCGCCGAGCTTTTGACCGTGTTTTACCTGGACGATATCAGCTACTTGCGGAAGCGTTGTGCAGTCTTAGCCGGCGCCATGGTTGGTGTTGCCGTTGGCGCGTTCGTCTTCATGGGCATGCAAGGAGGAGTTTTTGGTAACATAGGCGAACGGCTAACTACGCGCTTGCGCCTCCATTTGTTTAGATCGATCATGCGGCAAGACGTCGCGTTCTTCGACGAAAAGCCTAACAGCGTTGGTGCGTTGACAACACTTCTTCAGACAGACACGTCAAAAGTGCGAACAATGACGGGTCAGAGCTTTGGTAGTGCCATCCAAGCAGGAGCCGCACTCACGTTTGGTCTCACCGTGGCACTCACCGCAAGCTGGAAGTACGGTTTGGTTCTCATCGCATGCGTCCCGATTTTGGCTGTCGGAGAAATGATGAACATGAAAAATTTGGCAGATTCGACGGCATTGGACGAAAACGTCGCGGAAGGCGCTGCAAGTGTCTCAGAATCGGTGATGATGATCAAGGATATTCACGCTTTCGGCCTCGAGACCACGATGGCTGAAAGTTACGAAGCAACGCTGTTGGCCACGAAATCCGAAGAACGAGACAAAGCGTTACGCACTGGAGCTGCGTTTGGTCTTGCGCAAGGGCTCACGATGGGCTTCTACGGCTTTGCCTTCTGGTGGGGTGGAGTACTCATAGGACGAGGCGAACTCACCTTCATGGATTTCATGAGAAGCTTATGGGCGCTTGGCTTTTGCGCCGCGGGCGCGGGTCAAGCGGCAACGTTTGCAGGTGACACTCGCGACGGCAAAGCCTCAGCTGGAAGAATTTTCAAGCTGATCGATCGCACACCGCCCGTGAACGCGCAACCATTTGTCAAGATCTCTGAAATCGACGAAGTTGCCCGGGACGTGCCCAAATCGTCTAAGGAATCAGACGAAGCCAAATACGGTAAGGTTATCGACAACTTGAGAGGCAACATTGAATTTCAGGATGTTCACTTCACTTATCCAACGCGCGACACTCCGGTACTCGATGGCCTGAGCTTAGAGGTCAGGCCCGGAGAGACCGTCGCTCTGATTGGTCAAAGCGGCAGCGGCAAGTCCACGGCGATTCAGCTCTTAGAACGATTTTACGAGGTCGTTCGGGTGAGCCAGAAGATTGGTGACGGTAAGGGTGAAGATATTAAGATTGCAGTCGAAGGCGCGGGTGCTGGCGCGATTCTAATCGACGGTGTCAATCTCTCTGAGCTCGATCTAATGTGGTTCCGTTCAAACGTCGGCTTGGTTGAACAAGAACCCACGCTGTTTTCGGGTAGCGTGCACGACAACATCGCTGCCGGTATGCCCGGTGGTGTAGCTACGCGCGAGCAAGTCATCGCAGCGGCAAAAACTGCCAACGCACACGAGTTTATCGAGCGTATGGGAGAAGGATACGACACCGACGTCGGCATTGGAGGCGGTCGCGTCTCTGGCGGTCAAAAGCAGCGCATATCCATCGCGCGCGCGATAATCAACGATCCGCGCATCTTGCTCCTCGACGAGGCCACTTCAGCGCTCGACAACGAGTCAGAACGTCTCGTCCAAGCTGCTCTCGACGGTCTTCTCGCCGATGGCAGCAAGCGAAGCACCATAGTCATCGCGCACCGCTTGAGCACCATTCGCAACGCCGACAAGATTTACTTGCTCGAAAACCAACAAAACGCCGGTGGCGTCGTCGCTGAAGTCGGCACACACGAGTCTTTAATGCGCGCTGGTGGTAAATACCGCCAGCTCGTCGCCGCGTACGACAAATAGAAATTCATCTCCTCTGTTATACCAGTACGCATAAAATTAAATTCACTCAAAGCTCGTTCGCCGCCGCCGCTCGAGCTGAGTCCTCGCCGCACACCGCGCCTCGCCTCGTCTCCCTCGCGCCTTGGCGCGCATGACGATCGCCCCACCCGTCGTTCTCGCGAACGTCACCAATCTCGTCGGCATGGACGAACGCGACGTCGTCGTCATCGTCGACGACGACGACGAACCGGCACCCTCGCCGCGCTCGCGGGATTTGAATTCACCGCGTTTGAAATCAACCACCGTCGCGGTTGGAGTTGATTCGCGCTCGATCGCGGAGAATGATGTCGAGACGACGTCGCACGCCGAAGAAGCAGGAGATTCGGCCATCGCGATCGCCGAGCGCGCGAAGGCCGAGGCCAAGGCGGCAAAGGCCGAGGCCAAGGCGGCGAGAGAGAGAGAGAGAGAGCGCGTCAAAGCGGAGAAGGACGCCAAGGCGCGCGAGAAAGCCGAGGCGCGAGCGGATCGCGACGCGGCGGAACGCGCGAAGAGAGAAAAGGTGGAGAAGCAGGCAAAATCGTTTGTGAGTTTTTTCAAGACGCCGGTGAAGAAGAACGGCGGATTTCAGGTGGCGACAACACCGGAGGCGTCGCCGGCGGTTACAGCGAAATTGGATGAGATATTAAGAGCCGGGGGCGAGGCGGAGGATATCGCGTATGTGCGCGAGGATCTCCTCGAGCGCTGGCGACGGAGTAAAGGGGCAAGAAAAACGATCAATCTGTGGGGAGCGCGTCGGGTCGAGCGCGAGATTGAAGTGATTTCGATCTTGACTTCGCCGACAGGGAAGCGCTCACGAGTCGACGTCGAGAAATCCAAGGGCCCGCTGCGGCGACGATTGTTCATGATTGACTGCAACGAAACCGCGCGTCCCGCATTCTGGGGTACGGGAGCGTTCCCGAATCGTCCAAGATTTTCGGCCGTCGTCACTGGCCGCGCGCCTTTTAAGATGGAAAGTGCTGTGGACTATGAGTACGATTCAGCGGAGGATTGGATCGAGGAAGAGCCGGGTGAAAACTTATCTGACGCCGACGACATTGAAGATGAAGACATGTCACACATTTCTGAAGATGATGATGGTTTTATTAACGATGACGAAATCATATCCGCGAGGGATGATTCGTCCTTCGATGCTGCAACGATTGGAGATGATGAGGAAATGCTTCGAATGCGGCGCACGCTTGCGACGCTCATAACGCGTTCAAAGCGCGCACAAATTCCGTTGATCATTACTAGTTTAGCGCCTTCGACACCCTCTGGCAACGAACAGAGGATGGAGGCGGACGGCGAAAGTAACGAAACGGATGTGTCTTTATTGAGAGCGTTCGCGATCGAAACGATTCCCGATGCGCCCCGCGTGAGTTTAGAAGTGTCGACTGACGTGCCGACATCATCCACGCGAGCTCAACCAAAGACTGCCACCGGAACTTCGGTGAAAAAGAAAGCGGAAGAAATCGTCAGCGCAAACTTGCGAATGCTGATTGTGTTCTTGCTCAAGAACCCGAAGCTCAAGATTAATCAGGCGACCGAGAAATTCATCGAAGAGGCCTCAACAGAGGTTGCCGGGTGGACGAAATCTTCCGTAAATAGCAAGATTCGCGAAATCGCTACGCGTCCTCCGAATCAATCGCGATGGATCGTCAGTAATGGGAATCTCGAAGCTGTTGGACTATCAAGCGAAGATGTGGAGGCGTTGCGACCAGTTGAAACGGCGAAAGGGGCTAGCACGGCGAAGAGGATGAGAGTGAGCCCGCCAGTCGCCGAGACTACACCGATGGATGCGACGACGGCCGCTCCGCGCACGTTGGAAGATTGCTTCAAGGCTGCGAAGACCAAAGAACTCTCGATTCCAGTATCACTCGACGATCAGTCGTGGGTCGATGCGCTGATGAGTTTGCAACGCGTGGAGAGCGAAGAAGATTGGCCGGGCGAATTTAGGCACATGTTTGACGCGGAATCGCTCTGCGCCTGCGTGGAAAAGGGGATCATGCCGATGTTTTTCATGAATGCGCTTCTGAAGACGTTGAATGTGACTGCGATGAAACGGCGCGTGCGATTGGCGTGTGCGCAGCTCATCGGTCCTTTGCTGACAGCTCTTGCGGAACGTGCGACATCAAAATTCGAGCAGAAGCTGACTGCACCGCAGCGAGCCACGATTGAAAACGCTTGCGTCGATCCTTTGCTCATCGTCAAGTTCGTCGAGTCTACCATTGGCAGTGACGATATTCCGTTCAAAATGAACGCGCTTGGTATTTTTTTAGCGCTGCTGGAATCGCCCCTTGTGCCGCGCGCGGCGCAAGGAACGATTCGTACCGTTGCGACTTCGAAGGAGTTTCTTGAATTTTTGACCGTGTCTGTCGCCGCGAAAGATCTTCGTTACAAGGCTGCGCGAGTCGCGCGCTCTGTGTTCAATGGTGCCGTGCACGTCGAAACCTGCGCGGTGTTTCGCCCTACGCAACTGGCTAGCCTATTTGAATCTTTATTGGAATCGTCTATCGCAGCGAGTGAGGAGGCGACGGCGGATGCAGAAAAGTACATCGCGCAAGCGCTGCTCGTCCTCGCATGTATCGCTTCCGACGCCCCCGAAGTGATTGACTTCGCTAAAACAAGCATTGGCATCGCTCACCTGTGCGATGTCTGCTTGAAACATTGCGATTCTAGTAGCACGTTGTTCCCTTCTAGTAACACAACGTGGGTCGAAATCTCCAACAGTGTGGTGGGCTTGGTGGACAAGAGCTCGAAGAGAATCGCCAAAACGGTGGTGTCTGGCCGCATCGCCACGGCTCTCGAGCGACTGCCGAATGAGCGCGCCAAAGCAATCGCCATCGCATTGACGAACATTCAATCGATTGAAATATGAGTTCCCGGCGAACTGGCAGTATATGACCTCTAGGTAGTGCTACAGTATTTCTATGTAAACTAACGCCTCGTCCCCGCACGCGAAATGTTGTTTCGGCTCTTAATCGCCTTGCTTCCGCTGCCGATGTTCGAGATGGTGCCGATGTGCATGTACGGATACTCTCCCGCAGCGCCGAGTAAACGCGGCGGAAACTCAAGCTTACCCAGCGCCAAAGTTTCGACTGCTTTCAGTTTATCGCCTGGAACGGGAGTAAGGATGTAGACGTAGCGATTCTTCGCGTCGATTCCGCGCACGAGACCCAAGCCCACACACTCGGCGAGCCCGCGGTCTTCTCCAGGAGCGGGAGCCGCGAGTAATCCCACTACGGCGCCGTTGATTGCCATCAACGCCTCTCGCGCAGGCAAATCAGCGTGCAACACGTGAATGACGATGTCATCCAAACACACTTTCCACGGAGGCGCGCGCATCAAATCCGCCGCCGCGGCGTTGAACGCTTCGACCTCGCCGCCTTCTTCAAACGTCAGCGCGCCCTCGCTAGAACGGTCGTTACACATCGCCACCGTTTGTTTAGCCCACGCGAGCCATGAGAGCGCGCGCAAATCGATCGCAGACATTCGCGCGTCTTTCGATTTGACCTCGGCGCCGTCGCCCATGTCGCGGCTCGTCTCTTCGACGTCGGCGTCATCGCCCTTTGGCGCCGTGCCAAAACCGGCGGCTACTTCGAGCGCGCGCACGTTCGGCCTCGAGCGCGACGACGCGTCGTCGCAAAACCAATCCACAGTCGGCGCGTTTCGACTCGCCACGTGTGAATTAATATTCACCGCGAAGCACTCCGTCGCGCACGCGCCGACGGCGCGCAAAACTTCCTCCGTCAGCTCCAGCCCCAACCCTTTCACCCATCCGTGCGTGTTCACCACGAGTGCGGGCCGCCGGTCGCCCATCGCCTTCCACGCGTCCACGCACTTGAGCGCACCTTTGAGATACCCCTCCGGATCGCTCTGCGGCGACGTGTCCCCGACGAACCTCGCCTCGCTCGCCGTCGCCGGCGCTCCCGCGTACGCCGCCCCGCACGCCAACCTCGCGACCGCCGGCCCGAGCAAGGGCGCGCGCAACACCGTCAGCGACACCACCCCGGGCGACGTTAACTCTGGCCTCCCGCAATCCAAATCCAACCACGCGCACGCCCCGTCGCGCGCGACGAACGCGTTCGCCAAGAACCGCGCCAACGTGCTCTTCCCCGACCCTTTCGGCCCGATCACCGCCGCGCACGTCTTCCCCGGCGCGTTCGTCACCCTCACGATCGTCTCTTTCGCCTGTCGCCAATCATTCCCGATCGTCGGGGCGTACGCCTCTCGTTCGCTCGCCGTCGCGTCGTCGCCGCCGCGATCGTCGTCGCCGTTCCATTCGTCATCCATCACTTCCACCCTGAGCACGCACCCGCGATCGCCCGCGATCGCCCTCGTGCCTTCCCTCGCGCGTCCGCGGGGGATTCCTCTCGAGCGAATCGCATTCGACCCAGGCATTGAGACGTACCCGTGCGCGTCCAGCGACCCCGTCAGCGCGCGCACGACGACGTGCGACGCGAACACGCGCTCTTCATTCGCGCCGAGCGCGACGTCGACGACGCGCGACGCCCGCGCTCGCGCGTTCATTGTCGATCGATCGATCGCGCCGTGAGCGTCGCGTTCGCCGAGCGATGAAGGTTCATTCATTTCAATTAATTAATGAGAATTCATCATCGCTCGTTTGGCATCATCAGACATGTGATTCCAACGTCATGCGTCTCGGTGTGCGGACGACACCGCACCGCGCGCACTTGGTCGAGCGCGCGTTGAAGTCGCGCGATCGATGTCGTCGCTCGTGCGATTCGCCAACGCGCGCGAATGCGTGGACTGTGGAAGACATGGCCGAAGTCATCGCGCGCGCGTCGCGCGCGGGCGCCTCGCCGCGCGCGCGCGGACGACGCGCGCGACGACGCCTGTGACGCCTGTGACGACGAGCGAGACGACGACGAGCGATGGAGACGAAAGAGTTCGTGACACATCCGATGGCGATCGAAGTCGTCGTCGTCGGCAGTGCGTCGTGTACGACGTCTCGCGCGAATTGGTGTCGCACGATGAGTGCGCGGCGTGGCAACGGGCGTTGCTCGCGCGCGCGCTGCGCGACGGCGATGCGAGCGTGGACTGCGCGTTGCTCGCGCAGCACTTTGAGACGATCACGATAGGGCACGGAAGCGATGGCGAAGGGTTGAAGTTCGACGAACGAACGCCCCCGCGCGGGTTCGCGGTCGCGCGAAGCGAACGCGGGGGCGAGGCGACGTACCACGGGCCGGGGCAGCTCGTGCTGTATCCGATATTGAATCTCGCGCGCGCGCCGCACGATGCGGATTTACATTGGTACATGCGCGCGCTGGAACGCGTGGCGATCGAAGCGATGGAACACTGCGGGTTGGAAGATTGCGAGCGCGCGGAAGGACTCACCGGGGCGTGGTGCGACGGACACAAGCTCGCGGCGGTCGGCGTGCGCGCGAGACGATGGGTGACGTACCACGGCGTGGCGTTGAACGTGTGCGTGAATCTCGCACACTTCGCGCACATCGTCCCGTGCGGGATAGCCGATCGTCCGGTGGGGAGCGTGTCGCAGATGCTGAGAAACGAGCCCGGGGTGATCAGTAGCGCGACGGCGGCGTCGATGGACGCGACGGAGGAGCGCGAGGCGAGAGACGACGACGAAGAGTTGATGCAGCGCGCGCGCGATGGGCTCATCAATGCTTTCGCGGAGACGTTTGATTTAGAAGTAGAAGTTAGACATAGCGCGCCCGAGGTGTGACGGCGCGGAATACGAGGCGGAACGTTTAGGAAAAAGAACACACTCGAAACCGAGATCACGCGAGTCCGCACATCGAGACTCGAAACGCCGGACGCACGCACCATTCGCGCGCGCTCATACGCCCGTCGCAACGCGCGCGTGCGTCCCGCGTACGTCCTCGCCGGGATCTACTGCATGCAACTCGCGTTCGCGCGAGGATTTCCGCGTTCGTTGTCGCGCCCGCGCTCGCACACCACCATGCGCTGCGTCAAGCGCGTGACCCCGGTGACGGCGCCGACGCCGATGCCCACGCAATCGCCGTTCTTGTTCAATGTCTATCACAAAGATGAGTTCCCACCGTGTCCAGATGGGTCGATGAAACCGCCGAGGAAAGGGAACGGGTCCGACTTCGCGCCCGGGCCGTGGCGAATGTATCACGGGAGAGAGTTCTCGGGGTTTCCGCAGCATCCCCACCGGGGGTTTGAGACCATCACGGCGGTGATGCGTGGGACGATCGATCACACTGATTCGCGCGGGAACGCGGGGCGGTACGGCGACGGAGATTTGCAGCATATGACCGCCGGCGCCGGCATAGTACACGGCGAAGTCTTCCCGCTTGTTCATAAAGAACGCGACAACACGTTACAGCTGTTTCAGATATGGCTCAACTTGCCGAGTAAGGATAAGATGGTAGAGCCGGCGTTCGTGATGCACTGGAGCGAGGATGTAAGAAAGATGACGACGAGCGACGGCGGGGTGGAGGTTACGGTTTGGACGGGAGAATACGACGGTGTCAAGGCGTTGGCACCGACGCCGAGATCGTACGCCGCGGATCCAAAGAACGACGTGGGAGTGTATTTACTAAAGTTGAAGCCCGGGGCGTCGATGACGCTGCGCGCGGCTAAGGGTGGAGCGGCAACGAACCGGTCGTTGTATTTCGTAGAGGGCGCTTCATTCGACGTGTGCGGCGAAGTTTTGACGAGAAAATCCGCCGTTGAGGTTGATGCATCGCAAGACGTACCGCTGCGAAATGCAGGAAGCGATGAAGTCATATGCCTCGTGCTCCAAGGCAAGCCTATTAACGAGCCCATCGCTCAGCATGGGCCTTTTGTCATGTAAGTCGCCGCGCGACCTACCACGTGGCACATCCTTTCATCTCTCGCGCCTCTTGCGTCTAACATGAACAGCACGCGGACTATCATTGACGTCATTCGCTATTTCACGACTACACAGGAATACGCAGGAAGAGATCAGGCAAGCTTTTGCTGATTACCGCTCGACGGAATTTGGCGGTTGGCCGTGGCCAGAAGACGCCATGGTGTTCCCTCGGGAGCAAGAACGTTTCGCGTTGATAAACGGCGTGAAGTCCGTCCCAAAGTCAAAGTAGTGCATCTTCGTATTCTTTTCATCTAGCACAATGTATTGGGTGACACCAACGCTCATATTTTTCATCCACTCTAGGTCCGAGATGTTTAGCCCAATTTGAGCACCCACCAAGATGGGTCGTCGTCGGAGCGTCGCGCGACGACAGCCCTCAAGTCAGCGACGCGGGGGGCGAGGTCGATGACGATCGCGCAACCGAGTCGGCTAACATTTGTTAGAAGGGTGTTTCGCTTTTTCGTTCTTTTGCCGTCGCGCACACTCGTGGTCAGTACGGCATTTATATTCCTTTTCTCGATGGCCAACGTGGTGCTCGCTTGTACATTTTTAATTCACCTTCGGCACGGCCCTGAAACAACGTTAGTGTACCGCTCGGCTAACAAAAGAGTGCAGTTTGTTCAAGAATGGGTGCAGACGCGCATGTTTTTTTTGCATACTGGAGGGTATCCGAAATGGTACCTGTGGATGAAAGCTTGGTACGAGCGAACCGTTTGCTTGGTGAATAAGGTTGTTTTAATCGCGCTTGGGTACTACAAAGTGAAAGTGAAGGGTCAACCGCTGCCGCGAAAGGATGCCGATGTTCTAATTAGTAATCACCGTGGCTTGATCGATGCGCTTGTCTTCATTCGTGTTTTAGATAGAATCCCTATCTTTGTGTCTGGGCCAGCAATTTTGGACATTCCCGTGATCTCTACGATTGCGCTCTCGTTGGACGTCTTTCTCATAGACCCATCTTCCAAAGAAAACGCAGTATTAAATTTACAAGAAATTTTGAAACTCACGGATAGACAGGTTGTGATGTTCCCAGAGGTGAATGGCCCAACGCACGGTTCACACGTTCGCACGTTTGCGAGTGGATCCTTTAAAGTTTCGAGCAAAATGCAACCGGTAGCGCTGACTTACCAGGGTGTTGGCGATGTAAATCCAACCTGGGACACCGACATGAATCTCGCCGAGCTTTTTAGGTTAGTCTTTCGACTGTCGCTCAGAGAGACTAACCATGCTTCGATTGATTTCAGAAAGCCGATTATCTTTAGTCAACCGGCAACCAACTCGCACGCTGTCCAAATTGCGCAGCTCTTTAGAGAAGACATCGCGAAAGCGCTTGGGGTTCCAATGTACGACGAGTGAAACTCGGTAAACTTGCATTTCAAATACGTCGTATTCTGTTTCGTTTACCACACGTCCTTGTGATATCTAAAATCGCTAGTGAGACGACGGATGATTTCTTCAGCTTCGTGGGCGGCGTAGTCCCCTTCTCGCATCAGCACGCTCAACAGCGCTTTGTTAACGTCCTTAGCCATGTTTTTAGCATCGCCACAGACGTAGAGCTGACCTTCGTTCTTACCAATCGTGCCTTTCAAGATTCCGTACACCTCGGGGCCCTTGTCGATGATTTTATCCTGCACGTAAACCTTCTTTGGTCCATCACGGCTAAATGCGACGTTGAGACTGGTGATCACTCCATCCGCGAGCGCTTGTTCCATTTCTTCGCGGTAGATGAAATCATTTCGCTCGGTTCGACATCCAAAGAATAGCATCGCTGGTCCTAATTTCTCGCCCGAGGCCTTGAGCGCCTGACGTTCTTGTAAGAAGCCTCTGAACGGCGCGTATCCCGTACCAGGGCCAATCATGATGACTGGCGCCTCTGGGTTCGTGGGTAACCTGAACGTGCTCGTGCGCACGAACACGGGGATTTTTTGACCTTCTAACGCTCGTTGCAGAAAAGTGCTCGCCACGCCCTCGTGCACGCGACCGGTGGCGACCTTCTCTTTCACGACGGCCACGGTGGCAGTGATGATGTTTTTGTCTTGCGCTGGGCTTGAGCTAATGCTGTAGAACCTCGGAGCGAGCCTCGGTGCAATAGCACCGAAGAACAATCCGAGGTCAGGAACCGCTGACGGGAAGTCCTCCATGACTTCTAACAGCGATCGGTGGGGTTTGGTGATGTACGTTGCGAACTCATCTTTACCCGCCGGCGAAGCCAAAAAGGCGAGCTTTTGCGCATCCTTGCCGACGGCGACAGAGGCGAGTGCGGCGAGCGCTTGCTTGCGGGGCGCGCTTAACACATCAGCGTATCTCGCGATTGCAGTCTTCACAGTGCACGGCGTTGAGAACGGCTCTGCGAGCGATGCTGAAGCGTCAGCGGGCTTGGACAATCGGAACGCGCGATTCGGATCGCACTTGAGCGCCTTGGCGGCGCGCGCCGTAATATCCGCGCTGTTCTCCGCGTACACGCCTAAATGGTCGCCGTGCTTGTAATGCACGTTTGCTCCAGCGACGTCAAATTCAACGTGCACGCAGCTGCGATCAGCGCCCTTGCCGTTCAGTTCGCGGACGGCTTTCACGGTGGACAAGTACGGCTTCGCCGCCGTCGGCGCGACGCGCGCGGTGGAATGCTCCTTATCGTACTTGCTCGCCTGGCTTAACGCCGCGCGTTCACCCTCGACGCCTGGCATGTCAATCACATCGTAACGCGGAAGGTCTTCTTCCAAACCACCTTCAGAGTGCAAACCAAACTTGCTCTCAAACGCCGGCCAAAACGCCTCTCTCCAGTTTTCAAAATCTTGTTCCAAACACTGGTCGTCATCTCCCAAGTGAAGCTTCAACAACGGCGCGCCACCGAGGTCGACCAACGCCTGATGAACCATTTTCGCCGCTGCGTTGAAATGTTCGTACGAGCGGTTCCCGAGCCCGAACACGCTAAACGTCAACCCCGAGAGCAATTCCGGCAGACGTCCGTCGCTCGCCGTGTCGCGCGCCCAGTACACAAAATCCGTGCTCGTATCCGTCGGCTCCCCGTCCCCGTACGTGCTTTGCAGAAACACGCAGCACCCATCTTCCCTCTTCAGCGCGTCCTCGGCGTCGAGCGCGTTTATCGTCTCCAAATCCACCGCGCGCGCCGCCACCGACCCTTTATACCTCGCCGCCGCGTGCGCCGCCACCTCTCGCGCGTACCTCTCGCTCGTCCCGGTCTGCGTGCCGTAAAACACCGTCAAACGTACTTTCCCTCTCGCGTCGAACCCGTCGTCGCGCGTCGACGCCGGGGCATCGCCTTTATGCCTCGTCCCGTACGCGCGAAGCAGCGCCACCGCGCACGCGCTCGCGCACAGCGCCAACGCGCACGCCAGCGCGAACGCGTCGCTCGCGACGACGCGCGCGACGACCGACGACGCGAACGACTGCGTCATCGCCACCGGCGAATGCGAATGCGAATGCGAACGCGAACGCGAATGCGAATGCGAACGCGAACGCTCGCTCACGGGCGCGAACTCGCGTTGGACAATCCACCAACACACGCTCGCCCCACCGTCGTCGTGGCCGTCCCAGAGAGGGTTCACGGAAAAACCAGAACGTGTGCGCTTGATTTCGGATTTTATCGTAATTCCGCGACTCGAAATGTTGCAAAACGAAACTAGGACTAGAAATCGTTCGCGGGGATTATCCACTCGCGCGCGCTTCGGAGCCGCCGCCGCCGGTCAGGGAGGTCAGGGACGTCAGGGACGTCGGTCGGTCGGTCCTGATCCATTCGTCGGTCGACCTCTCGTCGACGGAATGTCCCACGACGAGTCACGGACTGACACATCGACCCCCCCCCCCCTTGATCGACCGACCACCCCCATCC
>Ga0222712_10004210_pt1 | contig 15185 bp, 15 predicted proteins | sample C33_657DmetaG_FD_165043 | JGI IMG/M metagenome (GOLD analysis project Ga0222712, IMG submission 165043) | Estuarine water microbial communities from San Francisco Bay, California, United States - C33_657D | ecosystem: Environmental > Aquatic > Marine > Unclassified | place: USA: California... | reverse complement strand
GCGCACGATGGCCTCGTCGTCCTGCTCGATCGCACCGAGTTGGTCCCACGTGGCGCGTGGGATTCCGGTGTCGAGCAGCGCGCGCATTGCCGCGCCTTCGGCGGCGGAGAGGAACAACCCGGACGGCCCGATGAACTTGAGGGCGTTCCACTCGATCGGGTTGTGGCTCGCCGTGATGCCGAGTCCACCCGCTGCGTGATGATGCTCGACCGCGAGCTGAATGGTGGGCGTGGGCGCCATGCCGATGTCGATCACGGTGCAGCCGACCGACTCCAGTGCCCCGTGCACGATGCGGGTGAACATGGGGCCGGACACGCGGCTGTCGCGTCCCACGACCACGCGGCGGTTACCGCTGCGCGATGCCCACGCGCCGAAAGCCGCCGCGAAGGTGGCGACCACCTCCGGCGTCAGCGCCTCGCCCACCCGGCCACGCACACCGGACACACTCACCATCAGCCCGTCGAACGCCATAGTACTCCTCGAATTGAAGCGCTGGGACATGCCCGTCCGTACGCATTCCGGAAAACTAGACACCTTACAGCCACGGAACCAATCAGCGCGGCGTCCCGCTGGCCCGGAACGCCGGTTCGCGGGAATTCAGACGAGTGCCGACCGCAGGGGCACAGCCCGGGCCATCGGCCGCACCACCGGCGCGCGCTCAGGCACCGGGCGTTATCCTGACGTATGGACCCGTTGGCCTTGCTTCCCTATGCGCTGGCCGCGGCCGGTGGCCGCGTGGGTGCCCACGACGTGACGGCCCTCGTGGCCGCCGGCGTCACCCTGTTGCAGCGATCCGCCCCCCTCGTGCGCGTGCTGGCGGGGCGGCGTTCCGCGGTGTTGCTACCGCTTGGGGCGCCGTGGCTGGTGGCGCTCGCGGCAAGTGATGGCCGATCGATGGTCCTGCTCGACCCGCTCACGGTCTCCGTAGACGCCATCGCGGCGATGCTGCGCACGCACGATGTCGGAGCGGTATTCACCTCGCAGGCGTGGCTCCCGGCAGTGCCGGCGGACACCCCGTTCGTGTTGCTCGACGAGGCGCCGAGCCGGGCACGCGTGTGCGCTCTCGGACGAGACCACATGATCGATCTGGGCTCGCACTTCGCGCTCGATCTCGTCGGCGATACCGACAGTCCGGGATCGCCGGAGGAGTGCCTGCGCCTCGAACCGCACGGGGCGGTGCTGACGCACGCCGACCTCCTCGTCGCGGCGCGTCGGGTACTGCGGGACCACCAGCTGACGCCATTGCACCACACGACGTGGGCGAGCACACCCGTGTCACCCGAGTCGATCGTGCGGGAACTCGTGGCGCCGTTACTCGTCGGGGGCACCGTGGACACGGGTGCGCGCACATAGGGGGGATTGCCGTGGCGGGGATGCTCCGCAGGCTACCCGGCACGCTGCGCCCGCCTCGCCGTGCGTGCGCCGCCGCGCTAGCTTCCCGCTGCATCTCCCCACGGACGATCCGGAGCCCATGACGCGCATTTTCGACGAAGATCTGGCGGGCGGTTTCGCGACCCGCGCCATCCACGCTGGCCAGCGCCCCGACCCGGTGTCCGGCGCCATCATGACCCCGTTGTACCTCACCAGCACCTACGTGCAGGAGAGCATCGGCGTCAACAAGGGGTACGAATACGCCCGCGGGAAGAACCCCACGCGACAGGCGCTCGAACGCAACGTGGCCGTCCTCGAGGGCGGCACGCACGGCTTCGCATTCGGCAGCGGCATGGGGTGCCTCGATTCGATCATGAAGCTGTTCCGGGCCGGCGATCATATCGTGTGCGCCGAGAATGTGTACGGCGGTACCTTCCGGCTGTTCGATCGGATTCTTCGGCATATGGGGCTGTCCTTCACATACGTGGATACGAGCGAACCGCAGCGGGTGGAAGAGGCGATGACGTCCACCACGCGGGCACTCCTCGTGGAAACGCCGACGAACCCGCTCATGCGTCTGACCGACCTGCGCGCCATGAGCGACATCGCGAAGCGCCATCAGGCCCTGCTGATCGTCGACAACACCTTCGCGACGCCGATCTACCAGCGCCCGCTCGAGATGGGCGCGGACATCGTCTGGCATTCGACCACGAAGTACATCAACGGTCACTCCGATATGATCGGCGGGCTCGCCGTCGTGCTTGAGGACGACCTGGCCGATCGCCTGCAGTTCATCCTCAATGCGGCCGGGGCCGTCCCGGGCCCGTTCGACGCTTGGCTCGCCCTGCGTGGGACGAAAACCCTCCCGCTGCGGATGAAGCAGCACGACCTGAACGGCCGGGCTATCGCCGACTTCCTGGTGGGTCGCCTCGGCGCCGAACGTGTCATCTACCCGGGGCTGCCCTCACACCCGCACCACGAGCTCGCCAAGCGCCAGATGAGCGCTTTCGGCGGCATGATGACGCTCGACCTCGGGTCCCTGGACAACGCCCGGTCGTTCCTCGAGAAGGTGCGCGTATTTTCGTTGGCCGAGTCGCTCGGCGGCGTGGAAAGCCTCACCAATCACCCCTACACGATGACCCACGGCTCGGTCCCGGCGGAGGTGAAGGACGCCATGGGGCTTACCGACGGGATGGTGCGCCTCAGCTGCGGTATCGAGGACGCCGAGGACCTGATCGAAGATCTGGAGCAGGCGTTGGTCGGGATTTGAGGGAGTAGACTGAACACCGAACGCTGAACGCTGAGAACTCCCCCGGGCATCGCGCGATGCTCGGGGGAGTTCTCAGCTATCGGTCCTCAGTCTTCAGGCAGCATTGCAACCTTTCACTGCCGACTTCCGTACTGTCCCCCATGCCAAGCCAACTGACTCAGATCAGCTCCGTGACATGGGAGCATCCGGCTGACCGGGCGGCGTTGCGCGCCTTGCGTGCCCTGCCGGGATTCGACGACGTCGTGCGCCGGATCGCCGGGGTCTTCGGCGAACGGGGCGTACGCAACCTGTTTCTCGGCGACGCCGTGCTCGTGGGCCCCACGCAGCGACCGGCCCTGTACGCCATCTACCAGGATGTGCTGCAGACGCTCGACTGGCCGAACGCGGGGCGCCCGGCGCCGCAGCTCTACGTGGCGCAGACGCCCATCGCCAACGCGGGGGCCGTGGGCTTCGACCAGCCCTTCATCGTCATCAGTTCAGGCACGCTCGAGCTTCTGGATCGCGACGAGCAGCGTTTCGTTCTCGCGCAGCAGCTCGGAAACATCATGACCGGGCGCACGACCTATCGTACCATCGCGCTTATCGTGCTCTTCTTCGGCATGAGTGCGCTGCCGCTGCTGGCGAGCATCGCGTTGCTCCCCTTTCAACTCGCGTTGCTCGAGTGGTACCGCAAGTCGGAGCTCAGCGCCGACCGTGCCGGTATGCTCGGTACACAGGACCCGCGCGCCAGTCTCATGACCTTCCTCAAGCTGGCCGGTGGCAAGCAAGAAGGCGACACGCTCGACCTCGACGCCTATCTCGCGCAGGCGGCGGAGTACGAGATGGGCGGTACGGCGTGGGAAAGTATTCTCAAGGCGCTCAACACCGCGCTGCGCGAACACCCGTTCCACACCGTGCGCGCTGGTGAACTGCATCGCTGGCAACAGTCTGGGGCATACGGGACGATTCTGGGCGGCGATTACATCCGTCGCGGCAGTGAGGCCGAGCGACCGTTCCGCGACGACATGCGTGACGCGAGCGACTACTACAAGGAAATGGCCAAGGAAGCTACCGACGCCGTGGGGGGCGTGATCAACCGTGCCGCCGATGCGTTCCGTGACGCATTCAAAGCCGCAGCAAGCATGGGAGACGCGGGGCCTTCGGCCTCGCCGCCACCGCCGCCGAGTGAGCCGCCGGCCCCGGAGCAGCCACCGGGGTCGTAAACAGCTCGTCGGACAACGCCAGCAGTGCCAGCCTCGGCTAGATTTCTGCTCATGAAGATCCTCCTCCTCGGCTCGGGCGGCCGTGAACATGCCCTGGCAGATGCATTGTCGCGCGAGAACACGCCGGTCGAACTGATCGCCGCTCCGGGCAACCCGGGTATCGCCGAACTGGCGCGTCTGGTGAGCATCAACGCGAACGACCCGCGCGAGGTGGCGGCGCTGGCCGAACAGGAGCAGGTGGAGCTGGTGGTAGTTGGCCCCGAGGCGCCACTGGCGGCGGGGGTTGTGGACTATCTGCAGCAGCGCGGCATCCCGGCGTTCGGCCCCACCATGGGTGCCGCGACGGTGGAAACGAGCAAGGCCGACACCAAGGCACTCATGCTGGCGGCAGGTATCCCCACCGCGCACGCGGAAACGCATCGTGTGGCGAGTGACGCCAAGGCCGCCGTACGCACGCGCTTCGGCGCGCCGGTAGTGATCAAGGCCAGCGGGCTCGCAGCGGGCAAGGGCGTGATCGTATGCATGACGGAAGCCGAGGCCTTCGACGCGATCGATCGCATTCTCGACGATCGCGTATTCGGAGAAGCCGGCGCCGAGTGCCTGGTGGAATCGTTCATGACCGGCGAAGAACTATCGCTGTTCGCGATCGCCGACGGCACCGACGTGCTGCCCATGATCGGCGCGCAGGATCACAAGCGCCTGCTCGATGGCGACGAAGGGCCCAATACCGGCGGCATGGGCGCGTACACGCCCGTCTCGTTTTCCACGCCTTCGCTCGTGGATGATGTCACCGAGCGCATCTTCCTCCCCACGCTGCATGCACTGCGCAAGCGCGGCACGCCGTTCAGCGGATTGCTGTATGCGGGATTGATGCTTACCCCGGACGGCCCCAAGGTGGTGGAGTTCAACTGCCGCTTCGGGGATCCGGAAACGCAGGCCATTCTCCCGATGCTGACCAGCAGCCTGCTCGACCCCATGCTCGCCGTGGCGCGCGGTGGGCGCATTGGCAACATGGCGCCGTTCACCTGGCGCCGCGGCGCGAGCGTGAGCACGGTGGTGGCGAGCGGCGGCTACCCGGATTCGCCCAAGACCGGTTTCCCCATTCACGTGCCCAGCTTCAGCGACGATGTCCGCGTGTTCCACGCCGGTACCAAGCGAACCGGCGGTGACCTCCTCACCAGCGGTGGTCGGGTGTTCGCGGTGACCGCCATAGCCGATTCATTCGGCGAGGCGCAGCAAGCCTCGCGGGACGCGGCAGCGCGGATCGCGTTCGAGGGCGCGATTTACCGGAAGGACATCGGCTGGCGTGAGGCGGCGCGCGTCGGCTGAGCGCAGAGCCGGTGCTGAGCGTCGAGGAAATGCGTTCACACGACACTCACCACTGCATGCCTGAACTCCCCGAAACCGAAACCATCGCCCGCGACCTGCACGAGATGGTCGTGGGCGCGGTCATTTCGGACGTCACCGTGCCGCGCCCCGATGTGCTTCGTGAGGCCGATGCGGCCGGGTTCGAACGAGCACTGACGGGCCAGCCCATCCGCCGCGTCTGGCGGCGCGCCAAACTCATCGTGCTCGACATCGACGCACGCCCGGAACTGGCGGCGCTCGATCCCGCGTGGCGAATCGTAGTGCAGCCCCGCTTCACGGGTGGCCTGGTGGTGGACGATGGCTCGCTGGACGCAGCCGAGCGCGCCTACGTGTGCGTCTCGTTCGTCTTGGCCGACGGCCGAACCCTGCACTACCGGGACGTTCGACGGCTGGGCACGGTGGCACTGATGCATCGCACCCGGTTCGCCGGATATTCCGGCGCGCTGGGGCTCGAGCCCCTTGACCCCGCCACCGACGATGACGCATTTTCGGCTTGTGTTCGGGAGTCGCGGCAGGCCATCAAGATTGCGCTGATGGATCAGAAGCGGCTTGCAGGCGTCGGCAACATCTATGCGAACGAGGCCCTGTGGCGCGCCGGAATCGATCCATCACGCGAAGCCTGCACGCTGAGCAGCGCCGATCTGTCGCGGCTGCGTGCCGCACTGCAGGCGGTGCTGACCGCCAGCATCGCCGCCCGCGGCACGAGCTTCCGCGACTACCGGGATGCCCGCGGTGAGCGTGGCACCTTCGTCGGGCAGCTCGCCGCGTACGGACGCACCGGTGAGCCCTGCCTCCGCTGCGGTCGCCGCCTGGTCGGCACCCATGCCGTGGACGGACGCAGTACGGTCTTCTGCGCGGGGTGTCAGTACTGACCTGTTCGCCGGGCGCCCCGCCGCGCTGCCACGGCCAGCCCGCGGCAAACGCCCGGCGCTCGCCACGCAGCTCGACCTCGCGGTCAGCAACTTGGAGGCCAATGTCGCGCGGCTCAGGGCGCAGGTCCGCGAGAGTGCGCGGAACGTGCCCGGCGTGTACTGCATGCGGGGGGCGCACGGCGAAGTGCTGTACGTGGGCAAGAGCACGAAGGTCCGCACACGGCTGCTGAGCTACTTCCGCCTGCCATGGCCCGAGCACCGCCATGCGCGGCTGTTGCGTGAAACCACGCGCATCGAGTGGGAGCCGCTCCCCAGCGAGTTCGCAGCGCTGCTGCGGGAGGTTCGCCTCATCCGCGCGCACCTCCCGCGCTACAACGTGCGTTCGGCCCGTCCGCTCGACCAATGGTGGGTCGTCACCATCGCCAAGGGCCCGGCGCCGCGGCTGCGCATTCAGCGCGCCAGCGCGGCCGCCCGTTCGCGCGACGTAGCGCAGATGATCGGCCCGTTCGCGTCACGGCGTCCGCTGCAGGACGCGCTGCGGGTGCTCAATGATGCGCTGGGACTGCGAGACTGCAGCGATCGCGTGCGGATGCACATGCGGGATGTCGCCGAACTGTTCGAGGAATCACACCCGGCCATGCAGCGCACACCGGGGTGCCATCGCTACGAAACCAAGCGATGCCTCGGCCCGTGCGTCGGTGCGTCCGGCGAATATGAGTACCGCACGCAGCTGTCGCGCGCCAAGGCCGTGCTCGAGGGGCGTGACGGCACGCCGCACCAGCAGCTCGTTCGCGAGATGGCGGTGGCGAGTGCCGCGTTGTCGTACGAGCGCGCCGGATGGCTGCGCGACCGGCTCACGGCGCTGCAGGAGCTCGATGCGCAACTGGCTCGTGTGCGAGAGGCGCTCACCCGCCCGAGCTTCGTGTACGCCGTGCCCGGGCGCGACACGGACGACCGGTTGTACCTCGTGCGTCACGGGCGCGTGGTGGGCGAAGCGCGCTGTAGCGAACCCGATTCGGTGAACGCCCTGCAGACGCTCGAGTCGAAGGCTACCCAGCCACCCACCGGGGTCATTGTCGATCAGCTCGACGAGTTGCTGATGGTGGAATCATGGTTCCGTGGGCGCAACGGCGTGGATGCGCTGGTGGCCGACACGGTGGCAGGCGCCCTGGAGAAGCTGGCGGCGCATGGGCGGAGCAGTTCGCAGCTGAATGCTGAAAGCTGAAGGCTGAAAGCTCCGACCGCGTCTGCACGATCCGCGGGGAGCTTTCAGCGGTCCGCCCTCAGCCCTCTGTGCCTCCCTTACTCCGCGTCTCCCTGTATCCCGAGGGGAATCAGCTCCACATCCGCCTGCCCCTGATAGATGTAGAGCTTGGCCACGCACGGCTGCAACTTGAAGCGGCGCGGTCCGGCGGCACCGGGGTTCACCACCACGCGGCGCGCGGCCTTGGTGATGAGCTGCTGGTGCGTGTGACCGTACACGATCACGTCGGCGGTGGGGTACGCCCCCACCAGCTTCGGTGGCGTGGGGCTCCCGAGTTCGTGCCCATGCGTGACGACGATGCGCACGCCATCGATCACGTCCTCGATGCGGTCGGCGAGATCGGGACGGCCGGGGGCGTCGGTGTTGCCGTACACGGCCCGGATGGGGGCGATCGTCGCGAGTTCCGTGAGGACATCGGCCGGCCCGACATCACCAGCGTGCAGAATTTGCGACACGCCCTGCAACGCCTCGAAGACTTCGGGGCGCACGAGGCCATGCGTGTCGGAGATGAGACCGATAACTGTGGCGCGGTTGGACATGGCTGACATCAGGACGGAGTATCCATAAGCTTTCGGCGCGCCCGGCGGCGATCGAGTCGGGCCTGAGCGCTCACGGCTCGTCGCCCCAGCGCTTCCCCACCGCATGCTCGATGTCGAGATGATCGAGTACGCGTGCCACCATGAAATCCACCAGCTCGGCGATGCTCGTGGGCTGATGATAGAAACCGGGAGCGGCGGGAATGACCGTGGCTCCCGCGCGCGTTACGGCCGTGAGATTCTCGAGATGGATGAGCGACAGCGGCGTTTCACGAGGCACGAGGATGAGCGTGCGCCGCTCCTTGAGCACCACATCGGCCGCGCGTTCGACCAGTGAGCGTGACGTACCATGCGCAATCGCACTCACGGTTCCCATGCTGCACGGGCACACCACCATGCCACTCGTGCGCGCAGACCCGCTGGCGGGCGCCGCACCACGATCGTTGTCGTCGAACACCGTGACGCAGGCGTCGAAGGCGTCGCTTCCCACGCATTGACGGAGTGCCGCGAGATCCGCGATGCCGCTCTCCGTGTGCAGGAGGCGCCACCCGTGCCCCGAGACGATGAGCCACGTGGGCACCTGCAACGCCACGAGGGCCTGCAGCAGACGCACCGCGTACGGGGCCCCGGAGGCGCCGGTGATAGCGAACACGACGGGATGACGCACGGTACTCATGGTGACTCCGGTAGCAGCATGCGCGCCGTGAAAACGCATGCCAGAAAGCCCATGGCAATGAGGCCGTTCATGGTGAAGAACGCCGCGTCCACCTTCGTGAGATCATCGGCCTTCACGAGTCGATGTTCCCAGAGCAGCATGAGCGCGATGCCCACTACCCCGGCCCAGAGCAGGCCATCCACCAGCGGAGTGGCCGGTCCGAGCGGCTGCGCCGCTGCCACCACGCTGAAGGCGACGACCGCCAACAGGTGCAGCGTACGTGAAATCATGATCCCGCGCACCACGCCGAACTTGCTGGGCACACTGTACAGCCCGTGTTTCGCATCGAACTCGGCATCCTGCAGCGCGTAGATCATGTCGAAACCGCCACTCCAGCACACGACGGCGAAGGCCAGCACGCACAGCAACCACCAGGGCTGACTCCACTCCCCGGTGACGGCGAGATAGCCGCCCACCGGCGCGATGGCGAGGCCGAGGCCGAGCCACAAGTGGCTCCAGCGCGTGAACCGCTTCGTGTAGCTGTAGCCGAGCACCCAGAGCAACGCCACGGGCGACAGTGCGAGACAGAGCGGGTTGAGCATGCTACTCGCCAGTACGAACAGCGCGCTGCTTCCCGCGATACTGAATCTGGCCTGCCCCACCGTGAGGGTACCCGCGGGCAGTTCCCGCATTGCCGTGCGTGGATTGAGAGCATCCACGTCACGGTCGACCAGCCGGTTGAACGCCATCGCGGCGAAGCGCGCACTGGTGAAGGCCAGCAGTACCCAGCCCACGGTGGCAGGCGTAACCGGGGCGATCACGCTCGCGAACAGCACGCCCACGAGCGAGAAGGGCATGGCGAACACCGTGTGCGGCAACTTCACGAAGTTCGCGAGCCGCACCGCCAGCGACTGCCCCTGCAGGAGCTGACCGTCGCGCGCGCCCTTGGGTGGCACGATTCCGGGGCTGGTCATGGTCGCGTCACAGGCCGAGGCTCTTCCACTTGGCGTCCACCGCCTGCTTCGTTGCCCCGTCCATTTCAATCACCTTGGGCCATGCGCGCGTGAAGCCCTCCTCGGGCCATTTGCGGGTCGCATCGATACCCATCTTGCTGCCGTAGGTGAACGCGCGGCTCGCGTGGTCGAGCACATCCACCGGCCCCATGGTGAAGCGCACGTCGCGCTGCGGGTCCATGTTGTTGAGCGCCACCCACCAGGCTTCCACCGGGTTGCGCACGTTGATTTCCTTGTCCACTACCACGAGCACCTTGGCGAGCGACATGAGCCCCTGTCCCCACAAGGCGTGCATCACCTTGTCGGCGTGGCCCGGATACTTCTTGTCGATGCTTACGAACACGAGGTTGTGGAACCCGCCCTCGGCCGGCATGTGGTAGTCCACCACTTCCGGCGTGGTGAGCTTGAGCAGCGGCAGGAAGATGCGCTCGGTGGCGTGCCCAAGATAGAAATCTTCCATGGGCGGACGACCCACGATGGTCGTGGAGTATACCGGATTCCGGCGCATCGTCACGGCGGTGACGTGCACGCGGGGATACAGATCGGCCTCGCTGTAGAAGCCCGTGTGATCACCGAACGGGCCTTCCACGATGAGCGCTTCGGCAGGATCGATGTAGCCCTCGATCACGAACTCCGCATCGGCGGGGACTTCGAGATCGTTGGTCACCGCCTTGGTGAGCTTCACCGGATCGCGGCGCAGGAAACCCGCAAAGAGGAACTCGTCGATGTTGGGGGGCAGCGGCGCGCTGGCGCTGAACATGCTGGCCGGATCGCTGCCCACGACGATGCACACCGGCATCTTCTCGCCGCGTTCCGCCATCTGCCGCATGTGCTCGGCGCCGGTCTTGTGGCGCTGCCAGTGCATGGCCACGTGCTTCTTGCCCAACTGCTGCACGCGGTACATGCCCACATTGCGGATGCCGCGCACCGGATCCTTCGAAATCACCGCCGTCATGGTGATGTACGGGCCGCCGTCCTCGGGCCAGCAGTGCAGCACGGGGATCTTGTCGAGATCGATTTCGTCTCCCTGCCACACGACGTCCTGACACGACGGCGAGCCGCCCTTCACGCGCGGCGGAAACTTGCTCACTTCCAGCAGACGGGGAAGCAGCGACAGCTTGCCCAGAAACCCATCGGGCACCTTGAGGTCCATGAGCTGCGTGATGCGCGCGCCGATGTCGTCGAGGTTCTCGACGCCGAGGGCGAGCGACATGCGTTTCATGGAGCCGAACAGATTGATCGCCACGGGAAACTGCGAACGTGTGCCGTCGCGCAGAATGACATGCTCGAAAAGCAACGCCTTGCCGCCACCGGGCATCTTGGACACGCGATCGGCGATTTCGGTGAGCTCGAGGTGCACCTTCACCGGCTGGGTGATACGGTGCAGCTCGCCGATGCGTTCGATCGCGTCGATGAAGTCGGAGAGAGTATCGAGAGCCATGCTGTTGGGGCGGCGCGGTCAGGCCGTGCCGGTATGGATCGCCGCGATGCCGAGGGTGAGCCGTTCCCACGTGACCGTGGAGAACCCGGCGGCGCGCATGCGGTCGGCAAGCGTCTCTTCCGTGGGGAAGTTGGCGACCGACATGGGGAGATACGTGTACGCGGACGTGTGTCCGCTCACGAGGCGGCCGATGAAGGGCAGCACGTGATGGAAGTACGCGAGATACGCCTCACGCACGAGCGCGAAGCGAGGCGTGGAGAATTCGAGAATGACGAAACGGGCGCCGGGCCTGAGGACCCGGCGCACTTCCCGCAGCCCTGCGTCGAGATCGGCCACGTTGCGGATCCCGAAGGCCACGATGGCCCCGTCGAGGCTCGCATTGCCGAAGGGCAGCAAGAGGGCGTCGGCGCCAACCGGCGCAAGCACCGATCGCGGCGCCTTACCGGTGCCGTGCTGCAACATGGGCACGGCGAAATCGGCACCCGCTACGAAACCGCCGAACCCCGGTTGCTTCACGAGCAAGGCGCCCACATCGAGCGTACCGGCACACAGATCGAGGTACGTGCCGCCGGGTGTGGCCGTCCACGCGAGGGCAGTAAGCGCCTTCTGTCGCCAGCGCTTGTCGATGTTCATCGACAACACGTGGTTGAGCAGGTCGTAGCGCGGCGCGATGTCCGAGAACATCCGCTGGACGTACTCGCGCTTCCCCTCCCCCTGGGCGGCGCTGGCGGCGGCGTGCAAGTCGTCCGTCGCCCGCCGGGGCGTGATGTCAGGGGCGTCGATCGTGCGTGGCATCCCGAAACATCAAGGAACGAGGCAAGCCGAGCAAGCGGCGAGGCCGTGCTGGCCGTATCCGGATTATTGGTGGCCCCAGTCCGGAACGCGTGCCGGATGGCTGGTTCCGGTGCGTGTGTCGGGCTAGCTTTGGCCCCTGCGCATGCCGATAGCCGAGGAGCTGGGAACACTTCCCGACGCCGATGTGGTCCGACTCGCCCAGCAGGGGCGCGAACTTGCCTTCCGCGAGCTCGTGCGCCGCTATGAGCGGCCCGTGTTCTCGCTGGTGTACCGCATGGTGCGCGATCGCGAGACGGCGGAGGACCTGGCGCAGGATGCGTTCGTGAAGGTCCTCAACCACATCGACAAGTACAGCCCCGAGTTCAAGTTCTCCAGCTGGCTGTTCAAGATCGCGAACAACGTGGCGATCGATTACCTGCGGCGACGCCGGCTCGACACGGTGAGCCTCGACGGGAGTCCCAACGCGACGACCGCGGCGGAGGTGGAGGCATCCACGATCGAGCTCGGGGCTGACCAGGAGAGCGCGCTGGAAGCACTCGAAGCCAAGGAACTCGGGTCGGCCATCGAACGGGCCATCGCGAAGCTCCGGCCCGAGTATCGCGCCTGCATCATGTTGCGTCATGTGGAGGGGCGTTCGTACGAGGAGATCGCGGCGACGCTCGACCTCCCGTTGGGCACCGTCAAGACGTACATCCACCGCGCCCGCCACGAGCTCCGGAAGGCGCTCGAACCGGTGCGGGAATGAACGGGGTCGCCAGCGTGACAGGGGACGCGCGCGGACGCAGTACCACCGCCTTGTTTCCGTCGACAAGGCGCCGAAACTCGTTGAAACCCAGCCGTACGGCACCACGTAGGTCGGGTATGGAGGCACCACAGTGATCGACCGACACCTGCGACCCGACGAAATCGAGCTCCTTCTCGACGGAGAGGAGGGCTTCGGCGTGGCCCAATTGCGGGCGCACGCCTCGTCGTGTTCGGTGTGCCAGCACGAACTGGCGGGTGCCAGCGGGCTCATGCTGATGCTCGACACGCTCCCCGATTTCGCGCCGTCGGCGTCGTTCGCCGATCGGGTCATGAGCGAGGTGCAGGTGTTCGAGCCGTGGCACGCGGCTGCCTCGCGCACGGTGGCGCAGGTCGTGCCGGCCACCCGTCCGGCCCGTATCGCCGCCGGCGTTGCCGCCGCCGTGACGGCGGGGTTGGGCACGGCTGGCGCCACGTGGGCCGTAGCTCGCGCGGACATGGGCCTGCTACTGGCCCAGCTGGGGTTGGAGCGGTTCCGCGAGCAGGTCACCGTCGCCGGCAGCGACCTGATCACCACGGTGGTGGGGCAGCCGGGGCTCGACGCGTTGCGCGGCAGCTCCCCAGAGGTGACGGCGCTCGCCATGGGGGCCTTCGTGGCCGTCGCGGGCATGGGGGTGGTGGGCATCCGCACCCTCGCCTCGTCGTCACGCACCCGCTGACCGGACTCGCCCTGTGCTGACCGCCGCGCTCGTCGCTGTCGCCGGGACTTTCGCCATCGGCATGATCATCGGGCTGGTGGTGCTCATGACGGCCGAAGATGCCTTGCTCGCGGTCGCCAAAAGCGCTGCGCGGGATGTGGGAGGCAGCTTCTGGGCGGGCGTGCTGGCCCAGCTGCTGGCCGTGCCGGCGCTGGTCGTCCTGCTCATCGCCTGCGCGGTCACCATCATTGGTATTCTGGCCATGCCTATCGCGGCTCTGGCTTGGGCGCTGGCGCTCTCCGGCGCCGTCACGCTCGGCGTTCTCGCCGTGGCCATGGTGATCGGCCGCGCCATTGCCGGGCGCGGCGCCGGCGTCACCGAGCGCAGTGCGGCCCTGCGCGGCCTCACCGTGGGACTCGTCGCCCTCAGCCTCGTCTGGTTCGGTGCCGCCCTCGCCTCACGGCTTCCTCTCTTGGGCGCCGTGGCGCGCCTCGTGGCCGTCTCGTTCTCTTGGGCCGTGGCCACCGTGGGGCTCGGTGCCGTGGTGAAGAGCCGCATCGGTGTGTCGCGTCTGAGTGTGCAGTTCGGCCGCTTCGGCGGCAGCACATTCGGTGGCCACGCAACCACATGGGGCGCGCCGAACCGTACGGGCGTGAACGAGACGCCGATACCGGTGAGTTGGCAGACGCCGACGCCGGTGCAGGGCGTAGTGGCGGTGCCGCGACCGGGCGCGGAGCGGTCAGCAGACGGGTAATTGCGAGCGGCAGACGGCAGACGGCAGACGGCAGACGGCAGGAGCCGCAGCGAGCCATCACGCCATCCGCTACCCCAGCACCACGCCATCCCCCCGCGATACGCCCAGCGAGGCCGCTGCATTCCCCTCGCGCACCGCGACCTCAACGAAACCACTCGACCCGATCAGCGCCACGAGTTCGCCGCGCGCCGCCTCGCCGTACGTGCGCAGCATGCGCGCGGCACGACCGGCGATCTTCACCATGCCGCGCGACTCCCGTGTGAGCAGATTGGTGATCACATTGCCGAAGCGGTCGATCGTCAGCACTTCGCCGTGCAGGAGTCCGTGCGCGTCCCGAAACGGTGGCGGTGTGCGCAGGCGCACCGCGTCACCGAATGCCTCGCCCACTTCGTCGAGCGGGGTGCCGGTGGCCAGCTTCGCGGCGATCGGCGCGAACACATCGCGACCGTGAAACGTGGCTGATGCTGCCGTATCCACCGACAGGCGCACCACCCGCGCGTCGAGCGAAAACAGCGCGGGCGACAGCACGCCGTTGTCCGGTCCGACGAGAAAACGTCCCTCGCTGCGGATGGCAATGGCTGCACGCGTCGTGCCGACGCCGGGGTCCACCACCACGAGATGCACGGTGCCGGCCGGGAAGCGCTTCCAGTAGCGCGCCACGGTCAGCCGGCCAAACGCGATGTCCTGCGGCGGAATGTCGTGCGATAGATCGACGATCGGGATACCTGGCGCGTGCGTGACGAGTACACCCTTGAGCTCGGCCACGTAGCCGTCGGCCGTCCCGAAGTCGGTGAGCAGCGTAATGGCGGGAGTCGACATGGCGTTAAGGTAATCCCCGCATCGCTCACACCACCGATTTCCGCCAGCGTCCACCGGCCCACAACAGCGCCATCACCACACCGCGCGCGGCAGCGGTGATCGAGATGGTCCACCAGAGCCCGGTGGTGCCCCACTGCGCGGCTGCCCACGCACCCACCGGCAACCGCAGCGCCGTGATGGCCGTGCTGAGCAGCATCGGCACGAGCGTCCATCCGGCGCCGGCCATCGCACTTTCCAGCACCACTTCGGTACCGAGAAACAGCTGAGAAAACGCCGAGATGCGCAGGTATTGCGCCGCTTCCGAAATCACCGCGGGGTCGTCGGAAAACAGCCCCGCGAACTGATCGGCGAAGCTCAGACTCACGACCGCCATTGCCAGCCCCACG
>Ga0222712_10004209_pt1 | contig 15186 bp, 13 predicted proteins | sample C33_657DmetaG_FD_165043 | JGI IMG/M metagenome (GOLD analysis project Ga0222712, IMG submission 165043) | Estuarine water microbial communities from San Francisco Bay, California, United States - C33_657D | ecosystem: Environmental > Aquatic > Marine > Unclassified | place: USA: California... | reverse complement strand
GTCGGGCGTCCGCGGCTGCATGGTCATCCGCCCTTGGGGCTATGGGATGTGGGAACGCATCCAGAAGCTGATGGATGCCGAAATCAAGCTGGCAGGCGTTGATAACTGCTATTTCCCGCTCTTCATCCCGCTGTCCTTCTTTGAAAAGGAAGCTGACCATGTGGAGGGCTTTGCCAAAGAAATGGCGGTCGTCACGCACCACCGGCTGATCGGCGATGGCAAGGGCAAGCTGGTTCCCGATCCGGAGTCGAAGTTGGAAGAGCCGCTGGTCGTGCGGCCGACGTCGGAGACAGTCATCGGTGCCGCAATGAGCCGCTGGGTGCAAAGCTGGCGTGACCTGCCGCTGATGGTCAACCAATGGGCGAATGTCGTTCGATGGGAAATGCGTACGCGCATGTTCCTGCGCACGTCGGAATTCCTCTGGCAGGAAGGGCACACCGCCCATGCTGACCGTGACGATGCGATGGCCGAAACCTTGCGTGCGCTCGAAATGTATCGCGCTTTTGCGCAAGGCCCGCTCGCTATGCCCGTGGTTGCGGGTGAGAAGCCGGAGAATGAACGCTTCCCAGGTGCCGTTGCAACCTATTCGATCGAAGCGATGATGCAGGATGGCAAGGCGCTGCAAGCGGGAACCTCGCATTATCTGGGCACTGGCTTCGCCGAAGCAGCGGGCATCCGCTATCAGGATAAGGAAGGTGGCCAGCAATATTGCCACACGACAAGCTGGGGCGTCTCCACGCGCCTCATCGGCGGCGTCATCATGACGCATGGCGATGATGATGGCCTGCGCTGCCCGCCGCAGATCGCGCCGCAGCAAGTGGTCATCATCCCGATGCTGCGCGACAATGATGAAGACGAAGCTGTGCTCGACTATTGCCGCAGCCTGGCGGCCGACCTGCGTAAGCTCTCTGCCTTTGGAGAGCCGGTGCGAGTTCTGCTGGATACTAAGGCGACTAAGGCCGCGACCAAGCGCTGGTCCTGGGCCAAAAAGGGCGCACCGATCCTCGTTGAAGTCGGCCCGCGTGATGTGGCGGGCGGCAATGTCGCCGTTGTGCGTCGTGACCGTCTCTACAAGGAGGACGGCAAGCTCAACTCCGCCTTCATCGCGCGCGCTGACTTTGTTGCGTCCGTCTCAGACACGCTCGTCGACATCGAAAAATCGCTGTTTACCGAAGCCAATGATCGGTTGGAGAGCAATATCCGTCGCGACGTGACGGACCTTGCTGCTCACTTTAAGGGCGATGAGGCGAAGTTCGCCGGCTGGGTCGAAGTGCAATGGGCGCGCCCGACGGGCGAGGCGCTCACCAAGATTGTCGAGACGCTCAAGGGATTGAAACTCACGATGCGCAACGCCCCGCTCGGGGCTGCGCCCGTCGACGGCACCTGCTTCTTTACGGGTGCGCCTGCGGTCGAACGGATTCTCATCGGACGCACTTATTGAGCAACCTTGTCAGCCTCCTTGCGGCAGTGGGCATCGGCCTGCTGATCGGGTTGGAGCGGGGTTGGCGGCACCGCGATGAACATGCGGGCGGGCGGATTGCGGGGATAAGGACCTATGCGCTGCTGGCGCTGGGTGGTGCTCTGTCCGGTCTTTTGGCGCTGAATGTCTCGATCTGGTTTGGTCTGATCGGCATTGGGGGTATCATCGTGGCGCTCTTGCTCGCCCACCGTGCGCGTCTTGCTGAAGCCGATGACAATGTTTCGGCCACCAATGTCGTCGTCAGCATTCTCACCGTGTTGCTTGGGCTTGCGATGACGACCGGCTTCCTGCGTGAGGCCATTGTCGCAGGCGGCGTGATGACGCTGATCCTCTCTATGCGGGAACAACTACACGGCTGGCTCCGGACGCTGAGTGCGGAAGATGTTCGCGCGGTTGCCATCTACGGCGCGATCACGTTCGTCGTGCTGCCTTTGCTGCCGGACAAAAACATCGGCCCTTATGCCGCGCTTAACCCGCGCAATCTTTGGCTTGTGGTCGTGTTTGTCACCGGCCTGTCCTTCGCAGGCTATTGGGCGGCAAAGAGGGTGGGCGATGCACAGGGCACGATCATCGCCGCGGCCATTGGCGCCACCTATTCTTCAACGGCTGTGACGGCGGAACTCTCCCGCCGGTTGCGCAATGGACAAGAAGAGTCGCTGCCACTGCGGGCCGGAATTGCCGCTGCGACCGTGATGATGCCCGTCCGTGTGTCGGTGCTTGTTGCGGTCCTCCTCCCGAGTGCTCTGCTGCCTTTCCTCGCGATGGTGGGTCCTGCCATTGCTGTGGCGCTGCTCTTAGCAGCCTTGCTCTATTGGCGCGCACGGGGCGGTTCCAGCAAAGGGATAACTGCGCACCGCAACCCGTTTGATCTTTGGCCTGCCATCGGATTTGCCGCGCTGGTCGGCGTCATCGTGATCCTATCGCGCTGGACCATTGACCAATATGGCGGCCGGGGCGTCAGCCTCCTCATCGGTCTGACCGGGCTATATGATGTTGATGCGGCAATCGTCACGGCGGTCAATCTGCCGAAGGGCCTGCTGGACACGTCATCGCTCGCAGCCCTTCTTGCACTGCCGGTTCTCGTGAATTCAGTCCTCAAGGCCGTGCTGGTGCCTGTACTGGGAGGATTTTCCGCCGGACTGCGCGCTGCCATTCCCTTGATCGCCAGCGCGATATTGATTGCCATCGGCATCGCACTGACCAACGGGTTCCACTTCGCCTGATCGGTCGCAAACAGGGTGGCGGAGTGCGTCGGCACCCTCTAGACAGGGCGCAATGATGGCGGGCCAGTGACCCGTTTCCGGGGGGAGTTTCTTTGATGCAGCGTATTCTGATCGGGCTGGCCGGTATGGCCCTGATCCTGCTGATCGCTTTTGCTTTTTCGTCGAACCGTAAGGCGATCCGCCTGCGTGTTGTCAGCGCAGCCTTTGCGCTTCAGGCGGCAATTGCGGTGCTCGTGCTTTACGTTGATGCGGGCAAGGCGGCGATCCAGGCGATGTCACACGGTGTCACCAATTTGCTCGGCTATGCGCAGGCTGGCATCGACTTCCTGTTCGGCAATCTCGCCAAGCCGGAACTGGGTGGATATTCCTTCGCGATTGCGGCGCTCCCCGTCATCATCTTCTTCGCCAGCCTTGTGTCGATCCTCTATTATCTCGGCGTCATGCAGTTCGTCGTGAAATGGCTCGGTGGCGGCATTCAGAAGATCACCGGCATCAGTAAAGTGGAATCGCTCGGCGCGGCTGCCAACATCTTTGTCGGGCAAAGCGAAGCACCTTTGGTGATCCGGCCCTATCTGTCGGCGATGACCCCCGCACAGCTTTTCACGATCATGACGGTCGGCATGGCCGGTGTCGCGGGCACAATCCTTGCAGCTTATGCGTCGATGCTCGGGCCAGAGCTTTTGCCCTATCTGCTTGCCGCGAGCTTCATGTCGGCGCCCGGCGGCATCCTGATGGCCAAGATCATGCAGCCGGATGACCCTGCTGATGCGGGTAAGGAACCTGTTGTGGAAGGTCCGATCCGTTTTGGAGATGAGCAACCGGCCAATATCATTATGGCAGCGGCAGAGGGCGCGCAGACGGGCGTGCGTTTGGCCGTGGCCGTTGGGGCCATGGTGCTGGCGTTCGTGGCGCTTGTGGCGCTCGCCAATGGCCTGCTGGCCGGTGTGGGATCATGGGTCGGCTATCCTGATCTCAGCTTCCAGAAGATCGTCGGCGCAGTGTTCGCGCCCGTCATGTACATGCTCAACGTGCCGGCAAATGACGCGATGACGGCCGGCGGCCTGTTCGGCACCAAGCTCGTCCTCAATGAATTCGTTGCCTTCACCCAGTTGGGCCCATTGAAGGAAACATTGGCCCCTGCGACGGTGGCGATTGTCACCTTTGCGCTGTGTGGCTTTGCCAATTTCAGCTCGATTGCGATCCAGATGGCGGTGACAGGCGGGCTGGCGCCCAATCAGCGCGCCGTGATCGCGCGGCTTGGGCTGAAGGCGCTGCTGGCCGGTAGCCTTGCGAACCTGATGAGCGCGGCGTTGGCTGGGCTGCTGATTACGGGATGACCTAAGTCGACAGATACCAGCGGTCGGTGCCTTCCAGCCCGATCGCGGTCAGTCGGCCGCTGGCATAGGCGCCCGTGTCGATCCCGATGCGGTTTTCGCGCTCCTCCACCTCGTCGCGGATCGTATGGCCGTGGACGACCACAGCGCCGAAATCTGCGGTGGAGTCGATGAAATCACCGCGAATCCAGCGCAGATCTTTTTCATCCTGATCGTCGAGCGCAATGCCCGGGCGGACGCCCGCATGGGTGAAGAAATAATCGCCCAGTCGATATGCGGGGCGGAAGGCGCGGAGGAAGTCGATATGTGCCTTGGGCACGACGCGCGTTGTGGCGTCGGTCACTTCGCCTAAATCCCAGCTGTCATATTGCTCGGCGGTGACGCCGTAGCTCAGCAGCGTCTCACGCCCGCCTGCGCGGTGGAAGGTGGCGGCTGTCGGTCGGTCGCCATCCCACACGCGGATCATGAGTTCCTCATGATTGCCTTTGATGAATACCGTCTCCGGCCTGGCGGCGGCCAACGCGATGGCGCGTTCTATGACCTGGCGGGACGCGGGGCCGCGGTCGGGCAGGTCGCCAAGGAATAGGATCTGCGTTTCGACCGGCCCGCGCGCACCGTCGTCCGCTTCGATCTTGTCGATCAACGCGCCAAGCAGATCATCGCGCCCGTGGATGTCGCCAATGGCATAGACCCGCTTCCCCGCCGGGAGTGCGGCAGGCGGCCGGGCAGGGCTTTCCTTGCGGGCGAAGAAACGTTTCAGAACCATGGGACGACTGCGATATAGTCGCTTTGGCTCCGAATGCCAGATGTCAGGCGGGTTCGCGGTCCATCAAATCAGCAATGTCGATGTCCAGCCGTTCGATCAGGTTGCGCATACGCGGCCAGATTCGGTTCAGGAAGATATCGCGTTCCTGCACCTTCAGCGCCTGTACCGCGCCGGGTGCCACGAACATGCCCACGCCGCGCTTCACGAGGACATGGCCATCATCCTGCAGCGTTTGATAGGCCTTGGCGACAGTCAGCGGATTGGTGCCGGTCTGCGCCGCAAAGGCCCGGACGGAGGGCAATTGATCACCTTCGCCATACTTGCCCTCAATAATCTCAATGGCGAGCATCCCCCGCAAACGGAGGTAGACTGGGATTTCGTCGAAACTGGCTGCTGTCATGCCAGCTTAATACACCAACGCACTCACGGAGTCACGTCCAAAAATGGGCTAACCCTGCCAGTGGCTGATGACATCTGACGGCATGGGGCGGGGTCGCTCCTCTAGATCGCGGGAAGGCGAGCCAATGAAGATGAACCCGGCAATGCGTTCCTCCGTAGACCCGAATGCATCACGGACTTGATCTGAATAGGTCGGCCAACCGGTCAGCCAGCCGCCGACAAAGCCTTGGGCATGGACCGCATTGAGCAGCTGCATACACGCCGCGCCGACGGAGAGCTCCTGCTCCCAAAGCGGGATTTTGCTCGCCTTCGGGCTCGACAGAGCGACGACAAGGGCAGGGGCCTGATGCGCAAACTGCTCCATCGCCTCCAGCTCGAGGCGGCCCGCATCGGGCTTTTCGGCGCGATAGGCGTCGACAAGGAGGGCTGAGAGCCGGTCCCGCTGGTCCGCACCGACCACAATGAAGCGCCAGGGCGCCAGCTTGCCATGGTCCGGCACGCGGGTTGCGGCGGCAAGAATAGCGCCCATTTGCGCTGCGTCCGGGCCGGGCGCGACCATGTCACGGGGCTTGCCCGACCGGCGGGAGAGGAGGAGGTTGAGCGGGGAGGAGGTGTCGTTGAACATAGATGCGCCGCTATCAGCCGGGGGCGGATGGGGCAAGCGGGCTATTGGTCCGTTCCCTTCGCCTTCCCCCATTGCCGCGCGACGGTGTAGCCGAGATAGCCGGTGCCGAAGAGCGTCCAGAGCGGTTCGGGGATGCCGCCGAGATAGGCGTTCATGCCTGCGGCGATGTTCTTTGCCATTTCGGGTTGGGTGGCGGCGATCAGGCCCATGGGGATGGCCCAGAGGATGATGGCGTACATGACATAGAGAAAGCTCGGCCGCGCGCGGCTCGTCCAGGGGTCGGTGGACCCGGCTTCGGCGATGATTGCCGACATCTGGACGCGGACGGCCTCAGGCTCTTGCGATCCTTGCAGTTTGAGCAGCTCCAGCTTCGCCGCATCACGGGCGCGCGGGTCTGGAATGATCTTGTCGATCAGCTTGGAGAGGGGCGCAATCAGCCCGTCGAGAAGGGACATGGCAACGACTCCGAATCTGGGGGTAAGATCCAAATATAACCAAATAGGGTCAAAAAGTCAAGTTTAAGATAACCATTACGACACAAGACTCCCGTTCGTCCCGAGCGAAGCCGAGGGACACAGGCGCCGCGTCAGGTGTCTCGACTTCGCTCGACAGGAACCGGATCAGGTGGCCTAAGCCCTTGCCTTCTCCGCCGAAATCCAGCGATCGATCGCCTGTTCCAGCACATCAAGCGGCACCGCACCTTGCGCCAGAACTGCGTCGTGGAAGCGACGCAGGTCGAACTTCGGGCCGAGTGCCGCGGTTGCCTTAGCGCGCAACTCCCGCAGCTTGATCTCGCCGATCTTGTAGCCGAGCGCCTGTCCGGGCCAGGAAATGTAGCGGTTGACCTCCGCCTCGATATTCGCGGCGGAAAGCGCGCTGTTGTCGGTCATAAACTTGATCGCCTGCGCCTTGGTCCATCCCTTGGAATGCATGCCGGTGTCGACGACGAGACGACAGGCGCGCCACATTTCGTAGGACAGGCGGCCCATCATCTTTTCGGGCGTGTCGTACAGGCCCATTTCTTCGCCCAGATATTCGGAATACAGCCCCCAGCCTTCGCCATAAGCCGTGAACCACGCCGCGTGTTTGCGGAAATCGGGCATGTCGATTTCCTGCTGCAACGCGCCTTGGAAATGGTGGCCGGGCACCGCCTCATGCGCGGTCAACGCGGGCAGCTCGTAGATCGGGCGCTGGTCCAGCTTGGAGGTGTTGACGTAGTAGAACCCCGCAATGCCTGAGGCGAGCGAGCCGGGGCTGTAATAGGCCGTGGTCGTCGTTTCCGCCGTTTCCTTGGGGATTTCTTTCAGGCCATAGGTGAGGCGCGGCAGCTTTCCGAAATATTGCGGCAACATGCCGTCGATCAGCTTGGCCTGACGCGCGGCGGCCTCCATCAGCGCTTCGGGCGTTTTCGCGTAATAGGCCGGGTCGCTGCGCAGCTTGGCGATGAAGCTCTGCCGGTCGGCATAGCCCGCTTGCTTGGCCACTGTGTCCATCCGGGTGAGGATGCGCGCAACTTCGCTCAACCCGATGTCATGGATTTGCGCGGGTGTCAGGTCCGTCGTCGTGTGGGACCGGGCTTGGAAGGCGTAATAGTCTTTGCCACCGGGCTGATAAGACACGCCCACCTTTGCGGCGCATTTTGGCTTATACTCTTTCACGTAAAAGTCGGAGAATTGCTGATAGGCCGGCGTCAGAACGTCGCGGATGATGCGCAGGCCTTCTGCTTTCATCGCGGCCCAATCAGCGTCGCTGACATCATTGGGTTTGTTGCGCTTGAAGGGCTCGTAAAAACGCGTGTCCTCAGGCTTTCCGGCAATGGCGCCGGTGATGGTCGTCTCAAACCCTTTCATCGCCTCACAGGGCTGGACAAAACCCTTGGCAATCGCCTGCCGCGTGATGGAAATGATGTCGGCATTGATCTTCGGAAACTGCGCAAGGCGCGTCAGGTAGCTGCGGTAATCCGCTGCGGTGTAGAGCGGCACATAGGATCCGAGATCGGCAAAGCCCTGATGCGGGCTGGAATAGGTCGTGAACAGCATGAGCCGCTGGCCGAAGCGGTTGCTCTCAATTTGCTCGCTCAGGATGCGGGAGAGGACGCCCTTATTGGCCCGGTCGGCATCGGTCAGCCCGGCATCGGGGATCGCCTTGAGCCGATCGAGGAGAGCTTGCGCTTCCGCTGCGGATTTGTCGCGGGCGGCAAGGCTATAGTCGGAGAGCTTATCATCATAGTCGCGCACGCCAAGCGAGGACGCGGCCGTCGGGTTCTCCTTCAGGAACCAGGCCCAATGATCGGCGATGACTGTCTTCAGATCGTCCGATGGGGCCGCGAGCGCCGGGCTTGAAACCGTCAGCAACAGGGCAAGGGCAAATTTCCGCATGATGTTCTCCTCTATTGCCAACTTCGTCGAAAGCGCGCGCGCTTGCAATGGCTTGCCTGTCACCTCTACACCGCGTGTAACGAACAATATTGTTGCGTAAGGAGCTTCCGCAGATGCGGCGTATATCGATGATGATACTGTCTTTAGCGGCGACCGCCGCCAGCGCGGGCACCGTCCCCGGCCAGCCCAAGCCTGATTATCCGCACACCCGCAGCGACGGCATTGTCGAAACCCAGTTCGGGGAAAAAGTGGCAGACCCCTATCGCTGGCTTGAGAATGACGTGCGCAACGACGCCGAAGTCCGCAGCTGGGTTGACCAGCAGAACAAGCTGACAGGATCGTATTTGGAAACGTTGCCGGGTCGGGACATCTTCGCCTCCCGCCTGAAACAGCTCTTCAATTTCCAGCGCATGGGCACGCCGCGCAAAGCGGGTGAGAATTATTTTTACACCCGCAATGATGGATTGCAGAACCAGTCGGTCCTTATGGTGCAGCAAGGGGTGAGCGGCACGCCAAAGCTGCTCATTGATCCCAATGCTTGGGCCAAGGACGGCGCGACGGCGCTGGCCGAATGGCAGCCGTCTCCCAATGGGCGGTATCTGGCCTATGCCGTGCAGGATGGCGGAACCGACTGGCGTACCTTGCGCGTCATCGATGCGGAGACAGGCGCAGCGCTTGAAGATGACATCAAATGGGTCAAATTCTCCAACATTGCCTGGACCAAGGACAATGCGGGTTTCTTCTATTCGCGCTTTGCAGAGCCGAAAAAGGGCGCCGCCTTCCAGTCGCTGAATACCAACCAGCAGGTCTGGTATCACAAGGTCGGGACGAAGCAGGCCGAGGATCGGCTTGTCTACCAAACGCCGGACCGACCGCTGCTCGGCCATTCGGCGGAAGTCACGGATGACGGGCGCTACATCCTTATCACCTCGTCCGGCGGCACTGATGAGCGTTATGAACTGACCGTGGGTTCGCTCGACGCCAAGCAGGGCCTGAGCAAGACAGTGAAGTTCAAGACGCTCGTCGGCGGGCTGGACTATGAATGGCAATTGGCGGGCTCGGTTGGGTCGACATTCTATTTCCGCACCAATCGCGCCGCGCCGCGTGGGCAGATTGTGACTCTGAACGTTGAAAAGCCGCGCCTTGCGCCTGCGACCGTCATTGCCCAGACCGGGGATGCGATGGTCGGCGCCTCGCTCGTCGGCAACCGGCTAATCGTAGCCTATCTGGGCGATGCCCGGTCGGAAGCTGAATTGCGCGAATTGGACGGGCGTCTGGTGTCGACCATCCCGCTGCCCTCTATCGGAACAGCCGCTGGCTTCGGCGGGTCGGGCGGTGATCCCGAAACCTTCTACACCTTCTCCAGCTTTGCGGTGCCGCCTTCGGTCTATCGCTACAACACCGCCACCGGGAAAGCAGAGTTGTTCTTCCAGCCCAAGGTTGCGTTTGACCCTGCCGACTATGTGACCGATCAGGTCTTCTACACCTCAAAGGACGGCACCCGCATTCCGATGTACATCGTGAAGCGCAAGGATACGCCCGCGGGGGCGCCCACGATCCTGTACGGTTATGGCGGGTTCAACATTTCGCAGACACCCACTTTTGCGCCGACGCGTCTGGCCTGGCTGGAACAGGGCGGGGTGCTGGCGGTGGCTAATCTGCGCGGCGGTGGTGAGTATGGGAAGGAATGGCACGACGCCGGTCGCCTCGCCCGCAAGCAGAATGTGTTCGATGATTTCATCGCGGCAGGGGATTATCTCATCGCCAATAACATCTCGGCCAAGGGCAAGCTGGCCATTGAGGGGCGCTCAAATGGCGGCCTTTTGGTTGGCGCGGTCGTCAACCAGCGGCCCGATCTGTTTGCAGCCGCCATCCCTGCTGTGGGCGTGATGGACATGCTGCGCTTCAACCGCTTCACCGCCGGTCGCTATTGGGTCGATGATTATGGGGATCCGGCCAAGGAAGCGGACTTCAAGGTGCTGCGGTCCTATTCGCCCTATCACAACATTACGCCAGGTAAGGATTATCCCGCCATCCTCGTGACAACGGCAGACACCGATGACCGCGTCGTGCCGGGCCATAGCTTCAAGTACACAGCGCAGCTGCAGGCATCTGACATCGGCACCAAGCCGCACCTCATCCGAATTGAGACGCGGGCAGGGCATGGCTCCGGCAAGCCAACCGACAAGATCATTTCAGAAACGGCCGATCTTTGGTCGTTCGTTGCGAAATGGACCGGGCTGGAGGTGCGCCCGCGCTAAGCGCTTCTTGGCCGGAGGAAATTCCTGAACCTGCGACTACAAACCGGTTCAGCAAGTTGTCATCGCGCGATTCGCATAGTCGTTTCTGCCGACGCTTGATTGTCGGCCATGTGATGGAGACGATGTATGAAGATGCTCTCAAAGACCGCGCTGATGGCGACGTCGGGCGCAATGTTGGTCACGGCCCTGCCGGCCGATGCCCGGTCCTATCGCCGCCACCACGATGGCATCAGCGCAGGGGACGTGATTGCAGGCGCGCTCATCATTGGGGGGGTTGCCGCTGTCGCTTCTGCGGCGTCCTCGCGAAATCGCTATGACGATCGCTACCGGGATCGTGGCCGGGGTTGGGGTGATGACCGATATGACGACCGGGGTGGCTATTACGAGAATGGCTATTCCAGCCGCAGTGCTGTTGAACAGTGCGTTCAGGCCGCCCGCAGCGAAGCCAACCGTTATGGCGGCTGGGCACGGGTAACGGACGTGACGCGGATCGACCGCATCCGTGGCGGCTATGAAGTTCGTGGTCGTTTGGTTGTTGAGGATCGCGGCTATCGCAACCGCAACTGGAGCAATGGCTGGGATCGCAATGATCGCTGGGGCAACCGCTATGACCGTTACAATGATGGTTATGACAAGGGGCGCTTCAGCTGCGTGACGCGCTTTGGCCGCGTGGCGGATGTCGACCTCTCGGGCTTGCGTGGCTGATATGTGAAGGGCCGGTCTGAAAGGGCCGGTCCTTTCCGCATTATGGGCCTGACAAACTGGACAGCGGGCGGCGCGCTCTTTATCGGCCCGTCATGACCGTCCAGCACTCCGATTCCATCCTCATCGTCGATTTTGGCAGCCAAGTGACCCAGCTGATCGCACGCCGCGTGCGCGAAGCGGGCGTTTACAGCGAAATCGCGCCGTTCACTTCTGCTGAAGCCGCCTTCCACCGGATGCAGCCCAAGGGCATCATCCTGTCAGGCTCACCTGCCAGTGTGCCGGAGGACGGCAGCCCGCGTGCGCCTCAGGTGCTGTTTGACAGCGGCGTTCCCATTCTCGGCATTTGCTATGGCCAGCAGGTCATGTCGCATCAGTTGGGCGGCGAAGTGCGGCCCGGCCATGAAACGGGGGATGGCGGAGAATTTGGCCGCGCTTTCCTGACCGTGACGGAAAACTGCGCGCTGTTCGACGGCCTTTGGGCGGTGGGAGAACGGCATCAGGTTTGGATGAGCCATGGCGACAAGGTGACGCGCTTTGCCCCCGGCTTTAACATTGTCGCCATCAGCGACGGCGCCCCCTTTGCCGTGATCGCCGACGAAGAGCGAAAATATTACGGCACCCAGTTCCACCCGGAAGTCGTCCACACACCCGATGGTGCAAAGCTGATCGCCAATTTCGCGCACAAGGTTTGCGGTCTTTCCGGTGACTGGACCATGGCGGAATTCCGCGCGACCAAAATTGCGGAAATCCGCAAGCAAGTTGGCAGCGGACGTGTGATCTGTGGCTTGTCCGGCGGCGTGGATTCCTCCGTGGCCGCTATCCTTATCCATGAAGCCATTGGCGACCAGCTCACCTGTGTGTTTGTCGATCACGGGCTGCTGCGCAAGGATGAGCGCGGGCAGGTGGAGACCATGTTCCGCGATCATTACAACATCCCGCTCGTTGTCGTGGATGCAGAAGCGCGCTTCATGGCGGGCTTGGCCGGACTGACCGACCCGGAAAAGAAGCGCAAATTCATTGGTGCCGAATTCATCAATGTGTTTGAGGAAGAGGCCAAGAAGATCGGTGGGGCTGATTTCCTCGCACAAGGGACGCTCTACCCTGACGTCATTGAATCGGTGTCGTTCACGGGTGGCCCGAGCGTTACGATCAAGAGCCATCACAATGTTGGCGGCTTGCCCGAACGTATGAACATGAAGCTCGTTGAACCGCTGCGTGAGCTCTTCAAGGATGAAGTCCGCGTGTTGGGCCGTGAACTGGGCCTGCCGGATATCTTCGTAGGGCGTCATCCCTTCCCCGGACCCGGCCTTGCCATCCGCATCCCCGGCGAAGTGACGAAGGAACGCTGCGACATCTTACGCAAGGCGGACGCCATCTACCTTGAAGAAATCCGCAATGCGGGCCTCTATGACGCGATCTGGCAGGCCTTTGCGGTGCTTCTGCCCGTGCGGACAGTCGGCGTCATGGGCGACCATCGCACCTACGATAACGTCTGCGCCTTGCGGGCTGTGACCAGCACGGATGGGATGACGGCGGATATCTATCCGTTCGACAGCCACTTCCTCAGCAGCGTCGCGACCCGCATCGTCAACGAGGTGCAGGGCATCAACCGCGTGGTGTATGATTATACGTCAAAGCCACCTGGTACGATCGAGTGGGAATAGTTTGTATTTCATAACTCCTTAATATACCCACATTTTAGACCTATTTGTGTTGGGTGGTGTGGATGGCAATCAAGCGAGAAGGTGAAATGCCGCCGTTGATTGCGGTTGGACAGCACATCCATGATGCGCGAGAAAAGCGCGGCATGACGATCCTTGAATTGTCTGAAAAAACTAAAATTGGTGCCCGTTGGATCGTTGTCATTGAGGCAGGGCAGTTCGACCGGATTCCCGGCCGTACCTATGTTCTGGGCTTCACTCGGCACATCTGCTCCACGTTGGGACTTGACGCTGATGCGTTGGTGCAAGTTGTTAATTCTGAGTTGTATCCTGGCACCGAAGTTGCTCTTGAGGCAGGGATCGCTGCCGATCAGCGACGACGACCATTTGCGAAGGCAATAGCGATGATAAAATCCTTTTTTTGACACCGCGCCTATCGTCGCGGATGATCATGCGTCAGCGCTCGGCTTCGATGGGAACCTAGGCTAGGAGTGTCAGGCGGTGGTCACTTTGGGCCGCCGTTTGGATTGACGCTCCGCGCGCCTCTCCACTTCCTCCCGGATTAATCGACCCCAACCAATCACTGGCCAGATCAAGAGCCTCGGCAGATTGGTTGACGGAATGTCCATCTCGCGTGATCCCATCGGTGCAGTGCAGGGGCCGGGATTGATATAGGTGCCAAACATGACATCCCAGATGGGGAGAATATTGGCGAGATTCTTCCCGTAAGCGATTGGCACATCCGCATGGTGCCAGCGGTGGAAGCGCGGCGAGGCGAGCACATGGCGGAAGGGCCCGTGGGTCCAGTCAAGGTCCAGATGGACATAGCAATTGTGCAGCGTCACGAGAAACCAAAGCCCAACGGCCGGAAGGGCGGGCACATTCATCCATGAGATCAGCAGGATATAGGACGCCTGCATCACGACCTTTTCCAGGCCATGCGCCCGAAATGTTGTGAGACCGTCGACATGTGTATCCGAATGATGGACGGCATGGACGGGAAACGCCCAGCGCAAATGCATGAAGCGGTGGTTCCAGTAATCGCAAAAGTCGTGGCAGGTAAGCGTGATCAGCATTACGAGTGCAACGGGCATGCCTGTCCACACAGAGGCGGGCAGGCGCGGAATGCCGAGGCTGTCATAGGCGCCTCGAATTGCGGCGAGGATTTCGTTCACATATCCGGCGAACAGCAACGGGCCGATGAACCACAGGCCGATCGAGACAAGAGTGTTCGGCAGGGCCCCTTCCGGAATTGGACCCCTTTTGCTGAACTGGACGAGTACCGATGCCGCGAGCGCAACCAGCACGGGCAGAACGGGCATTGCCAGCAGGGGGTCTAGATCGGGCACGCTCTCTACCTGGAAGAATAAAGCCAATATGGTTGCTTTAGCGCGCGTCTTCTTAACGTCTGGTATCGGAGGGCAGGTTTCGCGGCGCGGATTTGGGCTCGAGAGGGGAGCCGGGCCGAATATGGATGTAAATGCGGCGACCGCCAGCTAGGGCCATAGGATCAGTTTACTCATGAAACCCATGTGAAGGGGCGATATGCCAATTACACTCTACGGAATTCCGAATTGCGACACGGTCAAAAAGGCCCGCACATGGTTGACCACCAAAGGTCTGGAGCATGAATTTCACGATTTTAAAAAATCTTGGGTCGATGAAGCGCACCTGTCGCGCTGGTGTGATGTGCTGGGCTGGGAAAAGGTCCTCAACAAAGCGGGCACAACTTTCAAGAAGTTGGCAGATAGCGACAAGACCAATCTGAATCAGACCAAGGCCATTGCGCTGATGCTGGCTCAGCCATCGATGATCAAGCGGCCGATTGTGGAGCATTCCGGCGGATTGCTGATCGGATTTAAGGCGGAAGAGTGGAGCGCAGCGCTCAGCTAGACCGCGCCAGAGCGCTTTCGTTTAGCCAGACTCAGATGCGACGAAGGCGCTCTTCAAAAGGCTCGGCAAGTTTGCCTGACAATTTCCACAAACCGATGGTCATCGACGCGCCGACGATGCCGTCGGTGGCATAATGCCAGCCCAGATACACAGAGCCGATCCAGATGAGGACGGCATAGGCCGTCATGAGCCAGCCAAGCCAGCGATGAAGGGCAAAGCCGCCAATCGCGAACAAGGTCGCCATAGCGACATGGACAGATGGCATCGCAGAAATGCCGAAGCCGGGCACATAGTTGCCCTGAATATAGCGATTGAGCAGGGCCACATGCCCCATCGGCGTCGCCAGCTTGCTGCCGGCCAGTTCGGCCAGTTGGCCAAGCTCAACGATACGGTCGTGGAGCATGGAGAAGCTTTGATCTGGTCCGACAAGGTGAGGATAATACATGGGGCCCGCTGAGGCG
>Ga0222712_10004208_pt1 | contig 15186 bp, 11 predicted proteins | sample C33_657DmetaG_FD_165043 | JGI IMG/M metagenome (GOLD analysis project Ga0222712, IMG submission 165043) | Estuarine water microbial communities from San Francisco Bay, California, United States - C33_657D | ecosystem: Environmental > Aquatic > Marine > Unclassified | place: USA: California... | reverse complement strand
TCGCTCACTTTGACGCATGCGCGATCGCTCGACGTCGCTCGATCGATCGCTCGTCGACGATCGTCGTCGATCGATCGTCGTCGACGACAAAGACATGTTCGCGTCGCGCGTCAACGCGCGTTCGCCCGCGCCCGGGGAACGCGCGTTGACGTCACAGACGTCGTCACGGACGTCGTCGTCGTGCGAAGACGCGCGCGACGCGTTCGACGACGACGCGGGGGCGCGCGACGCGCGGGCGCGCGACCGACGACGGAGCGCGGAGTCGCGCGCGTCGACGACGACGCGCGCGCGATTCGACGACGAGGGAAATGCAAAAGGGCAAAATAGCGAGCGAAGGACGAGGGAGTGGACGAACGGGGAGTCGCCGTTGAGCGCGCGGGCGTTCGCGACGCCGACGGGATTCGGGCGAGCGAGGAAACGAGCGAGGACGGATGAACGCGAGAGCGAGCGCACGCCGGTGCGATGGAGGGAGACGACACCGAATGTATATAGCGAGGAGTTGTTGTGCGCGCCGGTGAAACCGAACGGAGGGCGACGGAGGAGGGTGAATGAGGAGGAGCGAACGCCGGCGCAGACGCCGGTGAGGACGGGGTTCGCGGACGCGCCGGGGAGCGGAGAGGTATCGGGGAAGAAACGATCCAAGCTTTTGTGTGGGGTATTCAAGGCGACGAAGAGCACGTCGACGCCTCGAGTGACGCGGGGACGGGGGAAAGCGAAAGGGTTGTGAGACGCTCGCTCGCTCGCTCGCGCGATGTACGCTGTACGAACAAAACACACGAAATTTCAATATCAAATGGACTTTACTTCGAGCCCTTAACAATGTGAGGTTCGAGCGCAGCGCGCGCGAACTCGGGCAACACGAACGCCGCGCGATGAATATCGGCGTTGTAATATTTTAACGGCTCCATCGAGCGCCCTTCGGCGGTCTTCGGAGCGCGCTTTGGATTTCTGAAATCCACCGTCGACCCGTCGCTCGCGGGCTTGCCGCACAAAATGAACCCAATCTGTCCGCTCGGATACGTTGGTGTCGTCGTGTAGCCATACTCGATGGATCCACCGGCGAAGATGCGCTTGCATGTTTTCGCCAGTTCAGTGATTAAATTCACGTGCAGCCACAAGCACTCGGCTTGCGCGCACAACGCCCCGCCCGGCTTCAACGCCCTGTGCAACTTTTCAAAAAACGCCTCCTCGAACAACGCGCTCGCCGGCCCGATTGGATCGGAACTATCCACAATTATCGCATCATACGTCCCCTCCTCGGCATCGCCCACGTACTTGATCCCGTCGCAAATATTCACCTCTACCCGCTCGTCGTCGAACCCCGCCGCCATCTTCGGCAAGTACCGCCTCGCCGTCTCCACCACCATCGCATCGATCTCCGCGATTTCGATCCTCTCCACGTCACCATGCCTCGCGACTTCTCTTAACACCCCTCCATCCCCTCCCCCGACGACGAGCACGCGTTTCGGCGATTCACTCAACGCGCACAGCGGCAGATGCGCAATCATCTCTTGGTACGCGAACTCATCCCTCTCCGTCGCTTGAATCACCCCATCGAGGACTAATACGTTCCCATACGACGCATTTCTAAACACCATGACGTCCTGATACTCGCTCTGCGACGCGAACAACACGTCCTCGACGCGTAACGACGTCGCTTGGTTCGGCCACAGGTCGTTCGTTTCGCTAAACCACCCGCGCATCGCGTCGTGATCCATCTGTTGCTTATTCGTCGTTCGCCCGTTCGTCCTCGTCGTCGTCGTTTCCGTCGTCGTCCCTGGCGTCGTCGTCGTCTCCGACGACGATGGCGCGACGTCACGCATCGCGTCGCGCGACGTCGATACGCGCGCGCGCGACTGACGTCGTCACTCCCTCGTTCGCGCACGTCGTCCGGCGCTGGCATCGCCGTGGCATCGCGCGGCGATGCGCGGCGGCGCGACCGTGGAGGACGACGCGTGCGTCCACGGGGGTATTTCTCGAGTCATGACTCGTCGAATGCATACACGCTCGATCGCGTCGCCACGGTCGTCGCCGAACGACGTCGACGACGACGGAGACGGGCGAGCTCGACGAGCGACGACGGCGGGTGCGCGAGTGCGCGTTGGACGCGTTTCGTGATTTCCAGTGCGCACATGGGGCGTGAGAACACGAAACGACCCCGTGTCGTCATGAGATGGTCGCTCGATCGACTCACCCCATCGCGATCGACGTCGGGGGTCTCGTGCTCACGCTCGTTCATTGAGTCATTGACTCAACGAGTCTGTCGCCGACGTCCTCCGTCGTCCCGTCCCGCTGGAGCGCACGACGCGAACTCGCATCGAAGTCATCGGTCGTCTTAGCGCGCCGTCGCCCGATCGCGCGTCATACGCACACGACGACGACGACGGGCGAGGACGACGAGAATCACCTCGCGATGACTTCGAATGCGATGCGTCCTCGCGCGATGACGACGAATGAGGAGGAGGACGAGGGCGCGACGCGCGCGACGTTGATGGATGGCTTGCGCGTGGTCGCGCGCGCGCTCAAGGCGAATTACGTCGACGGCATCGCGACCAACGTCTCGCACGTGAAAGACGATGGGATGTACGTGGTGTTTTTAACCGCCAGCGTCCTCGCGTTCGCCTCGCTCGCGTCGCGAGAGGTGGTGAGTTTGAGGAAACGACGAGGGGCGGCGACCAAGGCGTTGAGGGAGTGCTCGACGATGTTGGATTTGAGCGCGCGCGATCGCGTCGATGGCGATGGGAAGGAGAAAGGGAAGAGTAATAAGAAAAGCGCATCGGTGAAAGTGGGACGAGAGTTTTGGCGGGAGTTGGGGTATTTGATTCGCGTGGCGGCGCCGAGCCCGGGGAGTCGAGGCGGGCAATTGCTCGGAGCGCAATTCACGCTATTAGTCATGCGCACTTTGCTCACGGTGCGAGCGAATAAGGTGAATACGTTTTACTTGACCAAGGCGATCTCCACCGCGAGTTGGAAATTTTGGGTGCGGTGGTTTTTTAACTTTACCGGGTGGATGGCGAGCGGGGTCGTCGTGAATAGCGGATTGCGGTACACCGAGAGCTTAATCACCATCGAGCTTCGAGCGGCTTTGACGAAAAAGGCGCATAAAAAGTACATGGAGAATAACAACTTTTACAAAACCGCGGTGTTGCGCCAAGGGGGGCTCGATAACGTTGATCAACGCATCGTGGCTGATATCGAAGCGTTTTCGCGGGAGACCGCCTTCTTGTACGGCCATTCTTTCAAACCGATTTTAGAGTTCACGCTGAGCCTCACCGAAGCGGCGAAGGAGCTTGGATACAGCCGTCCGCTGGCGCTGTTCGCATCGCAAATCATGATTACTGGCGTCCTTCGAACCATCGCGCCGCGACTCGGGCCGATGGTGGCGCGCGAAGCGGCGCTCGAGGGTGGTTTCCGCCACACGCACTCGCGACTGATCGCCCACGCCGAAGAGATTGCCCTTCTCGGCGGCGGCGATCGTGAGGTTAAGATTCTAGATGATGGGTTGGATAATTTGGTAGTGACGCAACGATGGCACGCGTTGCAGCGCATTCGCAAGAGCGTCGCCGACAACATTTCGAAATTTCAAGGTTTGCTCGTGGGTAGCGTATTCGTGCACGTGCCATTCATGCTGAAGGCGTCAGTTTCCGAAGGCGAACGGATTTCATCCTTCCGCGCTACTGAAGAGTTGATGCTTCGTTGCGGCGGCGCGTTCACCGAGGTTTTGCTTCTCGGCAAAAATCTCGATGAATTAGCCGGATACACCTCGCGCCTCTCGCAGTTATTCCGCACTTTAGATGAAGCGAGCAAGGAAGCGAGAAAAGAAAACGCCGGGGTCAAATCGTTCGACCCGTCGGCGCCTATTTTATTCGATAACGTCACCGTGGGGGCGCCAGAGCCAAACGGGGCGCAGCGTATCCTAGTCAAGGATTTGACGTTGTCCATTTCGCGAGGACGCCATTTGCTCATAACCGGCCCGAATGGGTGCGGTAAAACGTCATTGCTTCGCGTTTTAGCTGGCTTGTGGGCACCTATGCACGGCAAGGTTTCGCGTCCTTCTGGGACCGCGTCCATCATGTGGCTGCCGCAGCGCCCATACTTGTTGCAAGGTTCGTTGCGCGACCAAGTGGTGTACCCGCAAGACACGAGCGTGGTCAAGGTCGACGACAACCGCGTCAAGGAGTGCCTCATGATGGCAGGATTAGGAAAATTCGTCGATGGCACGCTCAGCGTAGGGCTCAACACCAGGCATTTGGAGTGGAACGACGTGCTGTCGGGTGGTGAGCGCCAGCGCATCGGCTTCGCTCGTTTGTACTACCACTCGCCAAAGTTTGCGATTCTCGACGAAGCGACGAGCGCGATCAATCCCGATGAAGAGTCACAACTGTACGAGCGGCTGGTGCAGACGGACACGACGGTGATTTCCATCGCGCACAGACTCGAGCTTCGCAAGTTCCACAAGGACGAGTTGAAAATCGCGGGCGACGGGGATGGCGGATTTAAAATCGTCGCTTTGGACAAATGACGAATCATGACCTCACCCGCGCCGTAGATGCATTGTGATGAGCATTTCATTTCATTCATTTTGATGACACACAGTATTACATTTCTATCGCTGCGTCAACAAGTACGCGAGGAAAACCAGAGGCGTGCCGAAGAGCACCGCCATCGTGGTAATCGCCGTCGATCGCAACTGCTTCTCCTCCTCTTCGTCAATATCGCCGCTAAATTTATTGTTCGCCATCTTGATCAAATACTCATCGTATGCATCTAATTTCGCGGCATCCATGTAGTCAAACAGGTCGGATTTCATCTTCCGCGAAGCGGTGGTCATCCCCCATATCATGCGGTCCGATTGCTTGGACACGTTTCCGTACTGATTTCCAACGCAGCGGCGATATTGTTTCAGCGCCTCATCCCGTCGCTGTAAATTATCTAAACACATGGCGTAGTTGAATATGATCTTCCCTCCGAGTTCGGTCTTCGGGCCCACCTTTTCTAGCGCGAGTATTTCCAACCGCTCGAGCGCAGCTTGCATATATCCCGCCTTGATAGCGGCTTCGGCCTCATCCAGTGCCTTCCTAGCCTCTTCAAACTCCGCGGGCGTCATCGTCATCCCATTATCTTCTCTATACTTGGATAATTTCTTCGCCACTCGAGCCTTACGCGCGGCGATGGCGTCCTCGTCTTCCAACTCTTCACGTTTGATCGTTCTCCCGCCGCCGTACGCCGTGGAAATATTATCCGGTCGTTCGAACACTCCCCACGTCGAAACGCTCGGGCGATACGTCGCATCTTCGGTCTCAAATCCAACCGACTTCTCGTCGTCGTCGAACGGGTTGTAATCCCGATCGCGCGTTAAAATCTGCACCTTAATTTCCCGTTTCCGCGCCCGCGCGTTCGCCTCGATCGCCGCGCCGTTCCCTTCGGTTTCCCTCTCCCTTCCTCGTTCCTCGTTCGCGCTCGCCTTTTTCGCCTTGGCTAACTCCGAAGCGTACTCTCTCGCCTTGCGCACGCGATCCTCCGCGCTCGCCGACGCGTCGATTCGCCCTTGACGTCGTCCTTCCTCGACGTCGTCCTGCGCGCTTTCCCCTTGCCCTGGTGCGCGCGCGCGCGATCTCCCGCGCACGTCTCGCCCTCGTCGTTCGACGATTGAAATCAGCGTGCGTTTCCTTGCGCGTCCTCGCTTCGCGCGCGCGCCCGGGGTCCGCGTCGTCGCGACGGGCGGCCGCGACGCCTCTCTGATCGACATCGACATCGCGCGAGTCGTGAGCGACGAACGACGTGCGAGGAGAGACAACGCGCGTGAGCGACGTTGACGCGCGCGAAAGCGATGCGATGCGTTCGATGGACGTGCTCTGCGATGACGTCGTCATGCGATTCATTCAAGGAGAATATCAACAGCGATGCGTTTCATGCCGCGATGCGTTTGAATGAAACGCGACAATGTCGCGCGCGATCACGCCGGCGAGCGCTTTGACGACGACAAAACACGAAAACGAATGCGACGCTTCCGCGAAGTCGCGCAATCCCTTAGTCATCGTCGGCGCCGCGGTGACCGCGGCGATCTTAATCAGTGGGTTCATCGCGTTCAAGACTGGCGACGCCAAGGCGAGCCAACGAGCGATGCGCGCGCGAGTGATCGCGCAAGGAGTGACGGTGGGGATCATGCTCGCCAGTTCCACCGATTCCTTCGCGCCGGCGTTTGGGGCGGTGGAGAAGATGTTTCGCGGCGCGCGCGGCTCGGGGTGAACGCGCGCGAGCGAGGGGGCGCGCGCGCGCGCGCGGACGCCTCGGACGCCTCGGATGCGAAAGCGAGCGCGAAGGATGACGTTGATTGTAGTGCGAAAAAGCGTGGATGGCGTGGAAATAGGGACGATGGAGACGTGGACGATCGCGCGGACGAGGACGCGCGCGAGCGAGCGGTGACGCGGGAACGGGCGCTGCGAGCGGCGCTGCGACGCGTCGACGCGTTCGGGTTCACCGCCGATGCCGTCGATGCGGGGTTAAGGGATTTGAAGCTATCCCCAGCGTTCAGAGGGGTGTGCGTGAGAGGTGACGGCGAGAACGGGGCGAGCGCGGAGGCGTTGGGTGGGGAGCTCGCGGCGTATTTCGAGGAGGCGTGCGACGGCGCGTTTCACGCCAAGATTGTGGAGAGCGCGGAGACGCTTTCGAAGATGAGCGCGAGCGAACGGATGAAATGGTTGATTCGCACGAGGCTGGAATTCGTTATTCCGCGCCTCGAAGCATGGCCACGCGCGTTGGCGACGATGGCGCATCCGGTGAACGCGTTGGCGACGCTGCGCCGGCGCGCGTCGCTCGCGGACGACATCGCGCAAGCCGTGGACGCGTCGCCCGTGGACGTCTTGCCCGCCGAGCTCGACGGCGCTCGTTGGTACGCCGAGCGCGCGACGATCGCCGCGCTGTACTCCGCCACCGAGCTCCGTCTCGCGACGGATTCCTCGCCGAATTTCGCCGACGTTTGGACGTTCCTCGACGCGCGCGTCGATGAACTCTCCTCCGCGCGCACGTCCGCGCTCGAGATGAAGTCCTACTTAGATGTCATCGCGCGCTCTTCGAACGCGCCGTTAACCGTCGACGCCGTCGCCTCCACGTTCCTCGCCGCCGCGCGTTCGCCCTTCGCCGCGCTCGCCCGCCGGTTTCCTCCCTCCTCGTCCTCAACCTGAACGAACGTCTCACCGTTCTCGCCTCTGCCTTCGCCCTCTCGCGCTCGCATCCACCCGTCGTCGTTTCATTCATCTTCATCTCTCCTCATTCGCCCTCATTCCGTCCTCCGTCCTCGTTCGTTCGCTCGTTCGCGCGCGCGCCGCGCATGCGACCGACCAAATCCCCCACTCCCCCCCCGCCCCCCACGCCGCCAGAAACCATGAATCCACCCCCTTCGCCGCGATGTGTGTCGATGCCTCGCCCACCCGTGGACGCCTTTTGGGGTTGATCGATATGTGTCGATTCATATCCCCCAGGTCACGACTCTCCACGACCCCCAATCACGAGACGAAAGGTCGCGCGCGCGAAGCGTCGCCTTCGACCGCATTCGCATTCGCGCTTCACCAAAGCCTCGCTCGCGTGTCGTTCGTCGAACGCGCGCGACGAACTCGCGCGATTGAAACGAGGGAAAAAAAATGTCACCGCACACGTTTTCTCTGACGCACGCGTCGTTGGCGTACGTCGCGTTCGGGGCGGCGCACGAGTGCGCGCACGTCGCGGCGCGCGCGTTCGCGCTCGGACGCCGTCGAGGGACGTCGAGCGTCGTTAGTGGAATCACGCGAGACGTCGCGCGAGCGATCGCGCGGAGGTCGTACGATATGAGCGCCGACGACGACGCGAGCGCGCGGGTGTTAATGTTCGTTCGCGCGTTTGGGATCGTCGTGAGCGCGTGCGCGGCGTGGGCGACGGCGCGAGCGACGCGCGGCGCGGATGGAAGCGTAGAGAAAGGCAAGGAACGAGATGCGATACATCGAGCGTGGCGATTCGCGGCGTTCGTGACGGTGTTTGACGCGTTCTGCACGGATGGCGTCGCGTTGTTGACGTCGTCGACGTCGAGGGTGATGCTGTGCGGGAATTTCGGCGTCGTGTTGCTCAACGCCGCGTGGGCGACGTCGAAAAATGGCTCGAGCGCGTTCGATGTTTTGGAAAAGATGGTGAACGTGACGATGATGCGTGGGGCGCAAAGCGGGGGGGTGGTGACGTTTAGCGACCACGGGAGTCGTTCGGGGGATCAAGGGAAGGCGCGAAGCTTGGCGGGGGAGCGCTCGCGCGTCGTGAATATGAAGCGCACGGATTTATCGAAACTCGTGCGCGCGAAGACGGAGCGCGAGTCGGGAGGGCGAAAGCTCGGTAACACGAAGATCACGCGATTGTTCGCTGGACACACGCGGTTCGCGACATCGAGTAAGGCGACTTTTGATGGAACGCATCCGCACCAGTGGTCGCCTCCGATGAAATGCCGTTTGTACGCGCTCGAGCAGCGAGTTCCGGGGGCCGAAGTCGTGAACGTGGAAAATTTTATCACGCACAACGGGGATTTTGACTTTTATCAAGTCAACGGGCGCTGGTACGACCTTGGGGACGTGCAGACGTGGTTGGAACTCGCCACGGGGCACGCCGCACCGTCGCGCGTCGATTCGGCAGCGGTTGCCGGCGTCGTCGACTTGCTGCGAGCGCAAGGTTGCTTCGGTCTCGCCGCGCGCTACGCCGTGTGCTTCGGATTAAAGACGAGCGAGATCGCTGCGGATGTCCCGTTTCCATCGTACGCTGCCTTCGAGAAGATTGGCGTATATTTTGAACGCGTTTTGGATATCGAGTTGGCCAATGGAAATTCTACCATTCGCGCTTTGGCGCAAAAACCGTCGAAGCGCGAGTTTCTCACCGAGCAAGTCACCGCCGCATTTGAGGCCGATTCGAGTGCGCTGTCTGCTCTCGGTAAGAGGTTCATCGATGCGGAGATGGGGGCGAGCTCGCGCGAATTTGTTCGCGTCACCTGGGACGCTTTCTTCGACAACGACTCGATGTTCGTCATGAAGACGCTCTTGATGCGCGCCAAAGGTTCGTTTGGATTAATGATAACGAACTCGCTCGACGCCGAGCGACAGTTATGCGTCGCCGCTCGCGGGCAAACGATGAGCATCGCGTTCTATCCCAAGAAAGGCCTTATTTGCTACGGCTCCGAACAAGCGGCCGTGAAAGCCGGGCTTTCGGTGTCGACCCCTGGAGGCGATATCCTCGCGAGCGTGCACGGAGGCGAAAACGGCGACGATAATGCCGCCGTTCGTCTTGATTTGGACGACCTCAACGGAGAGGTTTGTTTGTTGGACTGGGGCAAAGGTGAGCCGGCAGTATCGGTGCCGAATGCGCTTTGCAAGCGGTACACCCTCATGGGTGGTTCAGTAACCATCGTGCTTTCAAAAGAAGGCGACAGTGCTATCACCAATGTCATTCCGAAATCCAAGTCGCTCAAATCGTTGCCGGCGATGATTGATGCGGGATTATTCCACCGCATGACGCGTCTCGAAGGTAACTCGCTCATTAAACCGCTATTGGTCGAGAGCGATGATTTGGTACTGAGTGACATTCAGGATATTCCTAAAATTCTACGCAACTTACAAGAAGACTGGAGAAATCGCCCGCAAGGCCCAGTGTCCTTAAATCGACTCACGGCGTGGAATCTGGCGCGGTGTCTTAAAAAACGGTTGCAACGACACGCCGACGGGCGGACAAAATCGGTGGACTCGTGTGATATTCTCGTCACCGGATGTGAAGTGTCGCTTTGGCTCGCCGAACAGTTCGCGTCGGACTTGCAAAAAGCGTTTCCGTCTTTGAAAATCAAATCAATAAGCTCAAATAAAATTCTTGGGTTGTTTGGCCAGGATATCCCAGTGCCGACGATTGGTTTTCCGTACTCGGCAAAGACGTGCGATTTCAACGACTCCGTTGTCATCATCGTTTCGCATTCTGGCGGCACGTTTGCTCCGCTCGCGACGTCAAATCTGCTTCAAAGCTCGACGCGTAGCATTTTCGTTGTCGCAAGCGAGTGGGATACTCAGATAGGCAAGCAGTTACGCGGGATGAAAACTTCTGGGCAGTTTGAATCGCGCATCTTCTCAACTGACGTCGGTGTTCGTCCCGCTGAGCCCTGTTCGGTGAGCGTTGCGGCGACGCAGCAGTTGCTTACGCAAATTTTCATGCACATATCGCTCGTCATTCTTGAAAATGCACACTATCGAAAGCTGACGGGCGCAATCGTTACGGAGGATGATTTAAAAGAACTCGAGCGGTGCAACCAAATGAACATCGAAGCGTTGGAACAAATCGTCGGTTGCAAGGCGAACGGTGAAAAAATTGACACTGTTACGGAGCGCGAACTTCGAATCGCGGGTGATGTGTGGGCCGACCATGTGCTTGAGGGCGTCAAGGGATGGATTATTTCATTCGTGTACATCGTCGGCACAGTGACGGCGGGTTATCCGCTCATCACTGGCGTCGCCACCGCGTGCGGCCTCGTTGTGACGTGGGCTTTCTACATCACTCGATTCTTCGATGCGCTGATTTACGTCTTCATACCCCAGATTTCCATCACTCTGATTCGATTGGTTCAAGGTCGAAATTTGAAACATCGAATGACTGGTCGTACTGTCGTCATCGGTGATGTGCCTTGGGTGGCGCAGAGCGCTGACGCATTCTTGAGCAAAATATTTGCGTGTTCATACTCCGCGGCCGGCATCAACGTGCTCAGCGCCAACCCGTCGGATCATCTGGTGCACAGACACACCCATCGCGTCGTGCGCGGGGCACTCCTACTGGTCGGTAGACCGGATGGGCGACTCTCTGCGCTGACATCCGCCGAAGCCACGACGTGTCTGTCTCTTAATCAAGCGAGCAGTATTCAAAGTTTCGGCGGCACGTGCGAATCGATGACAATTGGCCACACTCCGTTCAAGCTCCCGCTTTCAAAGGGTGCGATATTCCTGCAACGGCATCGCCCGCTGTACTTGTGCGAAAAACTCGTACTCGAACGCGAAGGTGAAAAGAACTTGGATGGCAAATCTCCGGGCTCGCTCCTCGGCGTGTACTCGAATTTAGCGGATGAGTCCGCGGAAATTTCAGTGCACAGCTTAACGCACAGGAATTCTGTCTCGTTGCTCACTGGAGCAGCCGTGAAAGCGAAAAACAAGTCGCACAATTTGCGCGCTGTGTTTGATGAAATTGACGTTAACGGCGACGGTGGATTGTGTTTGACCGAATTCATCGCAGCGTATATGAAAGTTGACCAGTCACTATCAGAGGCGCAAATCACAAAGCTCTTCCGCGACGCTGACGAGGATAACAGCGGCGAGCTCGATTACGACGAGTTTGTCAAGGTTATGACCCTTCCGGAGACTCAAATGCTGGGCATTCTTCAATCGTCGTCACGAAATGAAGAAGGCTTGATGATGGTCGAGCCGTCGAATGAGGAATACTTCGGCCAACGCATGCGTCGAAGCGCGCCCACGAAGGTCAAGTCGTACACGCTCGTCGAGAGCCAAGATCTATCGATGAAGCTCTACGAGGCGCGCATCGCATCCCTCCAGCGTTTTGTTGCTATGACCGTGCTCTTCCATCAAATGGGCAAACGCGCGCAACTTTTCTGGCGCCGCGTCTCTTTCGGTTACTTGGGCTATCGCATGGACCGCACGCACTCGATCATGCGCATCGCGACCACCGCATCGCCGGTATCAGGCGCCGAAGTTCGCATGCAAATGAGATACATCGGCCTCGTCAACGCATTCAACAATGCCGTTAACGTCGTCTCTCGCGCCGGAACCGTATTTATTGAACCTCTCGGCAGCTCGTCGTTCCGGAAACGCTCTTTGCAGCGCCGCGATTCAAAAAAATCCACCTCATAGCTCGGCGTTCGCGCGTTGGTTAAATAATACTTCATCGAATTGTTGAAATTAATCACACGCGCGCCGACGGCGCCCGCTTCCGCCTCACAACTTGCTCCTTCAAGTTCATCCCGCACTTCCGCGCCTCCGCGAGCGCGAGTGACGCGCATTTCATCTCTCTCTCGAGCGCACGCATCTCGTTCGCATGGCGTTTCGCTCGCGCGCCTGCATCTCTGCTCGCGCGACGCGTCTCCGCTCGCTCACCGCGTCGGCGACTTCGAGCGCCGACGCCGACGCCGTCATGCGCGCCCTCGGTCTCTCATCGCGCGACTTCGACGGCGTCTCCAGCGACATCGCTCGCGCGGACGTTGATAAGGTCTACGTCGATCGTCGGCGCGTGCGCGCGATCGCCGGTACCGGCGGCCACGGGTGCGTGTCCTTCGCGATGGATGGCGGCAGTCGCCGTCGACGCGGCGCGGACGGCGGCGATGGCGGCAAAGGCGGATCCGTCACCGTCGTCGCGTGCGACAAGGCGAAGAGCTTGGGAGCGATCGAATCCATACGCTCGGGCGAGCGCGGGTCGAACGGGGAGGCGAACGGACGGATAGGCCGAAGAGGGAGCGATTGCGTCATTCGCGTTCCCGTCGGCACGGTGATATGGAGCGAGATCGAGGACGAAGGCGATGGACGCGCGAGGGCGACGATTGATGTCTCTCGATGGGGGACATCGATTCCAGTGAGCGACGGCGACGAGGACGACGACGGGGCGACCGAGGAGGAGCCGTCGTCGCCGGCGTGGACGCGTCCGCGCGGGTTGAAGTACGGCACGTGGCGAATTCTTGCGGATTTGACGAAAGATGGCGAGTCATTCACGCTCGCTCGCGGCGGACGAGGGGGGAGGGGGAATAAACGCGCGCCCGTGGGGAAAGAGGCGGGCACGCGCGAGCCGGGCGAACCTGGCGAGGAGGCGACGGTTGTTTTAGAGCTCAAAAGCGTCGCCGATGTTGGACTCGTGGGATTGCCCAACGCTGGGAAAAGCACGCTGCTGCGCGCGCTTTCGAATGCGACGCCGCGAGTGGCGAGCTACGCGTTCACGACGATGCAGCCGCAACTTGGAGCGGTGCCGACGACGCACGGGGCGAAAATCACCGTCGCGGACATTCCTGGGTTGATAAAAGGCGCGCACGAGAATAAAGGTTTGGGTCACAACTTTTTGCGCCACATCGAACGGTGCGAACGATTGATTTATGTTGTCGATCTGTCGAGCGCGGATGGCGTCAAGCCATGGGACGCGTTGGATGTGTTGCGACGCGAATTAGAAGAGTACCTACCGGGCTTGTCGACGCGACCGGCGCTGATAGTAGCGACGAAAACGGACGTCGCGAACACGGCGCGAACGCTCACGGCGCTGCGCAAGCGCACGGATTTGCCAATCATTGCGGTATCAGCGATTAATAAAATAGGCACCGAGGATATTTTGGATGAACTCGAGCGCGGCGTCGGCGATCGATTCAAGTGGGATTCTCGCGGCGTTCCGCGATGAGGGATGAATACGTGGTTCTGCAGTAAATGTGAAAAACAAACGAAGTAAGCTAGCTAGGGTAATAGGAACAGTCATAGACGAACGTGCTAAGAGCGACAAACTTCACGGCATTCGCTGGCGACGCCTTCACTACTTTGCGCTTGTTGAGGACGCGCGCGTCGCGCGCGCCGGCGCCTTTGATCTGCCGTGCACCGCTTCTCGATTTAATCGACGCTGCCACTGAATCAAATACACCGCCGTACACACGAAAACAACTGACCACGCGCGCACGATGTGTTGCGGCCACGGATTCGTAAACTCGCCTTTGCTATTCTTCACGACGACGAGCACCTCGACGACGAGCACGGCGAGCGCCAACCACGCGTTGGAGCCGAGCTTCGCGGCGCCCATGTCTGGGGATTCTATGAAAACGTAGTATTCGCGAATCGCCATGTTGGACATCGCGAACCAAAGCACCAAACGTAAGTTCGTCGCCACGTGCGTCGCCGGCATCCACAGCACGTGCTTCAAGAAGAAGGAATTCAGATCAAACGCCAAACCGCAGGCGACGAGAAACGCGCACTTCATGAATCGTGACGGCGACTCAGTCGGTCTCCACGTGTACTTATCCAAGCTCGCGGGCGTGAAAACCATGAGAGCTCGCCGTAATTTGCCTCTCGCGCCGACTCCCGAGGCGCCGACGACGCCCGTATTCGTTTTCGCCGAGGACGCCGAGGACGTCGGCGACGACTGACGACCTCGCGTCTTCGTCTTCCCGCTCCAATCATACATCTTCCCTTGCATGAACTTCATGAGCGCCATCCCGATGGCGATCCCCAACCAATTACAAATGAGCACGTCCCAAATCCACATGTCCCACCAGCACTCGTTAAAGTTCGGCTGCCAGTGTTCAAATGTCAGCTCGCTCAGCTCGAACGCGATGGAGTACGCCCACAACAACCTCGAATCGCGAATCGCGATCGCCTTCCCGAGCCACCCCAAGACGTGCGCCAACGAAAACACCTCAAAACACGTCTCATACACCACCCCAAACGGCCCCGATCGATGTCCCGGGGTATAAATCCGACAATCTACGCCGTACGACTTTTTCGGCAACGGCGCGCCTAAATCGCTCCAAAAAAACGCGAGCGTCTTTTGCGCCCCATCTTTCGTTTGAAACAACAAAAACACCAGCGCGAGCAAGTACATCGTAAACGCACCGTGCGCTATCTTCCACACCGCGACGTGTGGCCTCGTCATGTGCGTCTCCCTCCCTTGTAATGCGCTATACGCCGCGTACGTCCACAACGCCCCCAGCGCGCCGCGTTTCGCCGTTCGCGCGAACGTCTCCTCCTCCCCCACTTCTCTTTCCCCGATCGCGAACGCGTTGGTGACCACCGCGAGCGCTATCGCGCCGCACACCAACGCGGTCAACGTCCTTGGGTTCACCATCGCCTCGTGTTCGTTGTTTTTCATCGTCCCCATTCGTCCATTCGTCGAATCGATCGATCGGTCGTTGGTTTAAATTTAGCTCGAGCGTCCACTCGAGCGTCGTCGGGTGAAAACGCGCGCGAGCCCGCGCGACGACGTCGTCGAGCGATCGCGTGAGTGATGATGTTTCGTCCGTCGATCGTCGATCGTCGATCGTCGTCCGTCGATCGTCGACGTCGCGATGTGACGATGCCTCGATCGCGCGATGCGATCGAGCGACGTCCACGAGAGCGGCGACGCACGGGAGGGACTGTTCTCTGTTCATGACTCGTCGTTGGTCGGTCGACGTGTACG
>Ga0222712_10004207_pt1 | contig 15190 bp, 25 predicted proteins | sample C33_657DmetaG_FD_165043 | JGI IMG/M metagenome (GOLD analysis project Ga0222712, IMG submission 165043) | Estuarine water microbial communities from San Francisco Bay, California, United States - C33_657D | ecosystem: Environmental > Aquatic > Marine > Unclassified | place: USA: California... | reverse complement strand
ACAGGAATCTCTCCCCTAATGACCAGAAGTGACCCACCAACAACCGAAAGGCCTAAGTCATGACCCAAAAGAAAACTATTGCGCCCAAAGAGATTCCAGACACTATCTACCTATACTTAGAATCGGCTTTGGCAGCCTCAAATTTTATCTCTACAACTGATGCAGCTGCTGTACACCTCGCCCGGCGCATGGCCAAGGCACTAGATACAGCATTTGACATGGGTGCTGATCTCAAAGACATAACAGCCCTATCTGGTAAGTTTTTAATTGTGTTGCAACAACTCCACTTAACAGTGGAGACTCGTACTGCCAGTAAACAAGAGGAAAATGATGGAACAGCCTATGTCGGAGATTTCCTACGGCTTGTCAACACCAAGAATCCAAAGTCCTCAGCTAAACCTGCCCAGCGCCGGGCCGCTAGTAAGCCAACTGGCTGATGAATTAGGTGTTCCCTTACTGCCTTGGCAATCACATGTTTTAGATGATGCGCTAAAGGTAAACCCTGACGGCACATGGGCAAGATCCCAAGTGGGTGTGTTAGTGGCTCGCCAGAATGGAAAGACCCACATGATGCGTATGCGTATGCTGGCTGGCCTGTACATCTTTGGTGAGAAAAGCATTATTGCCATGTCACAGACACGCCAACTATCACTGGATACTTTCAAACAAACCGTTGACATGGCCGAAAGCCTTGACTGGATGCGTAAACGGATTAAGCGTGTGTCCCGGACTAACGGCCAAGAGGAAATTGAGGTGTACTGCCACCATTACCCCAAGTCTTGCAACGGTAAATGCGAGCGACTCCGAAAGTACGCCATTCGAGCTGCAACCAGTGAGGGTCCACGTGGCTCAACTGCTGACTTGCTTTATGTAGATGAGTTACGTGAAATTGACGAGGCCACATGGGCAGCCGTTACACCGATTACCCGAGCAAGACCCAATGCACAAGTGTTTTGGACATCCAACGCAGGTGACTTAAATAGCAATGTCTTAAATGAACAAAGGCGCAGAGCCTTAACCTTTGAGTCCAGCCGTATGGGTTATTACGAATACAGCGCACCTGCCGGGTCTGATGTAAATGATGAAAAGGCTTGGGCAATGGCTAACCCTGCAATGGGTTACACAATTACAAAAGAAAACATAAAGGATGCATCAATCTTTGATACGAAAGATGCATTCAAAACTGAAACCTTATGCATGTGGGTTGATGCCATTGATTCACCATGGCCTATGGACATGTGGAATGCTGGTGAACGTGAAATAGCCCTAGAGGATGAACTACCTACCTACATGGCTATTGATCTTTCATTCAATCGTGAATTGGCTTGCTTAATTACTATTCAAGAGCGACCAGAGGGCATGGCTGTATTCCTACATGAATGGAAGCGTGAGGGCGGTATTAACGACTTAGAACTAACTGGTGAACTTGCTCAACTAGCTCGTAGATACAGACCTAGAAAATTTGCTTATGATCCAAATACCGCAGGGTACATTGCACCAAGGCTGGCACAGGCTGGCATAGCAACCGAGCCAACACCTTGGGCATCGGCTGGCTTTGCCATTAGTTGCGATCAAACACTAAATGCAATGCAGTCAGGCAAATTCATTCATCCCGGACAAGAAACATTACATAGTCATTTAGTCTCATGTGCTAGACGGCCTGCAAGTGATGGTGGCTGGCGTATTGCGCGTAGAGCAGCGCAAGTACCAATTACAGCTGCCGTTGCATTAGTCATGGCAGCAGGTCATGCTTGTGCGCCACAACAGACTGTGACTATCATTAGTTCCTAGGGTCTACTTGGCAGTACCTCGTGTGTGGGTTAGTCACTCCTATCACTAACCCACACACTTCTCGACACGCGCACCAGATGCTTGAATGTCACACATTTATGAGATAATGCAGTATGGGTTTTATTGATTTCTTGCTGGGTACAACTCCAGAGAAACCACAAATAGCAGCCAAAGCAAGTATGGCTATTCCTTACTACCAAGATACATTCAGTGCATTCCAGTTTTTCGGAATAAACCGTAATGATGCAATGCAAGTGCCAGCAGTAGCAAGAGCCAGAAACATTATTGCCGGAACTATTGCTGAATTGGGTTTGGAATCTTACAACGAAATTACAGGGGCTAAGGTCGAGGGCCGTTCATTATTGCGCCAACCTGATCCATCCCTACCCAGAATTGTGACACTATGTTGGACCGTAGAGGACATCTTATTCAAGGGACATGCGTTCTGGTTAGTATTGTCTGTTGATCCAGAGGATGGCCGACCAACACAAGCTCGTCGAATTGACCCAACAAGAGTTACATTCACAACCGATTTAGAAACTGATGAAATTGTCAATGGCTTTTATTTAGATGGCAACCTATGCCCATTTACTGGCGTTGGTTCATTAATTATGTTCAGCGGAATTGACGAGGGCCTACTTAATCGCGGTGGCCGCACAATTTCAACAGCTTTGAAACTAGAGGAAGCCGTACAGCGTATGGCAACCGAGCCAAACCCAACAATGGTTATCAAAAATAGTGGCGTTGATCTACCACCAGAGCAGGTGTCCAGCCTATTGGCTCAATGGAAGCAAGCCCGAGCAACTCGCGCTACCGCTTACCTATCAGGGCCTTTAGATGTAACCACATTTGGTTATGATGCACAGCAAATGGAATTGAGCGCATCACGCTTAAATACAGCTGCAGAAATTGCACGACTTTGCAACATACCGGCATGGTATTTGAACGCCGAAAGCGCAAGTGCGACTTACTCAAATACAACACAAGAACGTCGCAGTTTGGTTGATTTTTCATTGAAGCCTTACATGGCCTGTATATCAGAACGATTGTCAATGAATGATCTAACTCCGCGTGGACAAATTGTAAAGTTTGATTTAGATGATTACTTACGAGGAAATCCACTAGAACAAATTGAAGTTTTAGAAAGAATGCTTGCAGCTGGAATTATTAATCTAGATGAAGCGCGTGAGGAAATGGACCTTGCACCGAGAGGAAATGAAGCAAATGCAACTTAGTTTTGAGGGTCAGGTTCTAGCAACCGACACAGAGACTCGCACCATAAAAGGCCTTGTTGTGCCGTTTGCCAAAGTTGGCAACACATCTGCTGGCCCAGTTCGCTTTGAGTTTGGCGCATTTGGTGACATTGACCCAAGCCAAATTATCCTTAATAGCGAGCATGACAGAACTAGACCCATTGGCAGGGGCATCGGAAATTCTTTAGAAGTTAGCCCTGCTGGCATTTCAATGGCATTTAAAATTGCACCTACCAATGCTGGTAATGATGCCTTAATTGAAGCAGCCGAGGGATTGCGCCCGGCATTTAGCATTGAAGCCAAAGTTAATGAATACACCATTGAAAAAGGCGTAATGGTAGTTAGTTCAAGTTCACTCGAAGCCGTCGCCCACGTCACCAACCCGGCATTCAAGGATGCTCAAATTTCTGACGTAGCAGCTACAGAGGAAACCCCAGAAACCACCGAAGCAGAAATCCCTGCAGAGGAAAACCCACAGGAGACACAAGTGGAAGAAACAACCGCACCAGTGGCAGATGAAGTGACCGCAGCAGCGGTTGTTCATGCCGCAGCACCAGTGGCTTACACAAAGCCACGCTCACCAATCAAGACACAAGCACATTTCCTAGAGCACTCAATTAAAGCTCAACGCGGAAACCATGAAAGTGCAGAATGGATTGCACATGCAAAGGCCGAGGATGCAAAAGTATTAACTGCTGCTGACGATTCCTTTACAACCAATCCTGCGTTCAAGCCAATCCAGTACGTTTCACAGGTAGTGGACACACAAATCGGCGCACGTGGCGCGATTGATGCAATCGGAACACGCGCACTACCTAATGCAGGTATGACAGTTTCGATTCCAAAAATCACAACTTCTGGCAGCGTTGCTGAAACAGCAGAGGGTGCAGCACCATCAGAGACCGGCATTGTGTCCGCTTATGTTGATGCAACTGTAAAGGCCTACAAGGGTATGCAGCGTTACAGTGTCGAGCTCTTTGACCGCGCAGATCCGAGCTTTTATGCCAGTATGCTCGAAAATATGAGACGGGTTTACGCACAGGCAACTGAAGCAGCTGTTATTGCAGAACTAACTGCAGGTGGCACACAGGCAACTGCAACTGCAGCAACATCTGCTGGCGTTATCTCTTATGTATCAACCGAAGCACCAGCCGCTTACCTAGCAACTGGCGAACTAGCGTCTGCATACATCGCAGGTACCGGACAGTGGTCATTGCTACTTGGCGCAGTTGATTCAACTGGCCGCCCAATCTACAACGCAGCCAACCCACAGAATGCAGCAGGACAAGCTGGCGTATCAAGCCTACGCGGCAACGTATTAGGTCTAGACCTTTATGTTTCTAACAAGGCTGTAGCAACTAACATTGACGAATCAGCATTCATTGTTGTGCCATCATCTGTTGCAATTTACGAAAGCCCAGTATTGCAGCTTTCAACAAACGTAGTCACAACTGGCGAAATTGAAACAATGCTTTACGGTTACATGGCCGTTAAGGTTGTTACCGCTGGTGGCGTACGTCGCTTTAACTTGACCTAGTTTCAAGTTATTTAGAAGTGTGGGGGGTGCGGCCCTGTGCCCCCCACACAACCCCTAATAGACAAGGATTTGAGATGGCACTAATTACACTAAGCGAGCTAAAAGCCGTACTTGGTATTGGTGACATTTACGCTGATGCAATCGTTCAGGCAGTTGCCGACAGTGCAGAAAACATTATCCTGTCTTACTTAATTTTTGATGATGTAGCCATCAAAGGCGTATCGCTGACAAACAATGTCGCTCGCTTTTACTGCTACGAAAACACATTTGTAGTTGGTCAGGCTTTGACCGTAAGTGGATGTGGCTCACCATTCAATGGCTCACGCACAGTTACCAAAATTGGCCATGATGAATACGGCACACCATTTTTTGAAGCTGCAATCACAAATGCTGATGTAGTTAAAACTCCAATCATCCCAAGTGGCCGGGCAGTGCTAACTAGCCAAGCCACACTTTATGACACAACGCCAGAAGTCCGGGAAGCCGCTTTAGCCGTTGCATGCGACATCTGGATCACCCGTACAGGCACACTAGGCCAACAGGGTGTTGACTTCCAAAGTCCAGCACCATACCGCCTAGGCCGTTCTATGCTTACCCGTGTATCTGGCCTATTAGGCAAGCACCTAGATACCCGAGGTTACCTTGGCTGATCTAGCAACATACCGGGCTAACCTTGCCGCAACTCTTGCAGCTGCTGGCCGGGTTGTTTACTCATACCCGAATGAAAACATCACACCACCAGCCATTGTGCTTGTGCCGGGATCGCCTTACATCACAGTAAGTGCCATTGGTGGTGCGCGTTGCCATGTCCGCTTTGACATCACTTGCATAGTCAATGCAGCTGATAATCAAGCAGCTCTTAAAAATTTGGAAACACTAATCTTTTCAGTAACTGACCTACTAGCCAATAACATCTCATTCCTTGGTGGATGGTCACAACCCACAGTCCAGCAAATCGGAAATGCCGACATGCTTATCAGCCAACTCAACATAGAGATGGTCACAACCAACTAGAAAGGCAAGTCATGCCAGCAACATACATAACTGGTCGGAATCTGACTTTGAGCATCAACTCTGTGTCATACGCTGACCAAGCATCAACCGTCACACTTGAAATGGAAAACAACCAGCAGGTGTTGGAAGTCCTATCGGGTCGCGCTTACAAGACAGTAGATAAGACAGGCACACTTAATGTTGAGTTATACCTAGATGACACATCATCTGCAGGTATTATTTCAGCACTATGGGATGCAGCTAAAAATGCACCTGATACGCCACTTGCTTTCAGTTTCGATGTAAACGGTGACACATTCACTGGCAACGTATTCCCAGTATTCCCAACCGTAGGTGGCGCGGCCACAGACGTACTTTCAACATCTCTCAGCTTCATTGTTGAGGATGGATCAGTTTCCAGAGCGTAACTAGCAGAACAGGGCAACCATTATGCAATACACAATTAAAACCAAACAGGGCAATAACTACATAGTGAGCGATGATTCAACGTGGCTTTGGATCGAGATTGAACGTGATCTCGGATACACAGTCACACAAGCAGCTGAAAAAATGAGCCAAGGTTCATTGGATGTCATAACTTGTTTGCTTTACAAAGCAGCCAAGGCTGGTGGCCACACAAAAATGCCAAACCAGCAAGCATGGGTCACCAATGAGTTTGAGGGCTTTGAGGTGGTTGAGGAAAGCCCAAAAGAGAATTAAGGGATGCGCTGGTGCGGATAGCAGTATCCACCGGCATTCCTTTAAGTGATCTTATGGACTGGTCGCTCACAGACATTACTACGGCGATAACGCTAATACGAGAAAGGAATGGACATGGCTGAGGGTAGAAGCACCATCACAGTCCGACCTGATCTTGCAGATTATCGTGGGTTGTTAAAAGCACTTTCAGTTATGGATAAAGAAGCACAATACGAACTTAAAAATGAAGTTGCTGGCATAAGTGGATGGACAGCAAACAATATTAAACAAGCTGCATTTGGTCACCCTTATTACCCTAAACAAGCAGCCATTGTTGCGGCAACAGTTAGACCAGCCCGAGATCGTGTTCCTACTGTTTATGTCGGTGGCGGTAAAGGTCGAGCATCAGGTGGGGCTAATGCTGGTCAGTTATTGTTTGGTAATGAGTTTGGTGGCAACAGAAATGCCTTTGGCACATTGTCTGCATTCCCTAACGGCGGATACCGTTTTCCACCCCGGACTGCTCGTGAGGGTCGCGGTAATACTGGGTACTGGATTTTTCCTACTCTCAAAGCCATGCAACCTGAAATCAAACGTAGATGGTTTGAAGCAGTGAATAAAGTAATGGACAACTGGGCGAGGAACTCATAATGGCTGATACACGCACACTTAAACTTTCGCTACTTGCCGATGTTCAAAAGTTTCTTGATGGCATGGACAAGGCCGACAAAGGCACTCAAACATTTAGCAACAAAATTGGAAAATACTCCAAGGCAATGGTCAAGTCTTTTGCTCTTGCTGGCGCAGCTGCTGGCGCGTACGCAATCAAATTAGGTATTGACAGTGTTAAGGCCGCGGCAGAGGATGAGAAAAGCCAGCGCATCTTAGCAATACAACTTGAAAAAACACTAGGCGCAAATCAAGCACTGACTAAAGGTGTTGAGGATTACATCAGCGCGACCCAATTAAGAGTTGGTGTGCAAGATGATAAACTCCGTCCATCTTTTGCGCGATTGGTTCGATCAACTAAAGATGCTAACGAAGCACAAAAATTACTTAATCTTGCTTTAGACATTTCAGTAGCAACTGGAAAACCTCTTGAAACAGTTAGCAACGCCCTTGGCAAAGCGTACGATGGCAACGCCACATCACTAGGCCGACTTGGTTTAGGCATTGACAGCAGCATACTTAAGTCAAAAGACTTTGATGTAATTGGAAAAGAATTAACTAAAACTTTTGGCGGCTTTGCTGATAAAGAGGCAAAGTCACTTGAGGGTCAGTTACGCATTGTAAACATTAGATTTGACGAATTAAAAGAGGGCGTTGGTAAACGCTTTCTGCCTGTATTGAGTAACGTTTTAATCGAAGTAAACAAAGTAGCAAAGGCTTTTAGTGGCGAGGATCCTGATGGTCTAAGCGCAAGAGCCAGAGAACTTAAAGGCGAAGTAGGGGATGGTAGCGCGGGAAGCCTAGGTCGATCACTTGCAATTTTGGCAACCAGTTTTGGTAATTTATTCAAAGCCTTTAGCGAGGATGCAAACGGAACTACGGACTCAATGCAAACAATGGCAGATGCGCTGAACAATATTGCCAAGGCAGTAAATCTTGTAGCTGATGCATACAGGGGTCTTAAAAAACTAGGTGCAGGTGCTTTAGATTTACTAGACTTGGGCATGGGTGTTGGCGAACGTTTTGGCCCACAGGGAACAGACACAACTCCATTATTTAACAACAGCATGGCTAGAAATAGTGCATCATCTGTTGGCGGAACAACAATTGTGATGAATGGCGTGGTGGACGCAGAGAGCGCCCGTAGAAGCATCGAGCGCCTATTCCAGAACAGCACACGCAGGACAGGTGCGCTTAACTTTGCAGGCAGTCAGCTGTGACCGTTGTCTATGATCCGTATCCATCCGTAACTATTGACGGCACAATTACAATCCCAGATAACACATTGTCTGGTATTCAAATTAACTATGGCCGCCAAGATGTATTGGAACAGCCGTCACCCGGTTATGCCAGTATTAGTTTCTGGACAGATGGCGACAATCCATTAGACATTGAACTATCTGACCCAATCACTGTAAGTATTGCCAAAGGTACATCAGGCACACAGACAATTTTTACAGGCACAATCTCTGACATAGTTGTGACCTTTGATGCCTTTGGTGCTGATGGATCGGTTGCCCGGTATTCAGTCACAGCAGTTGGCCCACTGGCACAACTAAATAAAAGACTAGCTAGAACTACATACGCCGAGGAGAAAGACGGCACACGCGTTTACAACATTCTTTATGATGCTTTTACAACCACATGGGATGATTTAGTTGGGAATACAAGCTGGGCTAATGCGCCAAACGGTATTTCATGGGCTGATTATGATGCAGAGTCGGCTACTTTAGTTGCAGGTTTAGCAGCTGACATTGATACTCCCGGACAATACGATCTAGTGGCTTACAGTGGCAGTGAAACTAATGCCTTATCTTTTGCCCAAGATGCAGCTAACTCTGGTCGAGGTGTCCTATGGGAAGCAGCTGGCGGTTCAATCCATTATGACGACTACGCATCCAGAGCATTAGAGAGTCCATACGCTTTAACTGCTAATGACATATTGGCCAATGGCCTGATGGTCGATGCTAAATGGGGCGAGATTTACAATTATGTAGACGTGGTTTATGCGACTGGCACAGCATCAGATGAGAACATTAATAGTCAGCAACTTTATGGCGTACTAACTGGAAGCAAAACAACCACATTGAAGAACTTAACGGATGCACAGGCACAGGCCACCGACTATGTAAAGTCCCGAGCATTTGCCCGGGTTTACCCAACAGCCTTAACAGTTCCTTTACATTCCCCAACTGTGAGCGATGCTACCCGGGATCAGATGGTTGCCGTTTACAACGGCCTTTACATAACTTGCGATGATCTGCCACCAGTAATGGGTGGGGAACTCAAATCCTTTGTCGAGGGCTGGTCATGGAACTTGACCAGATACACAGCTGATCTGACTTTGTTCCTATCCGAATACTCCGAAACTTATAGCCGTGAAGTATGGCTACAAGTCCCACAAACAACTACATGGGCGACGTATAATAACAGTGTGACTTGGGAGAATGCGACATAATGGCCAATACACCAGTTTATGGGTGGGAAACACCTGACGATACTGACTACGTTTATCAAGGCGCGGCAGCTGCTAGAACTACTGCCAATGCTATTGATTCAACTTTGTCTACTCAATTAAGCACTACTGGATACGGTAATGTATCTGCATCCAGAGATACCACAAGTGTTTTAGTAGCATCAACAACTGAAACTTTATGGTTTAGTGGTGAGGGCTTTACACCTGTTGCAGGTCGATTGTATGAAGTAACCTATTCAGTTGGCAACATCCAGAAATTAACCTCAACGGGAGTTGTTTACATTTATTTAAGAAAGACCAATACTGCCGGTGCATTACTTGACATGGGTATTTGGCAAAGCATTTCAGCAAATGCAGGATTTCCATTTAGCAAAACAGTTTTGATGACCTCAACCCAATTAGGCACAACAGCATTTGCGCCAGCCGTATCTATACAAGCCAGCACCAATGGTGTATTTGGTGAAAACACGGTGGCTGGATACGGTGCAGGATCAATCATCATCAATGACATAGGACCGTCATGACAACTTTAGAGCTTACACAATTACTTACTGCATTAGACATTACAGAGGGTTTCGCCATTCGCGATGGCCTAATTGTTTTATGGGAAAATGAAACAGAAATCCCAGAATCCTTAAATGATTTTGTAAAACTGGATGTGAATGAGTAATGGCAACTACAACAAATTACGGCTGGACAACTCCAAACGATTCTGATCCATTTAAGAATGGCGCATCAGCAATCCGCACACTTGGATCATCAGCTGACACCACTCTGTTTACGGCCTTAGGTGGTGCTTACCCGGGACTAAGACGCATTAAATCACAAACTATTGGCACAACAGTTAGCAGCGTACAAGTAACCGATGCTTTCAGTGCGACTTATGACGATTACAAAATCATTATTTCGGGTGGTTTAGCCAGTGCCGGAAGTGTACATTTATTACTTACCATTGGCACAATAGCAACCGGTTATTACACAAGTGGTGTTTACCAAGTTGCAACCGCAGCCGCACAAACTACTTACAATGCTTCAAACGGAGCAGTTTGTTATCCCGGATTTTTAGGTAATCAGGTTTACAGACATGAAATTGAAATCTCAAATCCATTTGCAACAAAAGGAAAACTTATGAACTCTCGTTTTGCAAATTACGACAATACTAACTCAACAGGTGGTTCAGCTTACATAGTCAATATAAGTGCAACATCACAAACTTATTTCACAATCTCACCCGCATCTGGCACATTAACTGGTGGCAGAATTGATGTTTACGGATACTCAAAGAGCTAACATGACAAATCCACTAATCCAAATAGATGATGAAGTACGCGAAATGACTGATGAGGAATACGCCGAACTTAAGATAATACAAGAGGCATCCAATGGCATTACCAATTAAGAATGGCAAGGTTAGTGTCCCATTTGGTAAGGCTGGGCCTAGATGGTCAACAGGCGCACATACTGGCGTAGATTTTGCAGTACCCATTGGCACACCCGTACTTGCTGTAGCTGATGGAACAATCGTTAAGGCTAACTGGGGCAAGGCCTACGGCAATCAAGTGATCCAAAAGGTCGCTGGCGGTTATGTAATCTATGCACACCTGAATGCAGTAAGAGCCAAGCCCGGCATGATTGTAAAGAAAGGCCAAATTGTTGGAGAGTCCGGTAATTCTGGAAACTCAACTGGCCCACATCTACACCTAGAGCTGCGCGACAACATCCGCTGGTCAAGTGGTAAGGCTAAAGACCCAAAGGACTTACTAAAGGCATGAAGTTATTAATTATCAGAGCCTTGTCATTAGCCCTATACACAGGCTTAAGCACCCTTGGCCTATCCACAGTGCTTGGCATAGAGCCACTCAAAGCAGCTGTAATGGCCGCAGTTGTGCCATTGGTACTTGTACTACGAGCAACCGCCAAAGGCCTTGTAGATGATGGTAAATTAGATCAATCAGAAATAGATGAAGCAATCAATGCCGGGACAAAGCCAGAGTGACATGGATGCCATTATCAATGCAGGGCAAATTGCTGGCGCGTTAATTGCCGTCCTGACCTTATTGGGCATGATTGTCCGTTATGCAGTTGTTATACCAATTAAGGCTTACATCGACAAAATGACCTATGCAATTCAGCCTTATGCAAATGGCGGAAAATCCTTGCCAGACTTAATAAATAAGGTTGATGCACTACATCTTGTGGTGCAAAATCACATAGACACAAGCCACAACACGCCTACTTTCTCAAAGTGCTTGTGTGAGTCCTGCCTGACGTGCTAAAACTATTTATGTAAGCGCCAAGGCTTACAACTAAGAATAGGAAATCAGGGCATGTTAAACACATACAAAATCTATGACACTATTTTTGTGGCATCAGATACGCACGACATTGTAATAATTGAGCAAAACATCAATAACAATTGGGACGTCTTTGTTCCCGTTACAGATAACTACATTGCAAATGACCTAGACACATTTGATGCAGCTGAGGGTACAGCCTTTCAGTGGTTAAGTCAGGTGTCAGCATGAACACCATAGTTATCCTTATGTACGCTGCAGTTCTGTTTGGACTAGGTATCTTTACTGGTATCTACATTGAAGCCCAACATCGCATGAAACTTAGAGCCAAATATCGTGCTATGCATGGGCCAACAATTGAGGAAGCAATGTGGAAAGACGGGTGGAGAATCTAATGGCTTTTGACATCACTAATTACGTTACAGCTGCCGAACGTGTGGCCATGTTTTATGAAAAGTTCCCTGAGGGATCTATTCAATTTGAGTACATGGGTGTAATGGACGGCGATCCAACAAAGATGTGGGGAGTTGCCAGAGCATATCGAACAACTGACGATCCACTTCCGGGCATTGGTACAGCATCAGAATTTATCATTGGCAAGACTCCATACACATTTGGTTCAGAGCTGCAAAACCTCGAAACAAGCTGCTGGTCAAGAGCCGTTGCAAGCCTAAACATTGGGACATCTAAAGGCATAAGCAGTAAAGAGGAAGTCGTAGCAAGCCGACAGAATCAAGCACCCGGGCCAGCCAAGCCAAGAGAGGTGGTGCAACAGCCACCCAGCGACACCATGGAAGCCGACCCATGGTTATCTGTACCAGCCATGGATGAGAGCGTAAACGATTATCAGGATGAGCCAGATGTGCCTACATGCCTGCATGGGCCAATGGTTAGAAAGAGTGGCATCAGTAAAAAGACAGGCAAGCCTTATGCAGGTTATTTCTGTCAGGATGAGCCACAGTGCGATCCAAAGTTTGATCGCTCATGAGCCACCCAGAACACAGCAAGCATTGTCATTGCGTATGTACTAACCTATTTGACCTACAAGCTGCCATTGAGGAAGCCCGGGCTATTCATTACAGGCATGAACACAAACAGACATTGTGCTTAGTGTGTAACACGCTTGATGAGAATTGTGACAACTGCCGTTACCTAAAAGACTGCATTGTTTGTGCTGAGGAATGGCCTTGTGACACTTTCATAGCATTGGACATAAAAGCATGACTAGGTGGCATTTGGAATTTCATACAACACTAATGAGCCTCATCAGAATGGTTAGAAACCTAAGAAGCATGGACTGTGAACATTGTGCAGATCTACTCACAGATGTTTACAAGTGCTTATCCAAAGAAACACAAGACATTAGAGATAGGGCTAATGATGGACAGTAAAGATGAGATGTTTATTTCAATACTTAAGAAACTCTATGGGGCTTATGATGCATCGCATTACTTTGCCGAGAGCTGCGAGGTTTGTCATGAAACATTAGTGCCATTTGATACAGGTGTAGATCCTTATACGGACACGCGCACATGGATGACTAAATGCTGTGGTGTTGTACATTCATACGAACAAAAACTAAGCCCACAAATATAAAAACTAGCCAGTAGTTGGAGTGGTTCTTGATCCCTCGTCCGGACTACTGGCTAGTACCCAAATTCTAATAGCAATACCTGACAAATGTCTAGGCAAGACTTAAACTGCTGGCTGCCTTATCAGCTGCTAAACCGCCGTTAGATGGCGTGTCCCGGCATGCCTGATAATCATGCACAATGCAGAAATGCGAGCCTGATTACTAGTAATAAAACCGAACTGCCTTATTACATAACAAATTGGTAACAGGCAAATGGCGCAGTTGGCTTATTCGTAGTGGATAAGTCCCTTTACAAGCGAAACTTATACGGTGACGGGTGTGAATGGCTCGCTAAGAGCCATTCCTGCTCACTTACCGGTTCTAGGTGTGAATCACTCTTAAACTTAATTACATGACATCTAGACAAGATAAATGGGTACAAATCAGACAAGCTGAATTACTCAAGTATGTGAATGGAGTAGAGATGTTAAGTAAAGACCACACCCAATTACAACAGGATTTCAATGATGCCAAACAGATAGCCGGGATGATTGATAGGACATGGAAAGAAAGGCTGGATCAACTTATGGACGTGATTATTGATACACATCCATCAGTCAATGTGCAGTACCGTAACGGAATGATGGCCGCTTACAACATCATGCAAGGTCTAGAGGACTGACATGCTTGACGTTAATTCCCCAAAGGGTCAAGAATCATTGGAACATGAGCTGCGAGCCGTCCAGTTATGGAATCACCATTACACCGAATACACCTACGTACACACACCAAAGAATGGGCCAGCCTTAGTTGATGCAGTCATTTGTGACAACGATTGCAACGTAGTTGGAGTAGTTGAACAGAAGTCTCGGAACATGAGCCTTGAGCAGCTGGAAAAGTGGGACAATGAATGGCTGATAACTTACGACAAGATTGAAGCCGGCCGATACGTAGCCAACTCATTGGGTGTTCCATTTATAGGCTTTCTATACTTAATCCCAGATGATTTACTAATCACCAAGCAACTATCCAACGCTAAGGGCGAATGGACATGTGACTTTAGAACAGCACAAACTGAAACACAGGAAACAATCAATGGTGGCAAAATAGTCAGAGAGAATGCCTACATTGATCTAAACGGGGCTAAACACATAAGGCAAAACTAATGACAATACTTGCAGGGCTAACACATGGGGGCAAAGTTTACTTAGGTGCTGACAGGGCTATGTCAGACAGTAATTTTATTAGTCCATTAGCAAGGCCTAAGATTCGCAAGGTAGGGCCTTATCTGATTGGATACAGCGGTTCATTGGGTACAGGGCAACTTACAACCTTTGCTACATACCCAGACATAAACACTCATAACTTAGAGCAGTGGATGCGGATGTCATTCTGTGGGGCATTACAACGAGCAGCTGATGAATACAAAATAGACATAAACAATGAGGACAATGGGGCAGACATACTTGTAGGCATACAGGGCAGATTGTTTGAGATCAGCACTGTTGATTGGTCAGTAGGTGAGTACAACATAATTGCTACTGGTTCAGGCTTTCCATTTGCTATGGGATCATTACATACAACACGCTTTACAGATGATCCACAATGGCGCATTAGAGAAGCTGTAGGTGCGGCTATCAAGTACAGCCCATCATGTGTAGGCCCTATAGATGTATTGGTCGCATGAGTAAGGCACATGCCAGAGGCACAGACACACAATGGCGTAACCTACGCAAGGCATGCTTTCAGGTATGGGGTAAGACATGCATGTACTGCGGTGACCGGGCTACCGAGGTAGACCACATCATTGAAGTAGCCCGAGGTGGCACTAACACCATTGATAACCTGCAACCTTTATGCAAGCCCTGTCACATGGCCAAGACTGTTGCGTTTAACACAGTGCGC
>Ga0222712_10004206_pt1 | contig 15193 bp, 9 predicted proteins | sample C33_657DmetaG_FD_165043 | JGI IMG/M metagenome (GOLD analysis project Ga0222712, IMG submission 165043) | Estuarine water microbial communities from San Francisco Bay, California, United States - C33_657D | ecosystem: Environmental > Aquatic > Marine > Unclassified | place: USA: California... | reverse complement strand
TTATAGACTTCTTTTTTTTCTTCGTTTTCAAGAGAAAAAATATCATTGTTTAGTTGGGTAGTTTCTTCGGGCTCAATAAAAGTTGTTTTTCTGCTATCACTTTCACCATGTAAAATCCCTTTAATCATTCGCTTTTGCTCAGCAAAAACAGCTAATACTCTTCTGCCGTTGATAAAACTTTCTTCAATATCTGCAAGGTATCCAAGCTTATTTAACTTGGTAATCATTTTGTCGAAAATACGTCTCAACTCATTTCTTTTTTTGAAAAGGTTCATACGTATTCCAGCCAAATCCTCACTAGCACTATCTTTAACACTTCCTGACTCATCCAGAATCTCGTCAATTAATACCGTAATTACTTTTTCAAAATAGGTGTTTTCAATTACTCTCGAAAGCGCAGGATAAGCAATCCTTCTTTCATTATCAAACCATCTAAATATACTTCCTGTATTTTCTGTAAGCCTTCGAATATGTAAAAATTGTTCGCCACTAAGTACAGCACCAGCTATACCTAATAGCTTTAATTCTTTGGATATGTTTAGTGTAAAATCATTGGGAAAATAAAGTCCTGTTTGCAGTAGTAACTTATATTCATAACTCTGTCCTAATTCTAGATCAATAAATTCTTTTTTAGTATGGATACGTAAATTGGTCGCTTTTTCTTTGGCATATTCGGATTTGCAGAATTCAGCCAATAAGGTCTTTACCTTTTCGTACTCTAACTGTTGTAATGCTGATTCTGGAAAAAATTTCATAAATACTTTTACTCCAATCCAATGAGAATTTAAGTTTGTAAAATTAAGGAATTACCCATCCTTACAATACTTCTACGCGTAGATTTTTAGTATTTACTTTAAAAGGTATTAAATCATAGATTCAAATCAATCGATGGATTCAAGTCAGACTATCCATTTAATTTTTGATTTAAAACTTTTGATCAATAATTTGCAGTTCATCCCATGGAGTAGTTCCATCTTTTTCCCTTTTAAATTCATATTGATCAGTAGTCAGAATTACCATCTCTGCAGTGGTATATATTTTGCACCCCTCCATTAAATGGCCACCTATTGTTTTGCCTGTACTATCACTGATACTAATGTGTAAATGGGAGCCATTGACTGAAACAGTCCCTGTTAAGCTAACAATTTCAAAATGACCTTTATCTGAACTGCTATCGGGTTGGTTAGCAAAACGGATATTGTATTGAGTAAGACTGCCAGCACAAGTGCTAATCCATCCAGCCTTGATATTTTTTTGCACCACCAATTGTTGAATGCTCTCTTTTAAATCTTGACCAGGTTTTAATCGAATCGCATAGGAACTGATATTGGGCATGGTATGGTTTGATTTACAGGATAAAAAAAATAAAAGAAAGGTCATTACCAATAATAGCCAATGTATATTTGTTAGTATTTTGGTTGTTTTTGAATGAGTCGCTTTTGGATAAACTGTTAAATTTTCAAATAGTATAGACATAATCAAGGAAGCAATTTAAATCAAAGTTAATTTGGGTAAATAGTAGCTATTTTTATAAACCTTTGGAGTTTTTAATTGTTTTATTGTCTAAGCTAATTAATTTTAAATAAATATTTGAGAATTTGGTTTTCTTGATCGAATCAAATTATTTTTTTTAATTAGAATTATCATATGGGTTGGTCTAACTTAATTAATTGGAACAACCTTTAAAATTGTATAAAATGAAATCTTTTATTATCATCATTTGTTCTTTGTATGGTCAATTTTGTTTGGCACAGGCAAAGCCAATTATTAAATCTAAAACTATGACTGAAAAGGCGACAGTAGAAACAGCAACTTTTGGAACAGGATGCTTTTGGTGTACGGAGGCTGTTTTTCAACAATTAGAAGGTGTTGTTAAGGTAACGAGCGGCTACAGTGGCGGTACTGTTGAATCACCTACTTATAAACAAGTTTGTACGGGCACAACCGGACATGCGGAGTGCTTAAAAATTGAGTATGATCCTTCAAAAATTACTTTTGATGAGCTCTTAGAAGTTTTTTGGCAAGTACACGACCCAACTACACTTAACCGTCAAGGCAATGATATAGGTACTCAATATCGTAGTGTTGTATTTTATCATGATGCCATCCAAAAGTCAAAAGTCCAGAAATACGCTACAGCACTCAATAGTTCTGGAGCTTTTTCAAATCCAATTGTTACCAAATTGGAACCTTTTGTAAAATTTTACCCTGCTGAAAACTACCATCAAAATTATTTTAATTTAAATGGAAGTGAAAGTTATTGTCAATATGTAATTAAACCTAAGGTTGAAAAATTTGAAAAGGTGTTTAAGAGCAAATTGAAGAAGCATTAAACAATTATCAATTATAGATTGATAAAGTGCTAGAAGTTTTATAATCATTTTTTAATTACTTTTCTTAACTCTAACATGTTTAGGCTATTGGGATAAAAAGATTGAATATTTTTATGTACAAGATGTATGGCCATATCATACCATAAAGGAACTATGGGCGCGTCATTTAAAATTAGCTGATCCATTTTTCTATATAATTGATAGCGGATTGTATCATTATTTTCTTCAATTGCTTTTTCATATAATTGATTATACTCGGCATTATTATATCTTGTATAATTAGGTGGAGCTGGATTTTTTCCATAAAAAACACTCAAATAATTTTCTGCATCAGGGTAGTCAGCTATCCAGCTTCCTCTAAAAAATAAAGCCTGTGATTTAGAAGTCTGTTCTAACAAAATACTCTTTTGCACTACCTCCACTTGAATGGGTATACCAATAAGGTTAAGTTCATTGGAAATGTATCCTGCGAGATCTGCATAAATAGGGATTGTTATTAATTTAATTGTAGGAAGATTATTTCCCCCTGAAAATCCAGCTTCCAATAAAAGTTTTCTCGCTTTATCAGGATCATAATGATAGCCTTTAACTACCGAAGAATCAAATGAGGGCATTCCTAAAGGAATAAATCCACTGTTAGCCGCAGTCCCTATTGAATTTCGAAGGTACAACATCAACTTTTTTCTGTCAAAACCATAATTAATCGCTTGTCTAATTTTCTGCCATCTCAAGGGAGATTTTTTAACCAATACATTGTTTGAATCAACTAATATACCTAGGTATTCTATATTTAGATAGGGATGTTTTTGTAACACCAACTTTCCCTCCCACTCTTTTTTAAGATTGCCTGTCTTGGTAAGGATCTCATCTTTAAAACTGGCATCTATATCATTAATAAAATCCAGTCTTTTTTGTTGAAATTCTAAAAACTCAGTGGCTTTACTATCGAAAAAACTTATGCTAACACCATCTAAATAAGGTAATTTATTTCCACTATTATCCTTTTCATAATAATGTTCATTCCTTTTAAGTAGTAGTGCTTGACCTTCAATCCAAGTGGTCATTTCAAAAGGCCCTGTACCAATAGGGTGACTCCTAAAATCATTTCCGTAATAGTCTATCGCTTCCTTGGGTACAATAGAACAATATTGCATACTTAAAATGCCTAATATTGGTTGAAAAGGTCTAATTAATTTAAGCTGGAAAGTTGAATCATTGATTGCCTTAAAGCCTCCCTTTGGATCAATTCGGTTGTTAAAAATCCATGCACCAGGACTAGCAACATTTACATCTATTATTCTACGTAAACTATAAACCACATCATTTGCATTCATCAATCTACCCTTCCCATTTTCAAAAAGCGGGTTATCATGAAAATATACATCCGTCCTTAAATGAAAAGTAAATTCAAGTTGATCCTTTGATAATTCCCAACTTTTAGCCAAAGATGGTTTTAATTGCAAATGATCATCTACTTCCACCAATGTATTGTACAATTGATGAATAGCCCACATGATGGATTGATTTTTAGCAAAAGCTGGATCTAAACTGGCAATTCCACTCTGCTCATTGTAGTGAAATATTTTTTTTTCATGATGTGAGTGATTTGAACAGGAAAATGATATTAAAATAATAATTAATAATACAATTGATAAATGAAAATTAAATGTGGACGGTTTAAATTTCATCTTCTTAAAATAATTAAAAAATGTTTTTAAAAAAGCGGATACAAAACCATCAATATAGATAGCGATTGATCTAAAATTAAATAAGATTAACCAAATATTTGCTCTTTCATTCCAATTTTAATTAAGTTTATACAATGAAATGGACTAAGTTATACCCGTTAGCATTTATTATAATGTTAACTTCTACTGCAAAGGATGTCAATGCCCAACTGTTGACTAATAAAATCAAGAATACCCATTCGGATTCCTTGCGTGGACAATATGGACCAGGAAGAGATTGGTGGGATGTTACAAATTATGACCTACATGTTAAGTTTTCTATTAGCGATAGCTTTATTAGTGGTTATAACGACATCACTTTTAAAGTGCTTAAGAATGGAAAATATATTCAACTTGATCTTCAAGATCCTTTACTATTGGATAGTATTATTATTTATTCCAACTCATTACCCGCAAAAAAAATTAGTAATAAATTGATCAGTAAGGATGGTAATGCCTATTTCGTAAGATCTGATTTATTTAAAACCCTTCCTATTTCTTCCGCTACTATTCATTTGATAGCCTATTATCATGGTAAACCAATTATAGCTAATCGTCCCCCTTGGGATGGAGGGCTTATTATGAAAAAGGATAAAAATAATAATCCTTGGGTAAGTATAGCTTGTCAAGGATTAGGTGCTAGCGTTTGGTTTCCTTGTAAGGATCATCAAAGTGATGAGCCAGATAAAGCTTCCATTTGGGTTACTAGTCCTGACACCTTAATAACGGTAGCGAATGGACGATTAATTGGGGTTACCAATAACCATGATGGTACCAATACTGCTCAGTGGTCAGTAAATTCTCCAATTAATAATTATACGATCATTCCGTCTATCGGAAAATATGTTCATTTTAGCGAAGTATACAAAGGTGAAAAAGGTGATTTGGACATGGACTATTGGGTTCTCGATTACAATGTAGATCAAGCAAAAAAACATTTTACAGATGCGCCAAGAATGATGAAGGCATTTGAGTATTGGTTTGGTCCCTACCCTTTTTATAAGGATGGATATAAATTGGTTGAATCATCCCATTTAGGCATGGAACACCAGAGTGCTGTTGCCTATGGTAACGGGTATAAATATGGATACTTAGGTAAGGACTTGAGCGGAACAGGCTGGGGGTTAAAATGGGATTTTATAATTATTCATGAAAGTGGCCATGAGTGGTTTGGTAACAATATTACCACCAAGGATATAGCTGATATGTGGGTTCATGAAGGGTTTACCAATTATTCAGAAACATTATTTACTGAATTTTATTATGGAAAAGAGGCGGCTATAGCCTACATTGTAGGAATTAGAAAAAATATTCTTAATGATAAGCCTATCATTGGTCCATACAATGTTAACAAGGAAGGAAGTGGAGATATGTATCCTAAGGCAGCCAATATGATTCATACCATACGACAAATTATTAATGATGACGTATTATTTAGAAAAATATTAAGAGGTCTTAATGCTACTTTTTATCATCAAACAGTAACTTCTATTCAGGTAGAGAATTATATTTCTAGTCAGTCAAATATAAATTTTAGCAAAGTATTTCATCAATATTTGAGAACCGTTCAAATACCTGTATTAGAATATAGAATAGAGAATAAAAAGCTGTACCACAGATTTACCAACTGTTCGAAAGGCTTTGAGATGCCAATAAAGACAGTGGGATTAACTAGTCAATGGATTAAACCTACCGAGAAATGGCAAGTCGCAAATCTAAGTTCCACTATTGATAGTGTTTTTTCAGTAGATCCAAATTTTTATATTAAAACCAAAAAGGTAGATTAATTTAGCATCAAACAATCTTATGAGCCAAATTAGAAGGCAGAGTATTATTTCTTCATTGATGGTATATGTGGGATTTGCCCTAGGCTTTTTTAATACTTATCTATTTACTAAAGAAGGTGGTTTTACTAAGGAACAATATGGGCTTACTGGTATTTTTATAGCCTTAGCTAATCTAATGTTTTCTTTTGCCAATTTAGGAATGCCTTCCTATATTTTTAAATTTTATCCTTACTATGAAGACAATTTAGATAAAAAACGAAACGATATCCTAACCTGGGCTTTATTGGTTTCATTAATTGGTTTTTGTTTTGTAGTAATGGGGGGTATTTATTTTAAGGATTTGATCATCTTTAAATTTGGAAAAAACTCTCCAGAATTTGTTAATTATTATTACTGGATTTTTCCTTTTGGACTTGGATTAACTTTGTATAGCATATTAGAGAGTTATGCATGGCAACAAAAGGAATCTATTTTCACTAATTTTCTTCGGGAAGTACTTTTTCGAGGACTTACTACCATATTAATAATTTGCACTTTTATTGGTTGGCTAGGTAAGTTTGATTTATTCATTAAAATTTATTCATTTACTTACCTAATCACTGCCCTGTTTTTATTGTTTTATCTAATCAAGAAAGGCAATCTTCATTTAACAATTAAGGCCAGTATCGTATCGAAGAAATATGCTAAAAAAATATTAACCCTTGTTAAATTTATTTACGGAGGTACCTTGGTATATGCTGTGGCAGGGGTTTTCGACACCATTTTGTTAGCATCAGTTTCTGTAAATGGTCTTGCTGCGGTGGCAGTATATTCATTAGCGCAAAATATGGCTAGTCTTATTCAAGCACCTCAACGGGGAATTATCTCCTCCTCTATTGCTGCTTTATCAAAAGCTTGGAAAGATAAAGATCAACAAAGAATTCTCAATATTTATAAGCAGTCTTCAATCAATCAATTAATATTTGCCGTTGGAATGTTTTCTCTTATTTGGTTAAATTTTGAAGATGGCATTTTTACATTTCATTTGCAAAGTGGTTACATAGATGCTAAGTGGGTATTCTTTTTCATTGGTTTGATGAGAATCGTTGATATGGGGACTGGAGTGAATGCTCAAATTATTTCTACCTCTACCTTATGGAAATTTGAGTTCGTTACGGGAGTTATTTTATTGTCTATTACGCTACCCATGAATTATATCTTAACTAAGTATTATTTTGATGTAATGGGTCCAGCAATAGCTAATCTTATTTCCTTTACTATTTATAACCTCATACGGTTTTGGTATTTGCAAAAAAAGTTTTCAATGCAGCCCTTTACACTAAAATCTTTTTACACGATTGTTTTAGGTATTATTTCATATTATTTATGTTTCTATCTCTTTGATAGTTATCATGGATTTGTTTGGCTAGTCATTAGAAGTCTAAGCTTTATTGCTTTATATGGTAGTGGGACTATTCTACTTCAATTGTCTTCAGATATTATACCTGTTTGGAACACCTTACAAAAAAGATTGGGTTTTAGATCGTAGATGCTCTATTAAAGTAGTGCTATTATTTTTTGTATTCGGTTAAAGGAAATCTGCCACCTGAAACAAATTTTTTTCTGTAGTATTCATCCGATAAGCTATTAATCGTAACACCGTCGCTAACACTACTATGTACAAAATAATTATTGCCTAAATAAAGGCCAACATGCGTGATAGCTTTTCTTTTTTTTCTTCTTGTACTTCTCGTATTAAAGAAAACTAAATCACCTTCCTTTAGATCTTTAGTAGCTACTTTTTTAAATGCTGAAAATTGTTCCTTTGAAGTTCTAGGAACTGAATAACCGTATACATTTGAAAATAATTTTTCAGTAAAACTGCTACAATCAATTCCTTCGTGATCTGAACCTCCAAAACGATAACGAGTGGACCACCAATCATTGATAAAATTATACAGTTCCAAATTATTGATACTCTCCACCTCCCTATTCATGATCATAGCATATTTAAACTGGAAAGTAGAGCAGTTTTCTATATTGTTTAGATAATTATTTATCGATGTGGGGGCTACTGTAATTGAACTTAACTTTACTTTCTTTTCAAGTATAGCTGTGGCAGTAGAACTGGAATCAGTATTTAGTTCTATACCCTTGATAAACTTAATAGAATTACCTTGACTTGTTTGGGGTTTTTTTCTTTTATAATTGACTTTTTTTTGAGCATTTACGACTGAGTAAGAACCCAGTATAAAGCTGATAAGTAATGCCAAAAATAATAAGTGTTTCATACGTAAAATTTTAAGTTTACACGTAAGTACAACTTAATCTTGTGTTATTTGTTCCTCCTTAAATACCTTCAATTCACTTCTGAGCGATTCCTTTCTATAAACCTTGTGATACAAACAATTAATAAAATTTAATTACAATATTTCTTCAAAGGTAAGATTTCAGGGCGAAAGTCATTAAAATCAAACATAAAATACTGATTATCAATAATTTATCTTGTGGAAAAAAGAATTCGAGAAGCATCTATTACTAAACGATATTTGCTACATATAATTACTAACTGATTATTGTTTTACAAGTTGAGGTATGGCTGAAATTGATTTCAATGAAGATCCTTTTATTGTTGACAAATTCAATATCTTTTTATAATCGGTTTTAAAAATTTCAGTTTACATACCTATGGATTTTTCTCATCTACATGTTCATACGCAGTTTTCTTTATTGGATGGCGCTGCTTCTATTAAAAATTTATATCAGAAAGCTATTGCTGAAAAAATGCCTGCACTTGCCATCAGTGATCATGGAAACATGTTTGGTGCATTTGAATTCGTAAAGGAAGCTTATAAGCATAGAAATGATGATAAATCATTAAAGGTTAAACCAATTGTAGGTTGTGAATTTTACATCACTACCGATAGAACTCGCAAAACGTTTAGTAAGGATGAAAAAGATCCTAGAAATCATCAGATTTTATTAGCTAAAAATGATATTGGATATAAAAATTTAGTTAAACTTACTTCTTTGGGTTATATCGAAGGGATGTATTCTAAATATCCACGTATTGATAAACAACTGATTCATAAATATCATGAAGGGCTTATTGCTACTACTTGTTGTCTCGGTGCATTAGTACCACAAACTATCTTAACAAAAGGTGAAGAAGAAGGTGAAAATGAATTTAAATGGTGGCTGAATATATTTCAGGAAGACTTTTATATAGAATTACAAAGGCATGGTATTCCTGACCAGGATAAGGTAAATCTGGTTTTATTAAAATTTGCTAAAAAGTATAATGTCAAAATAATTGCTAGTAATGATTCTCATTACGTTGATCAAAAAGATTCTAATGCGCATGACATTCTTCTTTGTATCAATACAGGTGAAAAGCAATCCACTCCAAAATGGGGTGAGGTTTCAGATGATGATATTCAAGTAAAAAATAAAAGATTTGCTTTTCCGAATGATCAGTTTTACATGAAGACGAAGGATGAAATGTTAAAGGTCTTCGAAGATATTCCTGAAGCTATCGACAATACCAATGAAATCGTTTCAAAGGTCGATTTATTAGACTTAAAGAGAGATATCTTATTACCGCATTTTGTTGTGCCTTCCAACTTTTCATCACAAGATGACTATTTATCTCATTTAACATGGACGGGAGCAAAAGAAAGGTATAAAATATTTACACCCGAAACGGAAGAAAGAATCAATTTCGAATTAGGTGTAATTAAAGAAATGGGTTTTGCAGGTTACTTTTTAATCGTAAGTGACTTTATCATAGCAGGTAAAGAATTAGGCGTATTTGTAGGGCCTGGTCGTGGTTCTGCCGCTGGAAGTTTGGTAGCCTATTGTATTGGAATTACTAATATAGATCCGATAAAATACAATCTACTTTTTGAAAGATTCTTAAATCCTGAAAGAAAATCGATGCCAGATATCGATACCGATTTCGATGATGAAGGAAGGCAAAAAGTAATTGATTATGTTGTTCAAAAATATGGCAAGAGTCAGGTAGCACAAATTATTACTTATGGAACAATGGCTGCCAAATCTAGCATTGCAGATGTTGCCAGAGTGATGGATCTTCCACTAGCCGAAAGTAGAGCGTTATCTAAATTAGTTCCAGAAAAACCTGGTATTAATTTAAAGCGTTTATTACATGCACCCTATACGATAAAAGAATCTAAAGACGGAGAAAAATCATTAGAAGAAAAAGAACAACTATTACCAGAGGATATTGAAAATGTCAAAAAACTTCGCGAAATATATAAGGGTAATGATTTACACAGTACTATTTTACATGAAGCTGAAATTCTTGAAGGCTCTGTAAGAAATACGGGTATTCATGCTTCGGCTATCATCATTGCACCTAAAGATTTGACCGACCTTTTACCGGTAGCCTCATCAAAAGAGTCTGAATTATGGTTAACACAAATTGAAGGAGGATCAATAGAAGAAGCGGGAGTTATAAAAATGGACTTTCTAGGTCTTAAAACTTTAAGTATCCTTAAAACCGCCTTATCGCTTATCAAGCAAAATCATGATGTTAGCATTGATATTGATACCATTCCATTGGATGACGAATTAACTTATAAGCTCTATCAACAGGGTGATACCAATGCTACTTTTCAATTTGAAAGTGTGGGAATGCAAAAATATTTGCGAGAGTTGAAGCCTGATAAATTTGCTGATCTTATTGCAATGAACGCCCTTTACCGACCAGGTCCGCTTGCTTATATTCCTGAATATATTGATCGTAAACTGGGCAAAAAAAAGGTTGAATATGATTTGCCTGATATGGAAGAATACCTAAAAGAAACCTACGGTATTACCGTTTATCAAGAACAGGTTATGCTGCTATCTCAAAAATTGGCTGGATTCAGTAAAGGTGATGCGGATGTGCTAAGAAAAGCAATGGGTAAAAAACAAATCGCTGTCTTGGATAAAATGAAAGTCCAATTTGTTGATGGGGCAACTGCTAAAGGTCATGCGAAAGATAAATTAGAGAAAATCTGGACAGATTGGGAAGCTTTTGCTCAATACGCGTTTAATAAATCCCATTCTACTTGTTATGCTTTTGTAGCCTACCAAACCGCTTTTCTAAAGGCTCATTATCCAAGTGAGTATATGGCGGCCGTCTTAAATCATGCGGGAAGTATAGATAAAATCACCTTCTTTATGGAGGAATGTAAAAGAATGGGCTTAATGGTACTTGGTCCAGATATCAACGAGTCACAAAATGGATTTGCAGTTAATAAAAAAGGAGAAATTCGCTTTGGTTTTAGCGGTCTTAAGGGTGTAGGTGAAAATGCGATTGAAAATATTATTGATGAAAGGAGCAAACATGGAAGTTTTACTTCTGCATTTGATTTAGCAAAAAGAGTCAATCAGCGAGCTGCTAATAAAAAATCATTAGAAAGCTTGATTTATTCAGGCGCATTTGATTGTTTCAAAGACATTACCAGGGCTCAATATTTTTACGCTGCCCCTGGAGATAGTCAGGGCTTAGAAAAGATTTTGAAATATGGTAGTGTGTTTCAAAATCAAAATGCCAGCGTTAGTAATACTTTGTTTGGTGATTTACAGATGCCTGAAATCGTTCCTCCTAAATTGTCGGTCTGTGAACCTTGGCCACTTGCAGAGCAACTGGATTACGAAAAAGAGGTTACTGGAATGTATATGAGTGGTCACCCTTTAGACAATTTTAAATTTGAGATGAGACACTATAATATCAGCAGATTGTCAGATTACAATGAATTTAAAATATCGGTAAATTCACACCCTACTCCTGGAAGAAATTTCAGATTAGCTGGTCTGGTCGTTGATGCTCAACAACGACTTACTAAAACGGGAAAGAATTTTGCTATACTTACTATTGAAGATTATTCTGGTAAAAGTGAATTTATGCTTTGGAGTGAAGATTTTGTAAAATATACTCATTACCTAGAAAAGGGATTAATTGTTTTAATAGAAGGTGGTTTTAAAACCAGGTACAATAGTGAACAATACGAATTTAAGTTATCCAAAATACATTTGCTTGAAACTGTAAAACCTACATTAACTAAACAAGTTATTGTAGAAGTACAACCACAGTTTGTGAGTACCCAATTTGTAAATTTTATTGAAAATAATGTAAAGCAGTATCCCGGTAAAACTGCACTTAAATTTAACATTGTTGATGTTAGAAATAACTATAAGGTAGGCATGTATAGTTTAGAAACAGGATTTACCATGAATGATGATATGGCTGAGTTTTTAAATGAAAATAAAGATATAGAGGTAAATGTAATTACGGGGTAACTTTTAAAAAAATCAGCTCTTTATGCTAAAAAGAATTGCTTATTATATTAGCAAAATAACATATTAACACTGTATGAGCAATGTGTGAATATGTCAATACTTAAGATATCACAATTTGGATGTAATTTTGAAGTAATTAAAAAAAATAAATTAAATATATACTTATGGCACAAGAATTCACGGACGCAAATTTCAAGACCCAGGTAATAGACTCCGATAAATTATCAGTAATTGATTTTTGGGCTGAATGGTGCGGCCCTTGCCGAGCTATTGGTCCAGTTATTGAAGAATTATCAAAAGAATATGACGGTATTGTAAATGTAGGAAAGGTAAATGTGGATCATAACCCACAAATTTCAACTGATTATGGTATAACGAGTATCCCTGCAATTTTATTTGTAAAAGGTGGTCAGGTGGTAGATAAATTGGTAGGAGCACAACCTAAAGCAAATTTTGTCAAAAAAATTGATGCATTGAAATAGCTTACACCAATCCAAAGAAAAAACCGAAGTAATCTACTTCGGTTTTTTTATGCCTACCTCGATAATATATATCCTTTCAATGTTACCCCATCAAAATTCCAGCAATAGACGCAGATAGATAAGAAGCCAAAGTTCCACAGAGTAAAGCTCTCATTCCAAGTTTAGCTAGGTCTGCCCTTCTTTCTGGTACTAATGCACCGATACCGCCAATTTGCATACCTACCGAACTAAAATTAGCAAAACCACAAATGGCAAAACTAACAATCATTAAAGATTTGTCAGAAATTATACTTTGATATCCTTTTACCAAAACTCCGGAAGAATTAGGTACCATTGTTTGGGTTAAATCGCTAAAAGCAACAAATTCATTGATGGTTAATTTTTTGCCTAACATGGTGGCTACATTTGAAACATCAGCAGCAGGTACTCCCATAGCCCATGCCATTGGTGAAAATATTTTACCGAATATCCAATCTAATGTTAGTATAATGTCTAAATGAAATAGTGTTCCGAATTTCATCAATAAATAATTGATTAAAGCTATAAGACCTAAAAATCCAATCAACATAGCAATAACGTTGATAGAGATTTTCATTCCATCCCCTGCCCCATGAGAAATTGCGTCTATCACATTAGTGTAGGGTGATTTTACTTCTAGTTTTACTTTACCCATCGTTTCACTTTCTTCAGTCTCTGGCCATACTATTTTAGAAATTACGAGTGCAGCTGGTGCTGCCATTAAACTTGCTGCTAATAAATACTCTGCTTTTGCGCCAAAACTTACATAAACTACCAATATTCCACCTGCAATACATGCTAGGCTTCCACTCATACTGGCTAATAATTCACTCATGGTCATTCCCTTTAAATAGGGCCTAATCATTACTTGTGCCTCTACTTGTCCAACAAAAGCACTCGCTACATTACTCAATGCTTCGGCACCACTCACCCTCATTACCCAATTCATTGCTTTGGCTACTAAAGAAACAATTCTTTGCATTAATCCAAAGTGATAAAATATGGCTACTAAAACACATACCAAAATAATTGTAGCTAAAACACTAAAACCAAAAACGAAAACCCCCGGTGTTCTATAGGGAACAGCCCCACCCGCCATATTATCCGCCATCAATCCACCATATACAAAACCTGCCCCCTCTTTTGCAAATGCCTCCAAATGAGTAATGACACTGCCTATTTTTTGGAAAAATAACTTAACAAAGGAGACTTTTAAAATCAGTAAAGCAATTACTATTTGTAATAAAATACCACTGATTACCAATTTGTAATTGATTCTTTTTTTATTATTCGAAAAAAACCAAGCAATACCTAATATCAATACTATTCCAATAATTCCCTGAAATCTTTGCATAGAAATGTTTATTTATAATAAAAATGAAAGTTATACAATTATTGAATGTAAGCCTTCATTAAGTGTATAAAGTAATTTGCTTTCTAAAGTATTGGCGGAATATTTCGTCTTCATTTACAAATTAATATATAATTAAAATTGTTTATGTATTAATTGAAATTATTTTAAATTAAAACCAAAGCTGCAGTAACTTTACACAAATAATTTGAATGACTCATTCTATCAATACTTTAATCAATCATACAGCTGATATTGACCTTAAAAATATAGCTGAAAAGGTAAAACTACAACAAAGAATTACCGATCAAGAAGGTTTACAATTGTTTGAAAAAGCAAGTCTATCTTTTGTTGGTTTTTTAGCTAATTACATTAGGGAACGGAAACATGGTGATACTACTTATTTTAATCGAAATTTCCATATAGAACCTACCAATGTCTGTGTATTCAGCTGTAAATTTTGCTCTTATTCTAAACTTTATGCCAATAAAGAAGAAGGTTGGGAATTAAGCATTGACCAAATGCTTGACATTGTTAAATCTTATGATGGTAAACCGATAACTGAAGTTCATATTGTAGGAGGTGTACATCCAAAAATGAATATGGATTATTTTATTGAGCTTATGCAAAAAATTAAGGCTCATCGTCCTTCCCTTCATGTAAAAGCATTTACAGCGGTTGAATTAGATTATATGTTTCGTAAGGCTAAACTTACTGCAGAGCAAGGAATGGCTAAACTGCATGAAGCTGGACTAGATAGTTTACCAGGTGGCGGTGCTGAAATTTTTGCTCCAGAAATACGCGAACAAATTGCACCTGATAAGGTAGATGCCATTGGATGGTTAAGAATCCATGAAATAGCACATGATTTAGGTATGCATACCAATGCAACAATGTTGTATGGAAATATAGAAAGATTTGAACACCGTATTGATCACATGAGTAGGTTAAGAAATTTACAAGACAAAACTGGAGGCTTCAATACTTTTATACCATTGAAGTTTCGAAATCATGATAATGAAATGAGTACTGTTCCAGAATCTACCGTTACAGAAGACATGCGAGTTTATGCGATTGCTAGAATATACTTAGATAACTTTCCTCATTTGAAAGCTTATTGGCCAATGTTGGGTCGTGAAAATGCTCAACTTAGTTTATCATTTGGCGTAAATGATATTGATGGAACAATAGATGATTCTACCAAAAT
>Ga0222712_10004205_pt1 | contig 15193 bp, 7 predicted proteins | sample C33_657DmetaG_FD_165043 | JGI IMG/M metagenome (GOLD analysis project Ga0222712, IMG submission 165043) | Estuarine water microbial communities from San Francisco Bay, California, United States - C33_657D | ecosystem: Environmental > Aquatic > Marine > Unclassified | place: USA: California... | reverse complement strand
ATAAAATGACACGTTCAGCTGAGACCCCGTTCGCGATGTCGTGAACGACGACGACGACGAACGACGTCGATCGATCGATCGGTCGGTCGGTCGGTCGACCACCACCACCACGCCGCCACCGTCGCGATCGACCGATCGCGTCGATCGATCGACGTCGATCGGTCGACGTCGATCGCGTCGCATTCGTCGACACCTCGCGCGTCGCCTCGCGCTCTCGCGTCGCGCATCATCGCTCGTCGTCGAACGCGATCGTCGCTATCGCGCGAAGCGTCGATCGACGCGTGCGTCGAACGATCGTTCGACGTCGTCGGTCGACGTCGTCGATCGAGGTCGTCGATCGGGTGAAACGGGCGACGATGAATGCGAACGCGCGTTTGGCGGGTATGACGCGAACGAACGCGCATTCGCGCGATGCGCGAATGCGAATGAATGCGAAATGCGCGCGAGGGAAGGTGAGGGAAGGGAAACGGATGGTGAAACGAAAGGCGAACGCGACGGATGTCGGCGAGGGAGGGGCGAACGCGAACGCGAACGCGAACGCGAACGCGAACGCGCTCGCGCCGTTCGTGCCGTCGGTGCAAGCGCCGATGATGTACGCGCCAGCGCAACAATATAATGGGTACCAGCAAGGGTATTATTACCCACCGCCACCGCCGCCGGTGGTGGTGAAAAAGACGAGCGGGAGCGACGTTCCGGCGTGGATGTGGGTCGGTTTAGGCGTCGCGTTGGCCACCGTCGGTCAGAAGATTTTCGGCGCGAAGAAGCAGGACATGCAGGCGATGATGATGCAGCAGATGATGAAGCAGTTTACGTCGCAACCCGGGGGGGGTGGAGGGATGCCTGGTATGGGTGGTATGGGAGGCATGGGTGGGATGCCCGGCGCGCCGGGCGCCGGTTTCCCGCCGTTCCCGGCGAGCGCTAAGCCCGCGGTGGACGTGACGCCGAACGCGCCGAAGGTTGCGGCACCGAAAGCAGCGGCACCGAAAGCAGCGGCACCGGCGACGCCAAAACCGGTGACGCCGGCGACGCCGAAGCCGGTGACGCCGGCGGCGCCGAAGCCGGCGGCGCCGAAGCCGGCGGCGCCCGCGGCGCCCTCCGGTAGAGGCAGCGCGACGGCGACGCGACCGACTGAGTACGTGAGCCCACAGATCAAGTCCGAGTTCGGCGGCTTCGCGGATGAAGTCATCGAGCCGACGACGGTGTCGAGCCCATTTTTTGACGACGCGGATGAAGAAGAGCCCCTGGGCGGCGCTTCAGAGTCGGGCGACGAACCGACGGAGGACGACATAGAATACATGCAAAGCATGATTCGCAACCCGGAGATGCAGAAGCTCATGTACCCGTATTTGCCTGAGTTCATGCGAAACCCTGAAACGTTTGAGATGCTCCTCGCGAACCCGGCGTACAAGAGCCAGTTGAAGGACATCATGAAGCAAATGAAGGGCAGCGGCGTCGGCGCCGGTATGGGTGGCATGCCAGACATCAACTCCCCCGAGGTCCAAGAGCAGTTCGCCGCGATGGGCATGAAGCCCGAAGACGTGTTAACGCAAATTATGTCCGACCCCGAGCTCGCGAAAGCGTTTCAAAACCCCAAGGTTCAAGCCGCGGTGATGGATTGTTCCACCAACCCGATGAACATCACGAAGTACCAAAACGACGAATTGATCATGTCCACGTTCAACAAGCTGGCGGCATTATTCCCTCAACAAATGTAGACCTTGGTTTCCTCGCGAGCGTGTAATCGCCATTATTTCACTCTCTCAAACCGTTCGTTTGCCTCGGCGCGTCGGAAAGACGAGGCGAGAAAAACACGACGTCACATCATGGCGGCGGCTCTTCGTCGCTTCGCCAAACGCGAAATCGCGCGCTCGTCCACGCTCGCGCTTTCTTTCGAGCGATCATCACAAATCGCTCGTTTCGCATCATCAAGCGATTCTTCGCCGACGTCCTCGCTCGCCGATCGCATCGCCGCGGTGCCGTTCGAGCGCACGAGGAACTTTAGCATCATCGCGCACGTCGATCACGGCAAGTCCACGCTCGCAGATCGCTTGCTCGAGCTCACGGGGGCGATCAAGAAAGGTTCGCAGAACCAACAAGTTTTGGACACGCTCCCGGTGGAGCGCGCGCGAGGAATCACGGTGAAGGCTCAGGCGGTGAGCGTGCTGTGGCGCGTGGACGCGAGAGATTACTTGTTGAATTTGATCGACACACCGGGGCACGCGGACTTTGCGTTCGAAGTATCGCGCTCGCTTTCCGCGTGTGATGGAGCCGTGTTGCTCGTGGACGCAACGCAAGGCGTGCAGGCGCAGACGATAGCGACTTTTTACCTGGCGCTTGAGCGCGGTTTGGTAGTCGTACCCGCGGCGAACAAGGTGGACATGGTTGCGGCGGATGTCGAACGAGTGGGGAAGCAGATGGCGAGCGTTTTCGGAACCGATCGCAAGGACATGCTGGAGGTGAGCGGGAAGACGGGGTTGAACGTGGAACAAGTCCTGGATGCGGTAGTTATGCGAGTGCCGCCGCCGAAAGGGAGCGTCGAAGCACCACTTCGAATTTTATTGCTCGACTGTGATTACGATGATTATCGGGGCGCGGTAAATGTCGTGCTCGTCGTCGATGGAGTGGTGAAGAAAGGAGATAAAATCACGAGCTTCGTCACAGGGCAACATTTTGAGGTTCTGGAGTTGGGGATGAGCACGCCAGCGCAGCTCGTAGTGGAATCGCTGCGGGCGGGTCAAGTTGGGTACATGATTACGAATGTTCGAGATGTGCGGTCGTCAAAGATCGGGGACACGCTACACGCGTTCAAAGATACCGTACAGCCACTTCCGGGATTTCGGTTGGCGAAGCCGATGGTGTTCCAAGGTCTTTTCCCAGTTAATACCGATGACTTTGAGAAACTGCGTGCCAGCGTCGATCGATTGACGCTCAACGACGCGAGTGTGACGGTGCAGGGCGAAAACAGCAGCGCTCTAGGTGCGGGCTTTCGGTGCGGATTCCTTGGATTGCTGCACGCCGACGTTTTTCATCAACGTCTCCAAGAAGAGTTTGGTACGGACATCATCGCCACGGCGCCGACAGTGCCGTATCGCATTGTGCTTCGCGACGGAACGTTTACCGAATGTACCTCGCCGCTGTCGATTCCCTCAGGCGGATTTCCAAAAGAAACAGTCATAGAAGAACCGCTCGTCGAGGCGACTATTATTTGTCAGCCGCACGTGGTGGGAAAGATTGTCGAGCTGTGCATGGACCGCCGCGGCGAGCAGCTCGAGCAGACCTTCCTGGACGACTCGCGTGTCATCTTGCGCTATCGGTTGCCTCTCGGCGAGGTCGCAGCGGATTTTGCGGATGAATTAAAAAGTCGCACTAGTGGATACGCGACGTTTGATTACGAAGACGCTGGAATGCAGACAGGCGACATCGTCCGCATGGACGTCCTCGTCAACGGCACGAATGTCGACGCGCTCGCCACGCTTGTCCATCGCTCCAAGGCGCAGCGTCACGGCAAAGACATCGTGACGCGCTTAAAAGACGCACTTCCGAGGCAAATGTTCGAAATTGCAATCCAAGCCGCCTTGGGTGGCAAAATCATCGCTCGCGAAACTATCGCTGCGTTTCGAAAGCAAGTCACCTCGAAATGTTACGGTGGAGACATTACGCGCAAGAAGAAGTTATTAGAAAAACAAAAAGAGGGCAAAAAACGCATGCGACGCGTTGGGAATGTCGACATTCCCAACGCTACGTTCGGTCAGTTGCTTTCCACTAGAAAACCTTAGCTCAAACGTGTTGTATTTTTTATCGTATGTTGTAGCGCTGTCACGCTTCACCCTCAGACCATGCCTCCGTCGGTGGCGTCCACGCGCACGAGCTCACGCCGGGACAAGCACCGCCCGGGTCTCGTCAAATGTCAAGTCACCGACCCGGGGAAGATCGTCGCCGACGCCCGCGACGTGCACGTGGTGTTTAGAGTAAAAACCAGAGCTAGCGCGAGGGAGTTCGTCCTGCAGTGTCGCAGCGAGCTTCGCGACGGACACGCGACGTTCGACGTCAGCCGGCGGTATCAAGACTTTGTGATGTGCGTCAGGCGTGGCGTCGCGACGGATTGATGGGAACGCGCACGCGATGTGCCAGGCGCTTGCGTTAGCATTCGCATTCGCGCGTTTGGAAACGGAATTCGCTTGCTTGGTGACTTGTGACTGACAACGAAAGGTTTCGCGCGCAGCTTACGCGCTCGATTGCGTGAATCATACCCTGGAATCGTGATTCCACCGCTTCCCAAAGCGCCCGAGCTCGAAGGAGAGCTCGCGAAGGAGTTTCGGCTTGACGGCGACAAGTGCGAAAAGAGGCGTGCCGATTTGATGATATTTCTCACGCGATGCGCCGATCATCCGGCGCTTTTCAATTCATCCGCAGTGCTTACGTTTCTCACTGAGACGGACCGCGTGACGTTCATGGAGACGCTGACGAAACGCATCGGCGGTGCGACTGGGGCGAGCGGTGCAAGTGGCGTGAATCCGTCGCATGCGCGTCAAGGAAGCTCGTCTTGGTTTGGACAAATGTTCGGCTCTACGCGAACGGCTACGAGTGTGCTTAAGGATGAAGATCCGCAGTATTTACAAGTCATGGAGTACACGAAGAAGATCGAGGATCAAATTGTTGGCTTTCGAGCGAGCGCGCGAGAATACATGAAGCAATTGGAGCAGCGTGTGAACGCCACGCGTTTGCATGAACTCGGCAAGAGCGCGCGGGCCATGGGCGAGTGCGAAAGTGGTTGGGGTCGCCCGCTCGCTCGTCGAAGTAAGTGTGTGGCGCTTGGCAGTGTGCTCGTGGCTTTCGCGGATTGCACAGACGTTCTCACGGGCAAGGAAGCTCACGAATTACAAATTGTCGAGCTGATGCGCGCACTGAAGCGTGAATTCAAAGACTGCTTGCGCACGCTCAATGCCGTGCGCGAAACGTTCGAAGATCGCGCCCAGGCGCTTTTAGACTACGAAATCATGTGCGATCGATACGACGATGTGATTCGCGACAAAGGTCGAGCTCTAGCCAACGTCGACCCAACGTGCCTCGCTGCCGAGGTCCTGGTGAAAGAAGCAAAAGCTCGGTACGATATGATTGTAGAGCGCATGCGCGACGAGCTCCCTCGGTTTCATCGGTCTTCGGGAATGGCCATGACGAACGCATTGCGAACGTTTGCCAAGGCGAATGTGGAACTGGCGCGAATTGAAGCCGAGATGTGGGGACTCTTACTCGAAGATGGTGCCGATCAAGGCAAAGCCGCTGACGTTGACTCTAACGATGCCGCTCAGCTTTTACGAGCGTCTGAACTTGCTGAAGAGGCACCATCACGCCCGTTGACGACCAAAGAGAGAGAGCTTCGCGAACGTCAGGAGCGCCGCGCCGACCGCTCGCGTCGACGAGCCGAGAAAGAAGAGCGAGCGGTTTACAAATCTTGGAAAGCGACGGCGCGTCAAGCCATCGCCGAAGGTCGCCCTGTACCGCCGAGACCTGGCAGTTCGGCGCCCATGGCGATGCCACCCACGCCGGCCGCCGCTCCGCCGGCGCTTACGTCGAGCGGCTTTTCATCGCAGCCTCCGCCGCCGCTCCCGACGGTGCCGCCACCGCCGCCGCCACCGCCGCCGCCACCGCCGCCGTCGGGTGAGTTTTCGCTCGCCACAGCAAGCACTTTTCACCCGCCCGCACCTCCATCGCTGCCGCCGCCGTTGAAGAATGATCCGCACTCGGCGCTCATGAACGCCATCAAATCCGGCGTTGCGTTGCGCAAACAAGAAACCTTCAATCGCGGTTCAGCGACGTCATCCGTGGCGTCCGATTCCGACGATTCGCGCGCGCCATCACCAGCGGCGCCGCCCCCGCCGCCGCCGCCCCCCCGCGCGGTCGTGAAACCACCCCCGCCGCCTCGCGCGATGTCGCCGCCAAAGAAACCGCCGCCGCCAAAAGAACCAAACAAAGGCTTGGGCGCACTCAACGCCGCGCTCGCCACTCAACTCGACCTATCGCGTCCGCGCGCAGAAGATGCCGATGATTCCGACTGGAGCGATTAGCTCGCGTGTGATTGACCGAACATCGTTCGCCTCGCCTCACTCGGCGCCTCGCCATGTCGACGTCCGCCGGCGCGCGGTGGTTCCAAATCACCATCGCCGCCGCTTTCGTCGTCATCGCCGCCATCGCCCTCGTACTCGCGCGCAATCACCAAGGCGTTCGATCTCCGTTGGACCCGATGCTCGCTCGCGCGTCGCGCTCGGCGTTCGTCCCGGCGCCGCCGACGCCGCCGACGCCGCCGAGCCGCCGAGCCGCGACCGCGCGAGAGGACGCTCCGGCGCGCATTCGCACTTTGACATCCCCTCCGTCGACGCTCGCACCTCAATCATCGTCGACGTCAACGCCATCGCGGTCTGGCGTCGGCGTCGGCGTCGCGAGCGCGCGCGCGCTCGCGACGCCGCGAACGGCGTGCGCGTTGCACGTCTTTCGACACGTCAGTAAAGCCGGCGGCACCACCGTTCGATTTGTATTCGACAAGTTGGTGACGATCGGGGAATGGGAATACCCGCTCCCGTACGGCGCGAGCGAACGGGCGTGGGACGAGTTCGTGAAGGTTTGGCGAATGGAGGCGCAAAAGTTCTCGCGCGGCGAACGCGCGGCGCCGAGGACGTTGGTGGAAGTACGCGGGCACATGCCAGATAATTGGAGCGCGGCGAATTTCTTGTCGCGCGTGCTCCCGGACGTGGAGAAGTTAAGAGAGGAGTTTGCATCGACGTGCGCGATCACGACGTCGTTCTTGTCGCGCGATCCGTTCGCGCAGTACAAGAGCTTTTACGGGTATTACATAAAAAAGATGCAAGACAGAGAGACGGAGCCTTCGAGGCTGAACGAGGGCGGTAAGGCGGCGTACGGCGCGAATTTCGCGGAGTGGGCGAGAAATGTACCTGATATGCAAACGCGCGAGCTGTTGCACGACAAGTGCGTGCCACAAATGCGCGAGGGTGGGTACGAGGTGGCGCTACAGAATGGCGAGCCGACGCGGGTCGGCGTTCGATGGAAGGACCATCGACGAGGGGGAGATTGCGATACGATCGCAATCAGCGCGAGCGACTGGGCGCGAGCGGTCGATGCGTTGAAGCGATTTGACGTCGTGGGCACGACGGAGCGATTCAATGAGTTTATGGTGGTCGTCGGTCGCGCTACAGGGATCAAACATTTACAATACTCGCTCTCGAACAAGGGCGTATCGATGGAGAACGACGAGTCCATGCGAGCCGAAGTCATCGCAAACATCACGACGTACGACGAAAAGTTGCACGCGTACTGCAATGAAGCGCTCACGAAGACCATCATCGCGACTTACGGCTCCGTCGACGCTTTCCATCGTGAGGCGTACTCGCCATACGTCGACGCCACGGCGCGGCACAATGGCAAGACTTTTGTCGGCGGCGAACCTCAACCGTCGCCATATAAATGGGTCAAAGCCTCCGAAGCCGCCGCGGCAAACGTTCAGTCTATACAACTCCCCATGTGGGTCATGCCCAACGGCGGCGGCCAAGCGTGGGCGTACGCTGGAGGCGACCCGGTCGTCATGGTTCGCCGCGCCGACGCTCCGAATCTTCGATGCGTCAAAGGGTGCACGTTTGATTAAATCCACTCCGCGACTACCCTAGCCGTCGCCCTACCCCGTCATCTCGCGTGTTGTTCATACTTAGCTTAGCTTCATAGTCCGTACGTTTCCCTCCTCCGCATTTGCGCGCGCGCGTATCGCGCTCGTCCTCCGTCGGTCGCCGCCCGCTCGCCTTCCCGTCCCGTCGCGTCCTCGCCTATCGCCTACACCTCACTTCTCGTCCTCTCTCCCCCTCGCCCTCGCGTTTGCCTCGCGTCGATGCGATTGCGAACGACAAATTTCCTCGCATTCGCGTTCGTCGCGTTCGCGTCATCGCAGCGCATCTGCTTCGCGTCGCCCGCGGATGACTCTCGCGCGCAGTGCCCGAACGCCCTCGCCCGGCGCGACCCGCCGTGCGAGCACGACACGATGCCCATCGCGTCCTCCAGCGCGCACCCGATGAATTGCGCGTCGTGCGCGACGAACGGGGACGCAGCCGTCGGGTGTCCATCTGGGTGGCGCGGGACGTCGTGCGAGCTGTGCGCGACGCGGGACGCGTGTCCGCGCGTCCGCGGCCGAGCGGCGAGCGCGTGCACCAGCGCGTGCTGGATCGTGAGCGATGAAGAAGTGCGTGATGTGCAGTATGATAGAGCGCTGTCGCATGAACGAGGGATGAGTTTTGAAACGAGCGAGGAGGCGAGAGGGAAGATGTTTAGCTGCGCGTGCGGCGGCGACGCGAGGACGGATGCGTATTGCTCGTTTCAAGCGAACACGACGATTTCGTTTCGCGTGACGAGCGATGGGGCGTTTGCGAACGGTAAGGCGAGGTATAAATTTTACGCGAGGGAGTACGCGGGGATGCCGCGACAGGATCAAGGATTGGATGAGCCAGATAGGTACAAGTACGCGGCGGCGAGCGTTTGGGATGGGAATTTTAGTTCGTGCGCGGTGACGACAACGGCGTGTCTCGATCCATTGCCCGCGACGGCGACGTGCGCGCTGTACGAGTGCGACAGCGGGGTTGTTTCGTGTCCGCCGAGCGATGTGGAGCCGTGTCCGGGACGCAACGCGTTTGGGTGCGGAAGAATTCCTGGGGCGGATTCGTCGCAAAAGTATTGGCAGCATCCGTGCAACCCGCTCGTGACGCCGGGGAATCGAGGGATAAAGTTTTGGTGCGCGGTGAACAACACGCGGTCTGATGGGTCAAATGTGTGTTATTTCACGCAAAACGGCGTGATTCCGACGCTGGCGTTGACGTGTCACACGGGGAGTTGCGTTTATAACATGGTGGATGACGGTTCGGGATCGTCGTGCCCAACACACGTTGAGCCGCCAGTGTATTGGACCGGTGATACCATCACGCGCACAGTTATGGTGCTCATCGTTGTTGTGCTCGTTGCATCGGCATGGGTGTACGTTCGCATGGAAGGTGAGACGCGTTACTTCGAAACCGACGAGCCAACGGAGGAGGAGGAGGACGTTAGTGCGGCGAACGCAGCGCGGCGGCGTTTCGAGTCGACGATGCAACCGCGCGACGGACCACGGACGGTGTTGACATGGCGCGATATATGTGTCGAAGTGCACGTCAAGGGTGCTCGAAAGCGCATACTAAACCACGTATCGGGAATGGGTGGTAAAATCGGCGCCGCGCGCGGCGGCATATGCGCCGTCATGGGACCATCGGGGGCGGGAAAGACGACGCTTTTGGATCGCCTCTCAGGGCGGCTGTTATCGAAAGCGTACATTGCTCGTGGTGATGTTTACGTCAACGGCGCGATCGCGTCGGCAGAAGACATGCGATCGATGAGTGGATACGTCATCGCTGAAGACGTCTTGCCTGGCACCGCGACAGTTTACGAACACCTACTCTTCCATGCCAAGCTCCGGCTACCGGCGAGCACGAGCTCAAAAACGATTCGCAAGCGCGTGAGCGCGACGATGCAAATTTTAGGTATCGAGAAGCTCGCCGACTGCTACATCGGTGATCAATTCCAACGCGGTCTTTCTGGCGGCGAAAAGCGGCGTGTGAGCATCGCGACCGAGCTTTTGATGAGTCCCAGCATCATGTTCCTCGATGAGCCCACGACTGGTCTTGACAGTACGAACGCGGCAAAAGTCGTGGACATCCTCTCGGGTCTGGGCGCGATGGGCACGACGGTGCTGCTGAGCATTCACCAGCCTCGCCCAGACATTTTCCGTCTTTTGGACCGCGTGTTGGTTTTGAGCGGTGAAGGAAGTGTGGTGTACTCCGGGCCTTCGGCGCTCGCATCCGCGCACTTTAGCTCGCTGTCGTTCCAGACGCCGCCTTCGGCGGACTTGCACATCGCGGACTACATGCTCGATGCAGTGACGAAAAGCTCGCGCGCGGAAGTTCTTAACATGGTGAGCACTTTTGCTGAGAGCTATATCGAGGCGGCAAATAAGGCGACGCATGCAGAGTTGTGTGCGGATCGTGTTAGCGTCTCGCCCCGGTTGCTATCTATTGATGGTGAGATCGCCGAAAACGCGCAATTGAAGAGCACGGCGCTTTTTACAACGCAAGTCAAGCTTTTGTGTGGGAGGCTGTTGCGGCAAATGTACAGACACCCATTTCTGATTTACGTGCACTTTTTATCAGCTCTCATCGTTGCAATTGGCGTCGGTGGAATATTCTGGCACAGTGGCTCGAATCAGGGCGGTATTCAAAATCGAATGGGTAGTTTATTTTTCATTCTGTTGTTCTTGACTTTGATGTCGCTATCTTCTCTTCCCGTATGGAAAGAGGATCGATTGCTTTTCAGGACAGAGCGTGCGAGTCGAGTATACAGCGCGGATGCGTATTTCACAAGCATGCTCCTGTTCGACCTGCTTCCGATGCGCGTACTGCCGCCATTCTTTTTTGGATTCTTCTCATATGGTATGATTGGCCTGAATGAAGGCGGCGGATGGAATCTTTTGATTTTTGTTTTCGTGTTGATTCTCACAAACGTTGTCGCCACGTGCCTGTGCATGGCAATTGGTGCAGCAAACAAGAACGTTTCCACGGCGAACATGGTGGCTTCGTTGTGCTTTTTGGTTTCCATCCTGTTCGGCGGGTTCTTAGTAAACAAGGATCACATCCCTTGGTACGCGCGCTGGTTGGCTTACTTGAGCTTCATGAGCCACGGCTACGAGGCGCTCGTCGTGAACGAATTCGTCTCCAATCCATTGACTTTTACGCTCACTGAAAGTTGGAACAATGCGACAACGACCGGCGGTCAAAAGCTCCCAAACCAAGTCCCGGTTCCAGGAGAAAAGGTCCTATTTACATTCGGTTTTCATCCGTATTTAGCACCCTGGGATGTCGGCTTCCTCATTGTTCAAGGCTTTCTCTTCGCATTCGGATGCTACGTCTTCTTGAAAGCTTCATCGAGTGATTGGAGTTCAAATGACGAAAACGCAGATGAACTTTTGCTAGAAACCGATGACGAAGTCCTCGATCTTGATCATTTCGACGACGCTCGCGACCAGTTTTCGAATCGCGCGTCGGGAAGCGTAGTATCAGACGCTACTGAGTCAAACGGTATGTTTGCAAGTGCCCACGAAGGCGCTGGGGTGCAACTCTCGCAATCGCTTTTGCATGATGAAGACTCACGAGAGCCGTACATATTGTCGTGGGTGGATGTTGCTTGCACGTTGAAAACCGGAAGGCGCGTGCTGCACAACGTCACTGGGATCGCTGGCCCGGTACGATCGAGTGGCGCTTCGAGCACGGTCGCTTCGAAGCAAGCGGAGCAGAGCGCGGATCTTTCCGCTATTCTTGGACCATCTGGCTCGGGTAAGACGACGCTGCTCGACATCTTAGCCGGTCGCGCATCTCGTTCACACACGATTCGAGGTGATATACGCATAAACGGTCAGCCCCTAAAGTCCTCGCAGATAAGACGACTGAGCGGATACGTGACACAAGACGATGTCTTGCCTGGTGTAGCCACCGTTTACGAACACCTACTCTTCCATGCCAAGCTACGACTGCCGAACGAAATTTCGTCCGATAAGGTTACCCAACGTGTGCGGTCCACGATGCAAATTTTAGGTATCGAGAAGCTCGCCGACTGCTACATCGGTGATCAATTCCAACGTGGTCTTTCTGGCGGCGAAAAGCGGCGTGTGAGCATCGCGACCGAGCTTTTGATGAGTCCCGGCATCATGTTCCTCGACGAGCCCACGACTGGTCTTGACAGTACGAACGCGGCAAAAGTCGTGGACATCCTCTCGGGTCTGGGCGCGATGGGCACGACGGTGCTGCTGAGCATTCACCAGCCTCGCCCAGACATTTTCCGTCTTTTGGACCGCGTGTTGGTTTTGAGCGGTGAAGGAAGTGTGGTGTACTCCGGGCCTTCGGCGCTCGCATCCGCGCACTTTAGCTCGCTGTCGTTCCAGACGCCGCCTTCGGCGGACTTGCACATCGCGGACTACATGCTCGATGCAGTGACAATGAGCACGCCTCAAGTGCGAATGTTAATGGTGAGCGCGTTCGCTGAGAGCGAAATCGCTGAAAACGTGCTGCTCGTAGCGGATTCGTTAGCGATTCAGTACGAAGATTCAGACGAACCTCCGATCATAGTGCCAAAGTATGTGAGTCCGTACTTCAAGCAAGTGCGCATGCTATGGTTAAGGTTGGCGCAAGTCACCGTTCGACATCCGTTTCTGTTGATGCTCCACTTCATGTCCACTGCGTGCGCATCGTTAGCACTGGGTCTTATATTTTGGAACAGTCGACGTGACACGAGTGGGATCCAGAATCGCATGGGCGTTTTGTTCTTCATCGTACTGTACCTGACCCTCATGTCGCTGTCTTCACTTCCCATATGGAAAGAGGATCAAATTTTGTTTCGGCGCGAGCGAGCGAGCGGAGTATACGGCACCAACGCATACTTCACCTCTGTCGTTCTTTTTGACGTGATAATCTTGCGAGTGATGCCTCCGATGTTTTTTGCTGTGTTCACGTATTGGATGGTCGGATTACACGCGAACCTGTACAGCGCAATGTTTTGCGCCATGATTTTAATCCTGACGAACGTCGCGTCGTCGGCGTTGTGCATGTGCGTCGGCATCGTCAGTCCGAACAACGCCTCTGCAAACGTCATCGGTCTGCTCGTACTTTTGATATCAATCTTGTGTGGAGGATTTTTATTAAACAAGCAGGATCCTCATTCCGGAGGCTCGGTCGCCGTGACATGGCTCGAAAATCTGTCGTTTGTGAATTATGCTTTCGAAGCGTTGCTCATCAACGAGTTCCTTGATGCCGGAACGTTTTATTTCACTCCGAAGCTCATCGACTCTAAAACGAGCGATGTACCAACAGACGGAGGTGATCCAATCAGCGTCCCCGTGAGCGGAAAAGAAGTGCTGGACTTTTTTAGTTTCGGAGATACGCGTGATATGATGATGTACGATGCCGCAGCGCTGCTCGCCATCACCGGTGCCTTCCTGACACTCGCGTTTGTTCTCCTCAAATTCACTCAACGCGAGGCCATGTACTAATCTCATGAGTAGCCATGTAGTGCTTCAAACCTTAGCGCGTGTAGTATAATCATGTACATTCAAAGTCTGTGAAATTACAACATCTTAAAAAGCAGTAGCAGCGCGCGCGAATTATTTTCTTGTTCATCGGAATATTCTGAATCGTCACGTAATCATTTTCTACAGATACCGATCTTCCTCCTCTTCTTGTTCGTCTTGTTGTTGTTCTTGATCTTCTTCTTCTTCTTCTGTCGCAAACGTGCCGTCGACGAATGACATCGTGCGCAGAGGTATGAGTTCCTTCACCACGAGAAGGTGCTCACTATCATTACTCCAGCTTTGAGTATCGATTTTCCATCCGTCTTCCTCCATTTGCGCCAACGCTGCGGTGGCTTCTTGGCTCACTTGCAATGTGTCTTTCCACGTACGGCATCCAGAGAAATCGAGAAGTTCGAGCGGGTCGACTTCTTCGTGCAATGAATTGACGTTCAAGCCGCAGCGTAACATTTGCTCGATGGACATCAACTTGACTTGAAATTCGCCGAATGGTTTCGTCGACAACGGTCGACCGAGATCGTCTTCGAGCCAACGCCAGTTTCCTTCGATGTCCTGAGCCAAGTGTAAACCCTCGGAGACGTCATGCATGGCGCCAAATCGCGACAGGTCGATGACTACCTCAAACTCTTCGTCATCTTCGTCGTCGTCTTCGTCGTCGTCGTCGTACTTTGAACTCGCGCCGATTGTTTTTTTCCCGCGCGCGTCTGAGCGAAACGCGTCTTCCTCGCCTTCATCTTCATCTTCGTCTGGGTCGATCCCTAAGAACGCCAGCGCCTGTTCGTACCCGGGCGCATCAGCCGCCAAATGATAGACATTGACGTACTGACCCAATAAATCCGACACCGTGTTCGGCACCTGGCTCGAGCACAGCTCTTTAAACGCTTCCACCGCGTTGACGTACTCAACAATCTTCACCATCTTCTCATCCTCCGTCGACGGTGTCTCGAGTTCCCATTCTTTCTCTTCAATAATCAACTCCATGCGCTTCTTCTTCAGCGCAAAACTCTCCTCTCGCGCATCCACGACGACGGATTCGATGAAATCCATATCCTCCTCCCCGCGCGCCTCAATCTTCTCCTCCTCCTCCCCCCCATCCCTCTCCGCGACGCCCACTCTCGCGCCGTTCGCCTGACCACTCTTCCCTCCACCACTCTTCCCGTTCCCGTGTGCACCTCGAACTCTCGACGACGCGATTGATTTATCCCCTTTCCCTCCTCGTCCCGCGTTTAAAACGTCCCCATCCTCCTCCTCGCGCGCGCGTTCGCCGTACTCCTCCTCCTCCTCGCTCGCTCGCGCTTGTGTTCGACTCGTTCTCAACTCTCGCGCGACTTTCGTTTGGTGTTTCACCGCTCGCAATCTCATTCCTTTCGCCGATGCCGTCGCCCTCGGCGTGTGCCGCGCGCCGAGTCCACGACGTGCCACCGTCATCATCGGTCGCGACCCAATCGTCATCGTCGTCGTCATCGTCGTCGTCCTCGTCGTCCTCGTCTTCACCGCGCTTCGGCGAATGAAACGTTGGACCTCTGAATTCGTTGACGTCGATCGCGTTCGCGCGCGCGCTCGACAGCGCGCTCGTTCGTCGACGTTTCGCGTCGACGTTTCGCGACCGTTCGACGACGTCGATGAGTTTATCCACACGGGCGACGGGCGGGTGATTTTTTGGTCCGTTTTGAATGTTCACCCCGCGACGCGTGTGCTCAAAACGTGAAACGACGCATTCGATCGATCGATCGAATTCGACTCGAATTCGATCTCGAATTTGTGAAACGAGTCGAACGGCGAGTCGAAGGCGTCGAAGTCGACACGAATTCGATCTCGAATTTGTGAAACGAGTCGAAGTGAGTCTGATCGTGCGATCGAACACGAGCCTCGACGGCGCCGCGATTTTTTTTGGTCCGTTTTGAATGTTCACCCCTCGACGGCGCCGCGATTTTTTTTGGTCCGTTTTGAATGTTCACTTCCTGATGCGCGCGCGACCGCGGGCGGTGATGGGATGTCGACGCGCGGCGGACCGCCGAAGCGAGGCGAAGGATTTGGGAC
>Ga0222712_10004203_pt1 | contig 15203 bp, 18 predicted proteins | sample C33_657DmetaG_FD_165043 | JGI IMG/M metagenome (GOLD analysis project Ga0222712, IMG submission 165043) | Estuarine water microbial communities from San Francisco Bay, California, United States - C33_657D | ecosystem: Environmental > Aquatic > Marine > Unclassified | place: USA: California... | reverse complement strand
GCCACCGCCTTTGCCGCCAGTGTTGCCGCTGCTGCCTTTCACAGCGCCAGCGTCGAGCCTCATCTCAAGCAACTCTCGCTTCAGATCGTTGTTTTCTTGGCGGGCGTCTTGTCGGTCCTGAAGGCGTGCTTGCCACTCTTCCTTCTTGGCCGCAATACGGGCATCGCGATCGGCTTCATCCCCAATGCTTTTGAACATCAAGTTTCCGATGTTTGCGCCAAAGCCACTGATGGCCTGGCCAATGTTGCCCATAACAAGTCCGGCCATGATTAGGCTCCTTCAAATACTTTTGGATCGATCTGGTCCATAGATTGTTGCAGCTGGGTAGTATCGACGCCGTTCTCGCCCAGATAGCGCAACAGCATCTGCTTAAACGCGCCAGCGGCTTCTGCTGGAGTAACTCCCAACTTTAAAGCCTCAGCGATATCGATGACTTCGTTGAGAATTGCCATAGCCAACAACGCGATCAATTCACGGGGCACTTGGCCTTCGGTCTTCTCGTCGACAGTGCTGGTAATCTCGTAAGCAATGTTGGCCAAGGCGTCCACCTTATCTTGACCCGCACTAAGTTGTTTGGCCACATCGTCGGCAGCGTCTTGTTCGTACAAAACGCTCATGGCAAATCGCATTGCTTGAACGAATGCGGGGTTGTTCTCGTCTGGCGCGTTGCCTTCTGCCATCTGTTCTTTAATTAGTCCGGCCATGATTGTTTCCTTTAGGTGGGCATGTAGCGAGCAACAACACCCGTTGGTTGAGGCGCATATCTTGCGGCATTACGAGCGCGTGCCTCAGCGTATGGGTCCCAAGCTGCTTGTGTTGATTGATAAATTGGCGCTTGATCAGAAGCAAACAAACTAGCGCCAGCGTTTGCGTTGTAGCGATCGCGTGCTTCGCGTGCCATGCGTTCTTCATACTCGCGCTGTTCACGTAACTGCTTTTCTTGTGCCTGGCCTTGAATGTACGCACCACCAATTTGCATACCGCCACTGATCAAAGCTGGCGCGGTGTATGGGCTAGAGACAATTTTGTCCCACGTACTAACAGGAGGTAAGTTTGCGGCAGGGACTACGCCTGGCGCTGTAACAGGGGCAGTGATTGGGGTTCCGGCTGACGTAAGAGCCGTCCCCGGCGCGGCTCCAGGAACGCTGGCTGCCGCTCCATTTACCGTGTTTGCGCCATACGTGCCCGCGCTACTGGCGGCTTGGGTTGTATTTGCTGCCGTGTTGGCGGCTAAGTCGCCCCCAGCTGCCATGTTTTGGCCGCCAAAAACGGCGCTGCCGCTTGTCGGTGCGGCCATGGTTGTTCCAGCGACTTCACCGCTAAAGCCTGAGCTAAGAGCGGACCCGGCTTGAGAGAAGTTGCCAGACATGGCTGAGGTCCAAGCGGTGGAGAGACTGGAAGCAGCGTTCGCTACCCCAGTCCCCATCCCCGAAAAGAACGATCCCCCGGCCCCCATGGAGCTAAAGCCGCCCGACAGGGCTGCACCTCCAAAGTAAATGGCTGCTGCGATCAGCACGGCTTTGCCCAACTTGGAGCTGGCAATTTGTTTGGCTAAATTGCCTACGCCCTTGGCAACATTCGACACGGCTTTTACCGCGCCACTGACAACGCTGCCTACGGCATTGCCTACGGCCTTGACTACTTTACTCATGCTGGAACTCCTCTTACATAACAGAGATTCATGGACTCGCGCTTGAATCCAAGACGTTTAATAAACTTTGCCAAGCGTGGGTCTACGCCAGGCTCTAACTCCATGATTGCCAACTTAATTGCCGATCTGCTTTTGACCCATCTGGCAAATTCACGAATCAGTGGAAGACCAGCGCCCTTGACAGTTGTGTAGTACAGCAGCACCGAGCACTGCATGCGCTCAAACCAAAAACTTTTTTGAACACATGCAGCAAACGCGGCAACGACTTTGCCGTCTTCATCTTCAGCAACCCACAAGAAGTGAGCCGGGTTCAAACACACCCTGGCCGTATCCGCCATCGACAACTTGTCGATCTTGACTGGCAACGGATCGTTTGAAACGGAAATGACGGCTAACTCTACGATGGCCGGGACGTCTTCTAATCTGGCTTTGCGGTAAATCATTTTGGTTGTGTGATCGGAGGAATAGCCGCACTATAAAACTTATTTGCCCAGTCCACCTGCGCGTTTGCGTAAGTGATTAAATTGGTGATGGCCGCCTTCTTGGCGTCTGCGCTCATGTTGCCGTCTGCCATGATTGCGTTGACGCCATTCATGGTGGTGTTTGTGATGTTGGCCGCAAACGCGGTTGGGATGTTTTGCAGGTCGACCTTGGCCTTGAACCCGATCTGCTCCAAGGCAGCGGCCTGCTGGTCATTGAGCACGGCTATCTGTTGTTCGCGATCCAAGGCTGCTTGAGAACCGGCAAATGTTTGCTGGCTTGCTTGTAAGTTAGTTTGCTGAGTGCGGTCCAGGTTGGACTGGGCGCTGGCAAAATCTTGTTGCGCTTTTTGCAGGGCGGTTTGGGCTTCGATGCTTTTGTCCGCCAACGCTGTTTGCTGGGCGCGGTCCAGGGCTGACTGAGCGCCGGCAAAGGTTTGCTGTGCGGTTTGGAGCTTGGCCTGCTGTTCGCGCTCCAGGCTGGTCTGGGCAGCCGTAAATGTTTGCCCGGCTTCGCGTTCGCCGGTAGCAAAAGCCTGGGCACCTTTTTGCAAACCAAACTGGTTTTGAGAACTGGCGTTGAACTGGCCACCGGTGTTGGCCGCTTGCTGGTTGGTCTGAGCCTGGTTGAAATAAGTGCCTGCATCGGAAGCGGCAATGGGTGTTGCCCGCTCCAACATGGCCGCTACGCCCGCTCCTTGGGCCATGGAGCTGTTGATCAAACCCCGGGCAGCCATACCCTGCTTGGCCTGTGCGCGGGCCTGCTGCATGAGCGGGCTGTCCTCAGCCATGATGCCTTGCAACTGGCCAGCGGTAGTTTCTTTAGCGGCGTCAACTTGCCTTTGAACCGGATCAAACTGGGCAGCAGTGGTACTGGTGGCTGGCGTAAGCGTGCCGCCGGTGGTGCCAGAGGCGTTGGTCGTGGCTGCCCCGGTCTGGATGTCAAAAGGATTTGGTGTTGTTGCCATGTGTGCTCCAAAAGAAAAAGCCGCTCGAAAGCGGCTTTTTGCGGACGTGAGGTCCCTACAAAGATTTTATGCCATCAGGGTATCCAGCGCAAGCTGGGTACGGGCAACGCGGTCTTCGATGCCATGGGTGCCGCCGTTAATCTTCTTGGTCAAACCCCCCATGTCGTTTTTGTCGGCGTAGGCGTTGAGGTGGTTCTTGTCCCAGAACCAGCCAGCAGACAGGGCCGCGTACTGGGGCGATGCCACCAGGTCAGGGTTTTCCAGCAGGTCAACCCCCAAGGCTTCGCCGCAGGCTTTGTAGTTATCGTGGCCGGTCAATTGAATCAGACCTCTTCCCCGGTACTTCCAGCCGTCGCCAGAGGCCTCATCGCCGTTGCCCATACGTGAGGCATACACCTTGTTGGCAATCTTTTGTGGCTGCTTGTGGTAAGGCTCTGCGTCATGCAGGCTGGGGAAACGCTTTGGCCAAACCTTGCACAGGCTCTCTTGTTTGTAGTTCAGGTTTTCTTGGAGAGCAGAGAACCCACCGCTTTCGTGAGCGCACTGGCCCAGGAAGCAAGCCTGTCTTTCAGGCGTTGATATGTCAAAACGATCACAGGTTTCATTGATTGCATCGATCCACTCCTCTGCCTTTGCGGGCGTTAGTTTAAGTGCTTGGGCCAATTGTTCAGATGTCATGGTTTTCCTTTCAGGGTTTGATAGACGGTGTTATAGGCATCGATGCAGGCGTTGAGTTGCCTGGTGTTGGCGTCGCCTTGGTCGGTGATGGCGACAAGAGATTTAGCAACCTCTCGGTCAAGTTCGGCTGTTGCTTGAACGCTATCTCCGGCGGGAGCGGGGGTATCTGCGGTGGCTGATAGGGTTGGGCAGGCGGCTGCTTTGACAGGAATCCGCAGCTTGAGAGCGCCAGAATCAATGTCAGAGTTGCGCTTTTGAGTAACAAGTTTTGCATCGTTTTCAGCCTTCTTCAGTTTCAGTGCTAAGTCATTGGCCTCTTCGACCATCTTCTGTTCAGTCTCTCGACTCTTCTGATTCAGGGCGGCAATCTCCATTTGCTGCTTGGCAAACTCATCTTGACCGCCCTTGTAGTAGCCGCTACCAAAGCTGGCCAGGATGGCCAGCACAATGCCTAGCAAGACATACGGATTGAACAAGCTCATTCCTTAGCCTCGTCGTCATTCGCTTCGGCTTTGGCAATCGCGTTGGCCACGGCCTTGGCACCGGACCGACCGGCAACGCCACCCAGCACGCCGGTGATGAACACCATGATGGTGGAGATTTGCTGCGTGTACACCTTGTCTATGGGGGCCATGCCTGCCATTGGTTGGGTGACGAAGCTGACGCTGTACAGGAACATGGCAACCGAACCGAGAAGGATGATAACCAGGGCCGTGATCACAAAAGCCCAGACACGGACTTCGATCTCTTCAACACTCAGGCGTTGCTTGGAATTCATTACGACTGTAGGCATTACTTTTTCTCCTGTTCAGGTTTAGTGAGTTGTTCAGGGCATGTGCCAGTGGATGTGCAGATTGGGGCTTTGCACTCGGCTGTCTCCCAGTTCTTAGGGTTTTGGCAAGGGTAGCGAAAACGCTCTTCGCATCCAGTTGCCAGTACCAACAAAACCGACAGAACCCATATTTCAAAAATGTTCACGTTTACTCCTTCGATCAAACAATGGATTGTCAGAAAACTCTTCAGACTTCTTATCATCGCGCCTTTGTTTTTCAACTTCGCGTCTTAGCTTTTGCACTTGCTCCAGTTGAGCCTTGGTTTCGTGTTTAGCCTCGAGAATGTCCAGGTACAAAAACGCCAACATCGGCAACAAGAACGCCACAAGAACCGTGGCCAGAACCCAACCCAACACGCCCATTACAGTATCCTCGCTTGTTTGAGCCACAGGAGCCACATCCACAGGTATACGATAAGAGCCAAAGTCAGGAGGCTTGCTCCGATTTTTAGGTTGCGGTCTGCTTCCCTTTGCTGACGTTGCCATCGTTTCCTTTTGGCGATTGCCTCCTGTGCCAGCCTGGCAGCTTCCTGCTCAGCGCCGACAATTTCACGCATCTCGAATACCTTTGAGTACAGGGCACCAAGCTCCGGCGGAGCGTTCCAGGTCATCGCCTCTCTTATGGTGATGACCAGTTGGTCCATCTGGTCTTGTGCCCTAACCCTCTTGATCGCCGCCTCCATGAGGTTGGCGCTTGGGTCGTACACGGTTCGAGACTTTTCTTCCTCCTCGCGTATGTGCGCAGCAAGCTGCTCTTGTATGTGGAAGAACTCAATGAGCCTGGCCACAACATCGTTCAAGATTTGCTGTTCATCGACATCGACAAACTGCTCTTTCTTTTTTGCTGCGGGCTTGCTTGCAGCAACGGTTGGGGCTGGTGCAGGACTAAAGAACTGCATCAACTTGGCAAAGAAGCCCTTGGCCTCCTTGCCGATCGCTATCACTTCGTCTGCTGTTTTCTTAACCTGGATGAACTGGGTTTTGGCCTCACGATAGAGGTCGCACCCAGCCTGGATTTGCTTAACTAGCCCGGCGGCAAGGAGGCACAGCGATATGGGGTCCACATCGTTACAGCCCCAGGATTTTCTTTACGAAATCAGCGGCCACACCTGGGCCGAAGAGTACGGCAGCAATCACGATGTAGAGCTGTATCTCGATGGTGCGCATGCGGGTCTTGCCCCGGTCCAAGGCGTCTTCAATGCTGCGGTAGCGTTCCGCGCAAACGGCCTCATGCACAGCGAGCTTCGTTTCTGTAGAGTCCATTAGACACTTCCTGGCTTGCTTTGAGTTTGCACCTCTGAAGTTTCAACAACTACAACGGCTTCAACGACTGGCTCCACAACAGGACTATCCACTGGCGCAGACTCCACAACAGGCTCAACCACAGGCTCAACGACAGCCTCTACAGGCGCTTCAACGACAGGCTCAGGTGTAGGCTCAGGGATAGGACGCAGTTCGCCCCTGTCCCATGTTGTAGTTTCTTGATTCCATGTGTAGAGATACTCATCCACTGGCATGGCAACAGGAGGATTCCACAGCCATGTAGCAGTGTCCAGTACCCAGTTGTCGTATGGCTTTGGTGCGATGAAGACATCGTTCACATCGTCATAGGTGTAGCCAATGCCAGCATAGTTGCCACGCAATGGGCGACCTTCTGGGTGTTGGTTGCCAATTGTGTTGTAGCTGGTTTGAACCCAGCCATGACCGACTGCACCAGTGGCGATGAAGTCTTCTTCAGCAACAATCACCTGAGTGACGATGCCGTTCTCTACTTTTGCAAAATGACTCATGTTTTCTCCTTATGTGGCATTGGCAAATTTAAACGGATTTTCAGCAAAACAAGCATAAATGTAAGTTGAACCCGAGATATTTGTTCCTCCGCCAGTACCCCTTAACTTAAAACCATTTGAAAGTAAATCTAAATACAAGCCAGCGGTTGTCGTTTCCGCCGCAGAAAGATTGGGGGCAAGTTGATTTGCCGCCACGTTATAAGTGTTTCGAGAAGAGTCAACCACAATCCAGTCCGCAACATCATTTGTACGCTTAATCATCACCCAGCGTGGTTTAAACCCGCAATACACAAACGGCCCATCCGCACTTCCATTGCCTGTGTAGCTACCAAATGCTGAATAGCCAGCTACTGGAGCCCAGCAGTAGGCAACATAGGTGCTTGCGCTGACGTTTGACCCAGTTGCGCCAGCGGTGTATCCAACATAGAACACGGTGCTTGTCTGGGGGCTTGTTCCCCATTGGCTTGTTCCGCTATCTTGAGCATTGGTTAAATTCAAGTACACGGTGTAGCCTGTTGGCTGAGATTGGTGATGTACCAGCCAGTTTGCAGTGCCATCTCGCTGTTTAATGATTACCATGCCGGGAGTTGCACCCAAACCATGGCCAATGCTTTGGTTGGTCAATCCATTGCCTGTATATGTCACCACACTAAATCCAGCAGTGGTGTTTGCGCTTACAGATGATGTGATTGAACCAGATGTGTTGGATACGGTTGTGCCGCTTGCTTTCCATTGCCAACCAACATAGGTTGAGCCATTCTGATTTGTGCTTCCACCCGCTCCAGAATTTGCGCCTAAAGTAAACCCATTTGAATTAAATGAGGTGAATTGGTCTGTACTAGTCGCTTCTGCCGTTGTAGCGTTGCTTCCTATATATTTATTGTATCCACGAACCGCATCAATTAAAACATGATTAGCCGCCCCGCTTCTGATTTTTAGCCACACCAAATCAGGTTGCATGGAAACGCCATTCACTGCGTTACTGACTACTTGAGTTGCGCCTGTGCCTGTATAGGTCGTAGCCGCCATCGCCACTCGACCATCAGGAATTGCATATGTTGTTGGCATTGTTGTTCCTTATAGGTTGTATGTGTTGAGGGCGATGAAGCCTGTGGGAGGGGTGTAGCTGAATGGGCGTTGACCGAAAGTAACTGAACCTCCACCTCCGCTTTCACCATTTGCAAATGGTGTTAAATAGTTGTAGCCTGATGCAGTAAGTGCTGGACTTGTTCCAGCCGCAGGGTCACCAGTATTCCAAGTGCCGTTTTTACCAAACCATATTTTTCCAGTTGATGCGTCAAATGCCACCATAACAACATCATTGGTAGTAAATGTATAAGCATACGCTGGAGCACTTCCCGCTTGATACAAATATCCTCGGCTATCCCAAGCCGCACCTATACCACCAGTTGAACTTATTGAATTATTGCCACTACTTTGGTTAATGTTGTAGTCATTTGAAACGCCAATTTGAGTTAAAGCCGTTGTATTGGCTGTCATCTCAAAATAATATTTACCCGATGTAACTGCAATAGTTCCTCTTATGGGAGAAAAATTTGCACCAGATTTTGTAAATGTTAGATTTGCATTTGATGCCACCATATTGGATGAGCCAACATCAATAGGATTCAACACACAATAGTTAGCCGCTGTCGCACTTGTCAGTGTAGGTACATCGGTCATGCTGTCGTAGGTTGCGCCAGTAGTCAACGAAATGTTGTTCGTTGTCCAGTTGTTTCCATTGGGGCTGAAGTCATATCCCAATGTCGTTGTGCTGGTCTTGTTGGTGAATGGCAGGTAGAAGCCATTTGTGCCATACGAACCACCATAGGTGATGGGTTGCCATACACCATAGGAGTTGAATGTTCCAAAGCTGTTTGATGTCAGAGCTTGACCGTCAATCAAATTGACTTCTGTCATGTAACCATCGAATGGACTTACGTAAGAGCCTGCGCCATTAGTTGCAATTCCAAGCTCATGCAAAATTGCCGCATTAACAGCAGTGTTTGAATTTTGAGCCGCATAGGTTGCTGTTCCAAATGCGGTTACTTGATTTCCATTGACAAACATCCTATATCTGTTTGCCGCAGTTGCTTGAGTAGTATCAACAGACACAACGATGTGATACCAAGCGGCTGGGTCACGGAATACTTGTGAGGTTTGAAGTGTTGTGCCAGCATCATCAATGTATGTAAGCGCATCATTTGAAGCAAAATACACCAATGAATAAGGGGTCGCTGTGGCAAGTTGTCTAGCGCCAAAAAGATAAAACGTGCTTGTCAGCGAACCTCTTTTGACCCAAGCACTCCATGTCCATGTTGTTCTGTTGCTTGCAACGCTCGGTGTGCGTGTTAAATACCCAGAAGCACTTGCACGGAAACGCAAAGAGTTGCCAACCAACTTGAGTGGAGCCAAGTAGCCTGTTGATGTGAATGTGTGGATGACATTGCCACCAGTGATGGTGACAGTACCACCAGCCATGAGTTGGGTTGAGCCGGGGTAGCTGACAATGACAATACCAGAGCCGCCTGCACCACTAAAAACTGATGCGCTGTTTGCGCTGTTTCTTGCTCCACCGCCACCACCGCCAGTGTTTGCTGTGCCTGATGTTGCCGAGCTTGTGCCAGACGCACCCGCACCACCGCCTCCAGCGCCTCCAGCCCCAGCAGAGCTAGTTGCAGAACCACCGCCGCCACCAGCATAGGTAACAGATGTGCCAGAAATAGAGTTTGCTGTACCAGCACCACCAGCACCGGGCGTTGAGCCGCTGAACGAACCACCTGCGGCACTTGCTCCGCCACCACCCCCTGATGGGTACTCAGAAGCGGCTCCAGAGGCGTTTCCTCCGGAATTACCTTGTGATGGAGATGTTGACGGAGTATTACCAGCACCTCCCGTGCCGTTATATCCGCCGCCACCACCAGAACCGCCTGCCGCACCATTGGTCGTGCCGCCACCATTCTGACCAGCAGTACCACCACCACCACCAGCAGAGGTGGTGCTAAGGAATGATGAATTTGTTCCGCTAGGGGTGGCAGAGCCGTAACCATATGCGGTAGCCGCACCGCCAGCGCCGACTGTTACAAGATAAGTCGAGCTGGTATCAATTGTTGCTGAGCTTGTGCGATAGCCTCCAGCGCCACCGCCACCACCTGAGCCTGATGCGCCTGAGCCACCACCAGCGACAACCAAGTAGGATGCAGACAAAGGTGTAGCTGGCACAAGAGTGCCTGATGTAGTGAATGTATGAATTGTGTTGCCACCAACAGAAGTGACGACACCGCCACCAAATTGTTGTGCGCCAACATAGGAAATGATGACGATGCCTGAGCCGCCTGCGCCACCATTCGTGCCGGGGTTGCCGTCACCACCACCGCCACCACCAAGGTTGGCTGTACCGTTTGAACCTGCTGAAGAGCCACTTGCGCCATTGCCGCCGCCACCTGAGCCGCCAGCACCTCCAGCGCCCTGACCGCCACCGCCACCGCCGCCTGCATATGTAACGGATGAGCCGCTGATGCTATTTGCAGTTCCTGTGCCGCCAGCGCCGCCGCCAGATGTCAATCCAGTTGAGCCAACGCCACCAGAACCACCGCCGCCACCACCGCCAAATTGTGTAGTCCCTACGGAAGCGCCGCCATTATTGCCTTGGCTTGGGCTTGTAGATGGAGTATTTCCTGCGCCACCAGAGCCAAATGTTGCCCCTGTATTTGAATCAGCCGCACCACCGCCTCCAGAGCCGCCAGTTGCGCCACTCAAAATAGCTGATGATGGAGTTCCATTTGCTGAACCACCACCTCCGCCGCCTGTGGAAGTTATAGAAGAAAAAACAGAGTCACTGCCGCTTGATCCCCTAGAGGCTACAGTTGTTGATCCAACACCGCCAGCGCCAACAGTTACGGTGTAAGACAATGTTGGGTTTAAAGATAATGTGCCTGTTCGATACCCGCCTGCGCCACCACCACCTCCTCGCAATCTACCGCCACCACCTCCACCAGCCACTACAAGATATGTGGCAGATACAGACGAAAGACCAGTCCACCCAAAGGCGGCAAGAGCGGCGGCTCCAATTTTGGATAAGCGAGGCATCTGCGTGTCCTTATGCGAACTTGGTTACAGAAGCTAAAACGGTGAACGCGGCGCTTCCTGTTTTGATAATCACATATGTGTAACTATCCACTGAACTCGCATTACCAGAAGTTGGTGCAGAGCCTCCCTGCCATTTTGGAGTGACTGATGTCCCATCAATCGTCACAGCAGAGTTGTAATAAGCGGTAGAGCCATTGGTCACCAAGAAAGAAGCAGACAAAGACTCTCCTGTAGACATGATGGTGTCGAGTGTTGTGCCGCTTGAGCCTCTAAAGTTGACGGTGAAGTTACCACTTGCATTGGTGGTGTAGTACAGCACCGACTGAGTTGTAATATCGTAATTGATCGTGCCTGTTGCAGCCGTTGCAGATACAGTTGCATTCTCCAAAATATTGGAGGCCTTCATATCGGCGTTTGATGTAGTGCCCGCAAATGTTTGAAGTGCGGTAAATGTGGTCGCAGTGCCGGGCGCAACGTAGTCAGTTCCTGCGGTTGCAGCCGTGAATGCTGAAGTGCCGTTGCCCTTTACAAGGCCAGTTAAAGTAACTGCGCCAGAGCCACCATTTGGTACAGTCAAAGTGCCAGTCACGCCCGTGGTCAAAGGCAAACCGGTCACGTTGGTCATCACACCAGATGCTGGCGTGCCCAGGGCCGGTGTGGTCAAAGTTGGCGACGTTAAAGTCTTGTTGGTCAGCGTGTCTGTAGTTGCCCGGCCAACCAGGGTGTCGGTCGATGTGGGCAACGTCAAAGTGCCGGTGTTGACGATGGTCGCAATGACCGGCGCTGTCAGTGTTTTGTTTGTCAGCGTGTCTGTAGTTGCCCGGCCAACCAGGGTATCGGTCGACGTGGGCAACGTGAGCGTGCCAGTGTTGACGATCGTCGCAATGACCGGTGAGGTCAAGGTCTTGTTCGTCAGCGTGTCGGTGGTCGCCCGGCCAACCAAGGTGTCGGTCGATGTGGGCAGCGTGAGCGTGCCGGTGTTGACGATGGTGGCAATGACCGGTGAGGTCAAGGTCTTGTTCGTCAGCGTGTCGGTGGTGGTGCGGCCAACCAGGGTATCGGTCGACGTGGGCAGCGTGAGCGTGCCGGTGTTGACGATGGTTGCAATGACCGGCGCTGTCAGCGTTTTGTTTGTCAGCGTTTGCGTGACGTCAATGCCCACCAGGGTCGTGTTGGCGTCCGGCATCGTAAACGTGCGCGTGGTGCTGGGGGTGATGCCGCTTGCTTGGAACTGAAACTTCTTGCTGTTATCAGCCCCGTCCTGGACTGTAAAGTCGCTGTCGGTTACCGTCACTACCGGCAGCACGTCCGTGACTTCCAGCAAAGTGCCCAAGCTGTTTACGACAACAAATTTGTTTGCGTTGCCTGTCAGGGTTGGCAACTTGTCAAATCCAGCTGTGATCAGGTCCAACTCTGACCGCATAGAAGCGGACGTAGCCTGGGCACCAGTGGATGGGAATGACCCGTGGGTATAGTAGTTATTGCTCATCGCAGTCCTCTTCGCGGTGTGTAGTGCAGGATCGCGCTGTTGATTGTGAAGGGCTGGAAATAAGGCGAGTTGGATGCAATCTTCAGCGCAATATTTTCACCAGTGCCATTCACCTCAACTTCGGATGGCGCAAGGGTGCGCCCGTCCCACACAAAAAAGTCCCAATAAGAAGTGTCCCAGTAGCTTGCAACCAAGCTGCTGGAGTACAAAGTCTGAACGGCTTGGCCAATATCAAGAGACGCATATGCCAAGTCATAGCTAAAGTTGAAATCTGCGTAGCTTGTGCCAGTCACTTCCAGCGAGGCTTTGCGAAAACGCTTCAGTAAGCGAGGGCTGCCAATTGCGTTGAACACCAGGCTGATGTTGGCTGCGATCTCAGCGCCATCAAACGACGTGCCTGCATCCAGACGGTACACATAGCCATTGGTTGAACCAAAGAACGAAGTCTCTGATCCGTCAGGCCGTTGGCCTTCGCACATGCATGCAACCGCATTTGGAAACTGCACCGGCATGGCACCCATAAAACTGCCGTTGGCCAAGGTGACGTACAAGCCATAGCCGTCGCTGAAGAAAACTCGGTACTGACCCTTCTCGCGATTCACACCGCTGCCAGTGACCAAGTTACGTCGCTGGGCAATGAACGGTCTCAAGTTCAATGTCAAAGACGCAGAATCAAAGTTGCCGAAGTTCAGCGTGGTGGCCATGTTGATGACGCCTCGGTCATCGAACGAATAGCTGACGTTGATGTTTTGGCAGCTGTAAGCCTTGGCCCCAGTGCCCACGTTGTATGAAACAAGTTGGAAGTTGGCTGAGCTGCTGCCATATAGGATTGAAGTGTTGTCGTCCGTGTAGATGGCCATTGCACCGGTTGACTGATCGCCTGGCTGAACCAAGAACGCAGTCACCGCCGCGTTCATGGCGATCTCGCCCGCGCCTACAACTGGACTCCAGACATACGGTTCGGCGATCCCTGAGAATTGAACCGATGCGCCAAAGCTAAAAAACAAATGATTTTTGTGCACTGCAACATGGTTTGGCCGGTCGGTTGTCATGCCCGTGCGAATTCGCACATAGGTCGTGCCATCAAACTCAAAGCCGTAGTTAGCACCATCAGCGCCGTAAACCCGAGTTGTTCCGCTAAGGTTGTCAATCGTCATCTCAACCCGGCCAGTGGGGTTTAGCGTGATAGCCGATTGAGCCGCCACGGCATGCGCGTATGTCGTGGTGCCGCGTCTTAGATTTTCTCCGGCCTGGAATGTGCCAGTGACTGATGCAAACGTCAGATACCCGGCGGCGGTATGCGCAGCCCAAGAGCCTGATGACAAGACTACGCGGGTGATAGTGGCCGTCGCCCCACTGCTTTGACCGGTGATGACATCTCCGTCATACAGCTGCAAACTACCGGTGTCAAAAGCCATCTCATATCCCAAAGGCACCAGGGTCCAACCGCTGGATGTGCTCTTGTAAATGGCCATGGCCGTTGCGCCTGCGTTATTGCGCCAGGCATACACGGTGTTGTTGTAGTAGATCACGCCACGGATAGGACCGCTGCCCGGCACCAAACCAATGTCGGACCGATAGGCTTCTCCGGCCAGGTAGGTGTATTCTCCAACCATTGCGTTGGTGATGGTGATGGATGGGCCAAGGGCCGTTACAGACGTTTTTAGCACGCCGCCTACATAGACGTCATTGCCTACGGCAAACGAGCTCACAGGCTTGGTGTAGATCACCGTTGTGCCATTTAAAGCGATGATGTAAGCCGAGACCGTGCTGGTCAGATTGGTGATGGTATTGCCCACAGCCAGGCCGCTGGTGCTGGCCACGGTGATCGTGGAGTAAACCGCATCGGACGGATTGGGCCTGCCGTCGTATCGCTCATACCCGGGTATGCGGGTATACCCGCCCGTAATCGCCACCTCAAAATTGACGGCCTCGCGTGCGATGCCCGGCGGCAAAGATAGGGTTGGGGTTACAAGGTCGAGTCCACCCTGGAGCTGGATCAGACTGTATTTGACGGGAGGCATTCCTGTGGCCATGATTACGCCAAAGGTGGTCCGCTGACAAGGGTCGGCAGCTGGTCAATCTCCATTCGCGAGTACAAACGTCGGTACTCGAAGTCACCTCGCGACAGGACTTCAGGAGCTGCCTCGTATCCAGCGTAATACATCATGGCCCGATATACGATGGCCATGTGGAATCGAGTTGGTAGAGCTGGTGTATCACTGTCAGCCGAGAGACTGACAGGTTGTGTGTAGTACTCAGCATCGATCACGTATGCCTGGTCAGGTGTCGAGCCAAAGGCCATGTCCTTCTCAGGTGTGATGGATATGACGACCGGACGTGCGGTCGTGTTGCGCATGTTGGCGTAGCGGTAGAGGTTACGGAATGTGGTCCATTCCATGTAGTTCATCAACTGCTCGTCTTTGTAGCTTTGGCCAACACTGGAACACCGGAAGCTGTCACGCTTCCAGTTTCCAAAATCAGATAAGCCAGCGTCAGTGGCGGTGTATTGCCACTGAGCTCCAGTCGTGTTGAAGTTAAAGGGCTTGCGCAAGAACAACCAATCTTCTTTGCTGGTCTGGATGTCGATCCAAGCCTGCTGCACCCAAGACACCATGCGACCGGATTCGCCTGTTTGACTCTGAGCTGTAGTCAGCGCAGGGCCAGACACGCCGCACTCGACCCGAGCTTGGTTGACAAGTTGAAGGAGGTTCATGCGCGGACCCTATTAGGCTGCTTCGGCCAAGACGTTTTGCAGCCATGCACGGCCACGGGGGTTCTTGTCTTCAACCAAGTCAAAGGGGTAGCTCAAACCGTGGCGTGCAACCATGTCGATCTGGTCAGGTGCAGACGGATTGCGCGTCACCTGGGTGTACTTGGTCTCCTTCATGCGGGCCAAGATTTCGACATACTTGCGTTTCACGGTTGTGGGCACGCCCCTGATCAAGGGTTGATTCATGCCGTTGCAATTGACAACGACATGGTTGGGTTGATTCTCATCAGTAGTCGAATGGACCATGACGGTTACCAGCTCGTTCATGAAAGCCTCATCGGCTGCGAGCTTGCTGAAATCTCGCGACTCTGCGACCGTTTCAATGATCGGTTCGTCGTCGATGATTTCCATTCCTTGGACGGTGTTTTTCTTACTTGCCATCTTTATTCTCCAGGGGGTTAAAAATCCAAAAAGCAGACCACCCGAAGGCGGTCTGCATAAACTCTTCTAGGAA